>Ga0233437_1005090_pt1 | contig 14678 bp, 11 predicted proteins | sample SI_122_August201_FD_182714 | JGI IMG/M metagenome (GOLD analysis project Ga0233437, IMG submission 182714) | Seawater microbial communities from Saanich Inlet, British Columbia, Canada - SI_122_August2016_200_MG | ecosystem: Environmental > Aquatic > Marine > Inlet | place: Canada: British... | reverse complement strand
CTAATACATTTGTACATTGGAAATATGGCTTTACCGGATGAGTTTGTTTGGAAGAGCCGTATGACGGGAGACTGTCACGTACGGTTCTGTGAGAGGCTTGGGGTGAAATTCCCCTTGCCTACTCGGCAATTCGATATTTATCTGCCAAAGCTTTAGCGAAGGCAGGTTTGATATTTAACGCTTAGTCTCGCTTATGGCGAGACATAATATTTTTTTAAAAAACCTGTACATAAGGTTTCTAACCCCTTTAGAGACAAAGAAAGGGAAAATATTATGCCTTAATTTGTTGAACCCTTTTCAGGTTTTTTTTTAAATGCTGTTACAGTAAATTTGATTTATAATTATAAAATGCTTGAATGAGTGAATGATTGAATATCAAATGGCGTAAGTGTGAAAATAAGGTAACAGACAAGACACATAAATTAAATTTTTTTCCTATTTTTACACAACGTGTTCTATAACGCAATTTAAAAGCTGATTTATAGGATGTATAAATATCAATAAGAGGGCAATATATCAACTTCCAATAACAAATAAGAAAATAATAAATTTGACTTTTGCGTTTTTATGATGTATATTTGTTGTCATGTAATACTAAAAAAAATATTCAAATATGGAAACCCGAAACTTATTTTACATTAATCCAAAAAACCTATATGTTTATACATTTTTCCTTAGCGTTAATGTATTCTTCTCCTTTTTGCCTTTTTAGCATCGTAACTTTGTTTCATAATTAAGAATTAATATTAACTTAAAAAACGGAGGTTTAAATGAAAAAAATTATAAACGCTTTCAGCAAGTATTCATATTCAAGAAAGAATCTTAGATCTGTTATTTTGTTTTTTTTAGGCCTTGCAGCATTAATCTGGTTTCTGATCAGGGTTATACCAAAACCAAGCCGCGCAGCATATCCATGCATGCAGGCTGCATTTGTTTTCATGTTAACTTCCACGTCAATAAAGTTTACTCCTGTTATTGCACGTGCTTATACCTTCAGCTATAGCCTGTTGGGTAATTCATTACCGGTAATGAATTACCCAACATAATTTAGAAAGAACAAATGAACATGTTAAAGAAATTCACCATATAATTTAAAAAAGCCTTGTCCCATGAAAACAAAAATCTTTTTTACAGTTACAGCGCTATTTCTGATTATTTACGCTTTTGGTCAGAATCCAACTCTTGAATTAACCTTCACCGCCATCGACAGCGCTGCTTATGTCCAGCTCGACAGCATCAAGGTTATGGATCGAACCCAAGGAGGCGATACAGTATTGTATTATCCCGACACGGTTCTGGTGCTGGATTACCAGGTAGGAATATCAGAAACCAACATCGATACTGAAGGATTTTATGTCTTTCAGAACTACCCCAACCCCGTGGCAGATCAAACCACTATTTCCCTGCTTGTCCCAGAAAAGGATAATATGAGCATGATCATTACTGATATGTTAGGTCGGGTTATCATCAACTCTGACAGGTTGCTGGGTAAAGGAATCCATTCTTTCCGGTTTACTCCTTCAGGTGGAAATCTTTACTTCTTTAGTGCCAAATGGAGGGGAAATAGCAACAGCATCAAAATCGTGCAAATAGGGTCCAATTCAAACGGAGTAAGTTCACTCGAATACTTAGGCAGTGAGATTTCATCCCCACAACTTAAGTCAACAGCAGATGTTCAAAGCTTTTTTTTCAATATTGGTGATACATTGCTTTACATTGCTTACACAGACACCCACCAATCCGGCATGTTGGATGCCCCGGAGGAGAACGATACCTATACTTTCCAGTTCGCTACCAATATCCCATGCCCAGGAACACCAAAAGTGGAATACGAGGGACAAGTTTACAACACCATACAGATTTTAAGCCAGTGCTGGCTGAAGGAGAACCTGAACGTGGGAACGATGATTCCGGGGAACCAGGATATGGCCAACGATGGTTTAATTGAAAAATACTGTTATAATAACCTTGAGGCAAAGTGTGATGTTTGGGGAGGATTATATCAATGGAATGAGATGATGCAATACTACACTAATCCGGGGATTCAAGGCATTTGCCCCCCAGGTTGGCATATTCCCACAGATGAAGAGTGGAAGGTGCTGGAAGGGGTGGTCGACAGCCAATATGGAATTGGTGATCCCGAGTGGGACGGATGGATTATGAGGGGTTCTGATATTGGTGACAAATTAAAGTCACAAAACGGTTGGTATACCAGCATGAATGGCAGTGACTCACATGGTTTTGCCCTGTTACCTGGTGGCCTCCGATATTACAATGATGGCAATTTCCACCATTCTGGTGCCCATGCAAATTTGTGGTCTTCCAGTGAGCATACAGGCGATTACAAATGGTTTCGGTTTGTGATCGGTTACATCATAGAAATCTATCGAAACAGTACACCCTGGGAATACGGATATAGTGTCCGTTGTATCCGAAATTAAGTATTGTTCATAATTAATAATTCAGATATTATGCAAACAAAAATCTTTCTTACAGTTACAGCGCTATTTCTGATTATTTGCGCTTTTAGCCAGAATCCAACTCTTGAATTAACCTTCACCGCCATTAACAGTGCTGCTCATGTGCAGCTGGATAGTATCAAAGTGATAAACCGAACTCAGGGCGGCGATACGATATTGTACTGGCCTGACACGGTGCTTGTATTGGACTATCATGTGGGAATACATGAAGTCAGTAATGATTCCGGAAACTTACAGGTTTTCCAGAACTATCCCAACCCAGTGACAGACCAGACCACCATACCCATATATGTTCCTGATAAGGACAATGTGAGCATGATCATTACTGATATATTGGGCCGAGTGATATTCAAATCCAACACAGTACTGGATAAAGGGCATCATTCATTTCGGTTTGCACCGGGAGGCGGAAACCTTTATTTTTTAACCGCAATATTTAGAGGCAACAGCAGCAGCATCAAAATCCTGCACGCCATCTCCAATTCAAATAAGGCGAGTTCGCTCGAATACATGGGAAGAGAGTCTTTATCCCCACAGCTTAAAGCAACAGAGAAAATTCAGCGTTTCCTTTTCAACTTAGGTGATGAACTTTTATACATTGGTAATATAGACACAGCCCAATCCGGTATGCTGGATAAACCGGAGACCAGTCAAATTTACATCTTCCAGTTTGTCACCAACATTCCCTGCTCGGGAACGCCAACAGTTGAATACGAGGGACAGATCTATAACACAATACAGATCTTCAGTCAATGCTGGCTGAAGGAGAACCTTAATGTGGGAACGATGATCCCGGGGAACCAGGAAATGGCCAGCAATGGCATAATTGAAAAATATTGCTATAATAACAATTCAAATTATTGTGATCAATATGGTGGTCTATACCAGTGGAATGAAATGATGCAGTACTTAACTCAAAAGGGAGCTCAGGGAATTTGTCCGGATGGGTGGCATATTCCAACCGATGACGAGATTAAAGTGCTGGAAGGAGCTGTCGACAGTCAGTACTGCATTGGTAATCCTGAGTGGGATGGATGGGACTTCAGGGGTTTGGATATTGGGTACCGGATAAAATCAATCAACGGATGGACCGGGGGTGCTGGAATTGACTCACATGGGTTTACATTATTACCAGCCGGCGCACGGTTCACTAATGGCTCGTTTATCCACTATACCAATCATGCATACATCTGGTCTTCGAGTGAGCATACCGGTAATTATGCCTGGAATCGGTTAATTTATACTTTTAATGAAAGTCTCCGAAACAGCTTTCAACAGGAATACGGTTTTAGTGTCCGTTGCGTCAGGGATTATGTGTGTACTGAAGCTCATTCGGGTTGCAAAGGCACATTGCATTAATAAACCGGATAAGCGAACTATAAACAAGATTCATCCCGTGAAATTACAAAGTAATTATTTCACTGAGAAGGTGGACTATAAGCCACTTTACCGATAAAAGGATGCTATCTTCTCAAAAGATAGTATCCTTTATTCATTTAACTTTCCAGCTTTTAGTGTATAAAAATATCAACTAATATTAATTTGCAAGCAATATCAACCTCCATCAACCTCAAATAACAAATAAGAAAATAAATAAATTTGATTTTAGCGTTTATATTTTGTATATTGCAATCTTTTTAATAAGACAAAATAATATAAATATGAGCAATTTGGGTTTTTATTCACAACCATCCTTAACTAAATTAAGTAATTACAGAGATTCCTCTCTGATAAAAACCCGGCAGACATCGTAAAGACTTACCAATATGAAAAACTAAAAAAACAAAACAATGCATAAAGTTGTTGAATTCGTATATGAAGTGATAAATAAAAGCAACTCACAGAGCACAAAAACCATATATATTAATTAACAGTATTTACTAATTAAAAAAAATGCTTTATGAAACAAATTTACACAATTGGGTTAATAATTTTAACCTTGACAATTTCACAACAGGCTTTTCCTCAAGCGGAAAACGCAAAAAGCCCTTTAAGAGGCGAACAACAAATCGAACTTTCGGAAGGCTATAGCTTTGTTTCCTCTCGAATTATGGCTGAAAATTCCGACATGCAGGAAATTCTGCAAAACAATCTTACAAACATTGAATTTGTAAGAAACTCAGCCGGATTAATGTTAAGGAAAATTGGCCCAAACTGGGTAAACAGTATTGGCGACTGGGTAAATACTGAAGGTTATTTATTCATGATGAATCAGGCAGACGAATTACTAATTACAGGCGAGGTCATTGATCCGCAAACACCTATCGCTTTGTCCACTGGATATCAAATGATAGGCTATTTACCAGATCAGGCTTTGAATACAGAAGAAGTTTTTCAGGATGTTTTAGAAAATCTTGAGTTTGTACGAAATACTGCCGGACTGATGTTCAGAAAAATCGGACCTAATTGGGTAAATAGTATTGGTGAAATGCAGCCCGGCGAAGGCTACCTTGTTAAAATGTATTCTGATAATGTATTAATTTATCCATCTACACCATTTACCTGTGGTAATTCTTTTACCGACCCACGCGACGATCAAACTTATAGTACTGTTCAAATTGGCGACCAATGCTGGATGGCCGAAAATCTGAATATAGGTACAATGATAAATGGTAGCGAGAATATGAGCGATGATGGTATCATTGAGAAATATTGTTACGGTAATGACCCTGCAAATTGTGAAACTTTCGGCGGTTTATACCAATGGAACGAAATGATGGAATATGTTACTGACACAGCCGTGCAAGGTATTTGCCCCGAAGGTTGGCATTTACCCACCGACCATGAATGGAAAATACTTGAAGGCACAGTTGACAGCCAATACCCTGTTGGCGACCCGATTTGGAACAATACAGGATATAGAGGTTATGATGCAGGTTTAAACCTTAAATCCACAACAGGCTGGTACGGAGGTGGTAACGGCTCGGGGCTTTATAATTTTGAGGCCCTTCCGGGCGGTTTCCGCAGCCCAGATGGTTATTTCAGCAATATTACCTTAAACGCCTACTTTTGGTCGTCGAGCGAGGTCAATAGTTATTACGCCTGGAGCCGGTACCTTTTTTACAGCTACGGTGACGTCTACCGTAGCATCTACGGTAAGCTCAGCGGTTTTTCGGTGCGTTGCCTAAAGGGTAATTTTACACCAGCAAACCAACCTCCCGAGTCACCTTCTACACCAAGTCCGGAGGATGGAGTAATAAACCAATCCATAGAAGTTGATCTTTCGTGGACATGCACCGATCCCGAAGGTGATCCTCTAACATTCGATATTTATTTTGGCACAGAAGTCACTCCGCCACAGGTAGCAACAGGTCAAACAGAAACAACTTATAATCCGGGAACATTGGAAAACAACACAGAATATTTCTGGAAAATTGTTGCTCACGACGACCATACCAATACAACCGAAGGGCCTGTTTGGAGTTTTACTACCGAAGAAGGCGGACAATGGCAATGCGGTGATCCCTTTACCGACCCACGCGACGATCAAACTTATAACACCGTTATAATCGGCACACAATGCTGGATGGCAGAAAACATGAATATAGGAAATATGATAAACAGTAGTAATAACCAAACTGGCAATGGTATAATTGAAAAATATTGCTATGATAATGATCCGGCAAATTGCGAAACTTATGGCGGCTTATACCAATGGAACGAAATGATGGAATATTACGCAACAGGAGTGCAAGGAATTTGCCCAAGTGGCTGGCATATTCCTACCGATGATGAATGGAAAATACTGGAAGGTACTGTTGACAGCCAATACCCTGTTGGCGACCCGATTTGGAATAATACAGGATGGCGAGGTTATGATGCAGGTTTAAATCTCAAATCCACAAGTGGCTGGTACGAAGGTGGTAATGGTTCAGGGTTTTATGGCTATGAGGCTCTTCCGGGCGGTCAACATAGCGTAGATGGTAGTTTCTACAGTCTCTCCATCGGCGCCTTCTTTTGGTCGTCGAGTGACTACGGTAGTCCCGGTGGTTCATTCGCATGGAAACGGATCCTCGAATATGACATTGATTGGGTAAGCCGTTACAGCGGCAATAAGGGGTACGGTTTTTCAGCTCGTTGCATTCAGAATTAGTTGTGCACTGAAGCTTGTTCAGGGTGCAAGGCACATTGTACCATTAAACTGAATAAGCGAACTATAAACAAGATTTATCCCGTGAAATCACAAAGGAATTATTTCACTGGGATGGTAGGCTGTAAGCCACTATGCATACAAAAGGATATTATCTTTTGGAAAAATAGTATCCTTTATTCTTTAAATTATTCAGGCTTATTTCTATAAAAACGTCTTGTCTATCATTACTTTGTTAATGCCGTAAATTCATCGGAATTCTTATACCAACAGTTGAAATTACACCACTCGGATTGAGCTCTTCCATTGCTGGTGTAATAAGAAAATTATATCTGAATTCAAAAGTCAGGGCTGCTTTTTTCTTTAAATCAATATAAAAGCCACCAATAGCATGATAACCGTAAGTTAGCGAATAATGAACTATTTCCATTGTCTGATTTTTATCAGCTTTGCCAAGCAGGCTAAATCCTCCACCAATATAAGGATGAACTTTTGATTCGGGATTTGAAAGTTCGTACAGCATACTTACAAACAATGGAACCATATAAAGATTATGTTTCTTTGATTGATACTTAAAAGAATTAAATGAAAATCCCCCAGAAATATTTAATGCCAAACGCGACATTTTCAGACAATCATAACCAAGTATTATTGTTGGTGCAAGCACATAAAATTCTGTAGCAGCTTCATCGGTAAAGTCATAAATTCCCATGCGTGCTGTAAAATCCTGTGCCGGTAGCGATAATTGCACAAGTAGAAACAACGTAAGAACAATTTTACAAATCAAATTCTTCGATAACTTCATTGAAAATCCCTATAGTTTTAATGTTTATTCGTTCTTCTTCCTGATAGAAAGATACTTTTACAAAATGATAATAATTGCCGCCATATCCGTGATGAAGTATTGCACCAGCTCCTCCTGAAATTATATAAGTTAGTCCATCCCGCTCATATCTGTTGAACATATGTTCGTGTGCTCCGAAAATAGCTTTTACTTTGTTATTTTCCAGAAAAAGCTCATGAAGCTCTTCGGCATTGATCAGTGGTGAATCCTGAAATTTGCCCTGTGGGAAAACCGGCTGATGCGTAAAAATAAAAATATTTTTAATATTTGGTTCTAACGAGACTGAATCAAGCTTGTTTGCCAGCCAAAATAATTGCTCATTTACAATGCTCCTTTCTTCTCCCCTGATTTCCGTATCAAGAATAATAAAATAAGTATCCTCGCTACAGCAAGAATAATAAAAATTTGCTCCCGGAATATTTGCCTGTTCATGAAGTATTTGTTCGTAAACAGGGTCGTTCCCTTCGTGATTACCTCTTACAATAAATAATGGCATTTTATCAGTAAGCGGTTTTGAATATCTCCAGAAATTCAACCACTCCGCTTCATTGCCGGGTTTCAGCATGATATCGCCTAAACCTACTGCAAGCTTTGGTGACGGCTCATAATTGGATATATATTTTACAAGTTTGCCATAAACGCCATAGCCCTGCCTTTGATCGCCTAAAACAACAAAAGACCAGTCTTCATCCGATTTTTCAACTTCGGTTTTTGAACATTGACAAAACAGTCCGGCTATGAAGATTAAAACAAAAATTTTTATAAAAATTCTGAATTTTACCGGCATTTAAAATACATTTTTTTGTACAAATTTAATAAAATATTATCACATTTTAAAGCCCTAAATAATAATGAAACTTTCTTTAATATCGAATCCCGGGTACCAGGGACAGAATAAATAATAATGGAATAATACCCTAATACCATTACCGTTAACGAATAGTACTATTTCTACATTCATTATTTAGTATTGAATATTCATTATTAAATGGTATCAATTTTATTTCCCCATAAAGTCAGGAAATCTGAATTTAAAAACCTGTTAGCAAAAAAAATCCTGAAAACTAATAAGCTTTCAGGATTTTTTATGAGTATTTCAAATATATCCTAAATCAGATAAACCCCAGTACGGGCAGGCTGGAAATGACAAATATCAAAAAATAAAATACAAATAAATTCCAATTTTATAAATTTAAAAATTCCAAACCATCCCTTATATATAGCGAACAATTTGTGATTTTGATATTGGATTTTGTGATTTATCCATACGGACAAGTTTTGATTTTTGATCGTTACGATTTATAATTTTCTGCCAATAACCGAAGAAAATCCGTACGGAAAAATGACCGAAGTTAAATTTCAAGGTACTAAATTAACTTTTCGGGATATTGAAATTTTTCTTTAATGAATTCAATTGCTTTTACAAGATTTTCTTCTGCTTTGGGGCTTAGTCCCTCTTTGAATTCCCATTCATATCCTTTGATATGAAGCAAATAAACTTTTGGCTTTTTGTTATACAATTTTTCACAAAGTTGCACAACATAGCCGGGTGAAGCAGCATGAGTTGTAAAAGTAACTTTTGAAGAACCATCAACTTCGGTTAAAAGATAGTCCTCAATGTCTTCTTCCGAAGCGTCAACAAAAACGACTATATCTTTATCGGAAATTATATCGGCATCTTCAATATTCAATTGATAATTGCTATCAAATAAAAAGTTTTGTAATCTTTGTTCTTTCGTCCAAACTTCAAAACGGTCAACAAATTCGTTTCCAAGGCCATCATCCATCCGGCCGGGATTACCGTAAGCATAAAAAAGGATATTTAATTTGGTATTTTTCATTTTACATTTTAGAATTAAAATCTCGGCTTTTTTCATTTCTCAGTTTACACTTTGTGAACCTTTGTGTTTTCTTTGTGTAGCTTTGTGACATAGCTATTACACAGAGTTTCACTAAGAAAACACAAAGCTACACAGAGAAAAAGTGTAAACTACTTTTTATTGATTTTGAAAAATGCCAAAATCTCAATTCTCAATTTTTAATCGTCAATCCTAAGACCTTTTCTTATCAATCAAATTATTATTCGCATCATACAATGAAATTTCCAAAGGCATTTTTCCCAATGCGTGAGTTGCACAACTTAAACATGGGTCGTAAGCTCTGATTGCAACTTCAACAGCATTCATCATAGGTTCGGTAATTTCTTTGTTTCCCGAGATCACATTATCGGCAACGCATCTAACTGCATTATTCATAGGCTGATTATTGTTTGTTGTTGAAACAATAAGGTTAGCCATTTCAATCTGATCGTTGTCATTAATACGATAATGATGAAATAATGTACCACGTGGAGCTTCAATAACACCAACACCTTCTTTTTGTTTTGTTCCTTTTGTAACGAGGTCATCGCCCAAGATATCGGGATCGTTAAGAAGTTCTTTCATCATCTCGGCAGCGTGAAGCAATTCAATTAATCTTGCCCAGTGCATGTGCATCGACATATTATTCGGTTTGCCGTGAGTATAAGCTTTGAAAATTTCGCATTCTTTTTGAGCTAAAGGAGTTGGGATAAAATCACAAGTGTTTAATCTCGCCAAAGGGCCAACTGTGTACCAGCCGTCTTTTTTACCAAATTCACGTAAATAAGGGAATTTCATATAACTCCAGTTTCGCACTTCTTCACCGATATATTCAAGATATTCCTGATAATCGACATCATGTAAAATTTTCTTACCATCAGTATCAATAGCTCTTAAAACTCCGTGATAAAGGTCCATTGCACCGTCTTTACGAACAAGGCTTAAATGACTTGAAGGGAATTTTGCAAAATTATCGATCAAATCGCTATGATCTTTATGATATCCTTTGAAAAGATCAACCGATGCCTGAGCCCATTCAATCATTTTATCAATATTTAAAGGATCGGCTCCTTTAAGGAATTCATCTCTTTCGGCGATTGAGAGGTTTTTGTTAATTCCACCGGGGATTGCGCCCGTACCGTGAATTTTCTTTCCGGCTGTGGCACGAATAATTTCCTGGCCAAATTTACGCATCATAACACCTTGTACAGCAAGGTCTTTGAAATTTAGGATTACACCGATAACATTACGAATAGCAGGATCGGCATCAACACCAAGAAGCAGATCGGGTGAAGCAAGATGGAAGAAATGTAGTGCATGCGATTGGAATGTTTGTCCGTAATGCATCAATCTTCTCATTTTTTCGCCTGTTGGAGTAAGTCCATCACCTGTTCCGGCACCAACTATTACATCTAATGCTTTGGCAGCCGCAAGGTGGTGGCTAACAGGACAAATACCGCAAAGTCGTTGAACTAAAACCGGAGCTTCCCAATAAGGCCTTCCCTGAACAAAACGTTCAAAACCTCTGAATTCTACGATGTGTAACCTACTTTGAACAACATTCGCATTGTCATCAAGGTGAATGGTAACTTTTCCATGGCCTTCAACTCTGGTTACAGGTTCTATTGTTATTTTTTTTGTCATTTTTCTCAGATTTTAATCAAATTTAACAACTTCATAAGGTAATTTAAGTTCATTACCGGTTAAGAGAGCAACGAGTGCTTCCCAAATAAGATCAGCCCTCGGAGGACATCCCGGCAAATAATAATCAATTTTAACAATTTCATGACAAGGATAAACTTTATCAAGAATCATTGGAAGTTCTTCATCGTTAGGAATGATTCCTTCTTCATTACCGATTTGTGCACTTGGGCCGTTAAGATAAGCTTCATCGAGACATTCTTTAATAGGGATACCATTTCTAAGGGCAGGAAGTCCGCCCATAATGGCACATTCACCAAGGGAGATCAGAATTTTACAATTCTTTCTGAAATCTTTTAATACGTGAACATTTTCGCTATTACAGCATCCGCCTTCAATAATTCCAATATCACATTGTTTAGTAAATTCTTTTATATCATCAATAGGTGATTTATTAAATTCAACCAAATCAACAAGTTTCAATATTCTTTCATCAATGTCTAATATAGACATGTGGCAACCGAAACATCCGGCTAAAGATGTTGTTGCAACTACAGGTTTACTCATTATTCTTTAACCTCCATATTTATGTTTTCAACTACACTAAAAATTTCGGTACCAATAGCTTGTTTGTCAAACTTACGGGTTCCGATAGGCTGGTCAAAGCCTTTTTCTTTTCTAAGTATTGCACCTACCGGACAATTTTCCATAGCTTTTTGGGCTAATTCTTCTGGCATTGTAGCTGCAAGTTTTTTATCAAGATTGATTTCAACATTATGTGCTCTACTGCTAAAAGCGAAGTAGCTTCTGCCTTCATCATCTTTAATGGTTCTGATACATCTTTTACATTTGATACATCTGTTTCTGTCGATATATAATTTAGGTGAACTTGCATCAACATCACAAATTGGAAATTCGTAAGGAAAACGAGGAACAAGCATTTGAAATTTATAAGCAAGAGCCTGTAATTCGCAATTTCCGCTTTTTTCACATGCCGGGCAAAAATGATTGCCTTCAACAAAAAGCATTTCGATTATTGATAAACGCAAGTCCTGAAGTTCAGGTATCTCACTTTCAACGTCCATACCGGCAGCAACAGGAGTAGTACAGGCAGTCATATTTCTGCCATTAATTTTCACATTACACAATCTGCATGAACCGGCAGGTATTACTCCTTCCATGTTACATAGAAAAGGGATGTAAACGCCGTTTTCTATGGCAGCTTCAAGAATGTATTGTCCTTTTGTGGCAAAGCATTCTTTTCCATCTATTGTAAATCTTATTTTTTCGCTCATTTTTATTTATATTTGAGGGTTTCTACCTACTGCTTCACACGAAGCGGCTACCGCAGCATTTAAATCAAAACCTGCATCAAAATCTTTTTCTTTATTTTCAATTAATGCTTCGTATTCTTCTCTGAAATTTTTCAAAGTTGATAGAATAGGATTTGCAGCAGTTTGGCCTAAACCACAACGATTTGCTGCTTTCATATTTTTACCCCAATTTTCGAGATCCGAAAGATCGGACATCACACCGTTACCATCTAATAATTTTTGAAGTTTGTTTTTCAGAATAAATGGTAATGAACGGCAAGGAGCACATGATCCGCATGATTCATCAATAAAGAAATCCATAAAGTTGCAAACAACTTCTTGAATCAGGTTTCTTTGTTTTCCGATAATTATTATTGATCCTCCACTTGGTAAATCTTCGAAACATATTGTTCGTTTGAAATCCTTTTTGGAAATACAATTACCTGAAGGCCCGCCAACCTGAACGGCATAAACATCCTCGGCACCAACCATTTCAAGCAAATCACGAACACGAACACCCCATTCTACTTCATAGACACCGGGATATTTACAATCGCCCGAAATACTTAATAATTTACTTCCGGCAGTTTCTTTTGTACCCATCATTGAGAACCATTCGCCACCGTTTTCAATAATTTTTACTACCGAGCTTAAAGTTTCAACATTGTTGATAACGGTAGGTTTTTGAAGATATCCTTTTTGAACCGGGAACGGAGGCCTGTTTCGAGGTTCACCTCGTTTACCTTCGCAAGATTCTATTAATGCAGATTCTTCACCACAAACATAAGCACCTGCCCCAAACTGAATTCTGATATCAAAATCAAAACCGATTTTTCCGGCAATTTCTTTTCCAAGGAAATTTTCATCTCTAAGTTTGTCAAGAATGCTTTCAAGATAAGCTTTCATGTAATGATATTCCTGCCTTAAATATAAAATACCTTCTTTGGCACCAATAGCATAGCCCGCAATTGTCATTCCTTCGAAGATCAGGTTAGGAAGTTCGGTCAAAATAACCCTGTCTTTAAAAGTACCGGGTTCGCCTTCGTCAGCATTACAAAGAACGAAACGTTCGTCACCTTCCGACATTGAACAGAAATCCCATTTCATTCCGGTTGGGAAACCTGCACCTCCAAGTCCGCGAATATGTGAAGCTTTAACTTCTCCAATAACTTCTTTTGGAGTCATGGTTACGAGTTTTTTAATAGCTGAACCAAATTCGTAATCAGCAAACAAAACATCTCCCTTTTTTCGGATGTTGTTATTAACCATCGACTTCAGTAGCTCACCGCTATTTTTTCCATCACCGTACTCGCCAATCATATCAGTAACACATTTTCCTTCTTTCATACCTTTAACTAAATCTTTAACACAAGATTCGGTAAGTTTTGGGAAAACAAGGCCGTTGATTATGGCTGCAGGTTCCTGGTCGTTCATTCCGATACATGCCGTATCGAATAAACCTATTTGCCCATCTTCGGTAACAGACCCGAATTTACATTTACATTCTTCTTCAAACATACCGGCAATTTCTGCACGTCCCATCATATTAGCAACTGCACTATCATTTAAGTAAATAGTGTATTTGCCACGTGATTTATGTGAAAAGAAATGATAAAATGATAATGTCTGTTTTACATCGACGCAGGAAATATTTAATTCCTCGGCAATCAATGTAAGCACCTCATCAGAAATAAGCCCTAATTCAGCTTGGATATCAAGTAAAATATCCATTAACCTGGCCTCATCTCTATTGAACTTTTCAATAATGTTGTTTACAATAGTTCTCATAAATTAACTAAAAGTTATCATTAATATTAAAAGTAATTTTTATATCATTTGTTAATTATTTAACAGCCGCAAAATTAATTTTATTTTTCATATTAACAATCGCTAAGTAGTATTTAGAATGTTTTTAATTAGTCTTTTTATATGATTGATTTAAAGGCTTATAAAATTGGAAATTGGAAATTGGAAATTGGGAAAAATGAAAATTTGATGAAATATCTGTGTTATTTTACTCAATTAAAACAATATCTAAGAAGGGGCAAAAAAGGGATGGCATCCCTGCCTATGCCGAAACGACTCCGTGCAGGCAGGCCTCATGAGGAACATTGAATATTTATTCAACGTTGAAAGCCTCGCAAGGGATGTCATCCCTGCCCTCGGATTGAATGCAAGAATGATTAAATGATGGAATAAGAGAATGGGGAGGAAAGACTGAGAGACTAAGAGACTGAGAGAATGGTTAAATTGTTATATTGTTAAAAAAAAACTTATATTTGAAGTCTTGATTTAGAAAAGATTTTATAATAAATACATAGCCATAACTTAACCCAACTTGTAAATTTTACCTCGAACACTAAACGAGCTTAAAAAAAAATATTTTCCAAATGTCTATATATCAGGCTGGTGTAAAATTGCATAAAATTTATAACCAATCTAAATAGCATT
>Ga0233437_1005086_pt1 | contig 14697 bp, 16 predicted proteins | sample SI_122_August201_FD_182714 | JGI IMG/M metagenome (GOLD analysis project Ga0233437, IMG submission 182714) | Seawater microbial communities from Saanich Inlet, British Columbia, Canada - SI_122_August2016_200_MG | ecosystem: Environmental > Aquatic > Marine > Inlet | place: Canada: British... | reverse complement strand
CTACATGTGTTAATAATTGTTTAAGTGATGTTTCAATTGCACCATATTGTGTTTTACTAGTATTATATGTCATTCTATATCTACTTTTTATGATATTTATTGATTCAATTGCATTAGTAAGAACAGTTTCTCTTTCTTGGATCATTGATCTTCTATCTGGAGATGACCAAAAGCCTGTTAAAGTTAAAGCTCTATGAATAACAGCATGATGGTAAGCTAATTTAAATTCTTCTCGCTTTTCGATTTTAGGTCCAGTGCTGTTAGAGTTAAATTCATCAATATATTTCTGCATTTTTTCATCAACAGTGCCATGATCTAAAGAGTATCCACCATATGCTAATAAATTAACTAAGTCAATTGGCATTGGAACAAATCCTTTGTCTTCGTCGTCAATTGCAACAACACCTTCATCTGTTAAAATCCAGTTTCCAGGATGCGCATCTTTATTAAAAACCCAAATAGAATTTTCTAGTTTTTCAGCTATTGGTGCATAATTTCTTTCAATTTTTTGAATAAGTGTATCTGGAATATCTAAGTCAGATGATTGTAATCTAGTTACAACACTTTCTTTTAGTTCTAGTCTTCCTTTTCTTGTCCATTCTTGTCCTTTTCCAACAGAAGCTGCATGGATTTTTGCTAAATAAGATATAACTTGGTCAAATTCTTCTGGAATATGCTCATTTTTTAAGTAATCCATTAAACTAGGGCCAAAAGATCTAATCATAACATAATATAATTTACCTCCTTGTTGGATTACATCAACCATATTTGGTTGAAGAAAGTTATCGTGCTTAGTTGTTGTATCTCTAATTCTTAATGTTGTATCAATTTCACCTATACAATCTTTGTAAGAAGTTTCTTTTATGATTAAGGTTTGTTTTAATCTCTCATCGCCAATTTCATAAACTTTGTTAGCAGTTTCTCCTATTAATTCTACTTCATATTTTTCTGGGTCTGCCAAGATTGTTCTAATTGCTCTATGAATTAATTCTTTTGAAGCATATCTTCTAAATTCTGTTCTTCCATATGATGAAGCATCATCAACATTTGTGCCTCTTTTTGGAGTTGGTTGTTTAGTTGTATCTCTAGAAGCTCTTTGGACTTGTTCATATAATAAAGCAACTCTTGTAAGATTAACTGGGTCATTACCAATTTCTTTTGGTTTTATATCTACTAAAGAAGATTGTGCATCAAACCAATTGCCTTGTTCAAGAGCATTCTCTACATTTCTTATTCTAGTTTCTAAGTCCACCCATCATCCCACATTCGGGATTAATTGGTGTTTTATATGTATTTTCCATAAAATTTAAATATATTTCTATATAGAAAATAATTATGGCACGAGGAAGACCTGTTCAGTCTGCGATAAGGCAGAATATTGTTGAGATTTTGTATTTCTTAGAGCAAGGTTATGGTTATGAAATCTATAAAATTTACATAGCAGTATTTCCAAAATGTACTTTGAGGAGTATTCATTATCATCTTAGAAAGGGTTTGCTAACTAAAGAGTTTAAGATTAAGGAAGTAAAGCAGGAAAAAGGTGAGTTTTCTTGGGGCGGAACTGTTGAGAAGATTTATTATGAGTTAGGTAGCGAGGCTTCTCCAAAAATGGATGAGAAAGTTAAAGAATACTTGGAAAAGATGAAGAAGAAGTAATATTGAATTGGAAAAATTGATGATTTCTATTTTAATTTCTTTAATAATCCAAAAACTGCAAATGCTTCTCTTTTTGTTAACATTGCTTTGTTGATTAAACGTTTCCAGACTTTGTGTTGTGTTTCTTTCTTTTCTTTTGTAGAGAATTTTACTTTATCAATTATTTCATCAATGTTTTTTAATAGTAGGTCTTTTTCTTTTTCCCTTATTGGATTAAATGGGTCTGTGTTTTTATCTTTGCCAATTGTTTGGAAAAGTTCATAAAATAAAATAGTACAAGCTTGGGAAATGTTTAATGTTGGGTATTTTTTATGAGAAGGAATTGTAACAACAAAATCTGCTGCTAAAACTTCTTTATTAGTTAATCCAATGCCTTCTCTGCCGATTAGTAAGGCTATTTTGGTTTTTGAATTCTTTTTTATTCCTTTTATTTTCTCTGCAAATTGTTTTGCAGTTAAAGGACTTCTTGGAATATTATAATCTTTACCTAGTTTTGCAGTTGTTGCAATAATGTAATCATATGTTGGTATTTTTTTTACTATTTTGGCTTTTTTTAGAATACTTTGTGCATGTTTAGCTCTGTTTCTAGCTTCTTCGTCAAATGGGTCACATTTCGGGTTGATTAAAGTAAGGTTTTTAAGATTAAAATTAGCCATTACTCTAGCAATTGCTCCAAGGTTTCCAGGGTGTTCTATTTCCATAAGTAATACATCTATCATTTTATGAAGAAAGAATTAAGTGATTATAAATTTATCCATTAACTAAAATTTCAAAGCTTCTTTCGCCAGCTATTGATTTAAAGACAGCGTATTCTAGTTTATCAGAATCTAAAACATTAAATGTGAATTTATAACTCTTACCACCTTCTGTAACTCCTTGAGAATATGAACCAAAAGTATTACCTACTGTAAGAAATACAGGAATATCTAAATATTCTTCTTGTGTTGCATATGGGCCAAAATTGTAACTAGATGATCCTTCTTCATCAGCATTTATTATCCAATTTAATGCTCTTCCTCTAATATTAATTTTATAATAATGTGGATCAGTTTTATCATAGTTATTTTTTATTCTAATTACATAAACTCCTGTTTCTCCTACATTAATTAATTGAGTGTCTGGACTAACATCTAAATGCTTTGTCATAAAATAGTCTTCATCAAATAAACTTGAGAAATATTCAATTTCTGCTGAGAATAAATCATAAATTGTTAATGGTACTTCTTCTTCATAAGTTGGTTCATCTTCAAATTCTTCCTCTTCCACAAGAACAGGTTCTTCGTCAACTTCTTCTATTAAATGTTCTGTTACATCTTCAAGATCAATATTTTCTAAAATAAGAATTTCTTCTTCCACTTCATAGATTTCTTTTGGACCTTCAGAATAATCACATACAAAATTATCATCTAAATCTAAGCAACAATGATTAAGATCATAAATATATGGTGAAGGACAAATAACTACAGGTGCTTTTGCCATGTTTTGTTTTTCAGAAATATAATAAGCTGTAGTTAAACAAGATAATATTAACATTAAACATCCTAAGATAAGACCTGCTTTTGCAATGTTATGGTGGAATTTATCTTCTCCAAGACCTAGTGTTGAGAATCCAATAGCTAGTATTGCCATTACAATTCCCATGTAAGGATAAATAAATGTAGTGCAAGCAATTATTGCTGCAGTAAATCCAATTATTCCTAAATGATTATCTTTTTTCATTGTACATTCACATATAAGTTGACTGAGTCTTCATATTCATCATAATCTCTATCTTCAGCCCAAGCATCATTAATATCTACTCTGAATTCATAAGAGTCTTCTATGGTTTTCTTTCCTTCACTATCATATGAACCAATTTCCATTACAATTGGTATGTCTAAATATTCTTCACTAGTTAATTCATAAGGTCCAAAAAAGCTATTCTCTTTTTCAACTGTATCTTCATTTTGAATCCATACACCTGCTTGTCTTGATGCAACTCTTATTTTATAATAATGTTCATGATTATCATCATTAGCATAATTGTTATGAATTCTTACTAAAAATACAAGTGTATCTCCAACATTTCCATATTGTGATTTTAATCCAGTAAGAGCATTTGTAGTTGCAAACTTACTATCATCAATTAACTCTGCTTGTTCTAATGTTAATAATTCGATTGTTGAAGGTTCTTCTGTAACAATAACTTCAACTGTTTCAGTATCTATGACTTCTTTTGGAAAGTCAATAACTTCTTCTACAGTTGTTTGTTCAGTTGTAAGATTCCTAGGTACTATAATTAATTTTTGTTCTATAATTGGTTCTTCTTCTATTTCGTCTTCAACTACCAATTTTTGTTTTTTAACAATTTCTTCTTCTAAAATTAGATCATCAACATCACAAATTCCATTATAATCTTCATCTTCACAACAAAACATTCCAACAAGTAATGTACCTGGAGAACATGCTAGTTCTGGTTCATAAGTTGGTACTAATGGAATTGTTCCTCCATAAATATCTTGGATCATAGGCATTGATGTTGCTGCATATAAGATTGCAATTACTGCAAATGTTAATCCTAAGACTGCCATTGCTGGTGCTTCAAAGTGTTTTGGATGAGTTCCAATTTTTACTAAAGCACAAATACCTAACATAATTGCAACTATACTAATAATTGTAGATAGTTTTGGAAAGAAGAATATTAATACAGCTAGTATTCCTAAAAACATTGAGTTTGCTGAAAGAAACCTTTTACTCCACTGACTCTTCATTAATACACCTCTTTTTATGATTAACTCGTTGTTAAAATATATAAAGGTTTCTATTACAATGTAAATATTTTAATAATATAATATCTACTGTAGAGTGGGATGGGTGTTGAAAGATATGTATTGAAACCAGAGGAAGGATTTTTGCCTCTTTACAGACTTGAAGTTGTAGATAGTAGAATAATTGTTGTAAATTATTTTGATATGTATGATGGGGCCGAATATAGGTTAGTTGAAGGTGATGGGGAGCATTCTATATATTCTAAAATAAGTACTCAACCAAGTGCAAGTCCTTCTTTGTTAACTGCTGCAGAAACTTTAGGTTCTTTAGTTTCAAATGGTGATGATGATCTGGAAGAAACAGATAGATTATATAGGGGCGGGTTTAGGCTAATTGAATTAGAGGATATTCCTTATGATGTTGTAAGAAATGCGTTTGAGCCAGGAATGACTATTGATTGTCTTTGTCGAGAATATAGTTTAATAGAACACACACCAGATACATAATATTTATAAATACCCAGCTTTTCTCAGCTGTTATGAAAGGCGTTATAGCAAATTTTAGGTCAAGTAGACACAGACAAACAGATAATCAAATGATCCTTAAAGTAGAAGGTATTAGTTCTAAGGATAAAGCTACTGCATTAGTTGGTAAAACAGTTACTTGGTTATGTCCTGGAAAGAATAAAAAGCCCTTAAAAGGCAAAATAACAGGTGCACATGGCAATTCTGGCGCAGTTAAAGCATTATTTGAAACAGGTATGCCTGGACAATGTTTAAGTAAAGAAGTATTAGTGGAGTAAGTAAATTCTAATTTTTATTTATTATTGTTATATTCTATAAAATAACAACATTTATACAACGAAAATCAAAGATTTTCGAGCATAAATGTTTCTCAAATTCTGAATTTTCGAAACATTTATATATAACTTCGTTTACCTTAGTTAAGTATGGTTGATCTAAGATCAACAGAAAGGTTAGAGACAATGAGAAAAGAGCAAGAAACTGAAAATAAAGAAAAAGTTGAGGAAAAGCAAACTGAGGAAAAGGTAGTAGAATTTGATCCTAAAGATCAAAAGATCATTGAACTTACTGAATCTCTTCAAAGGTTGCAAGCAGAGTTTGAGAACTTCAAAAAAAGAACTGATAAAGAAAAGCAAGACTTTTGTAAGTATGCAGAGAAAGAATTAATGATAGAACTCTTGCCAGTGCTTGATAACTTCGAACTTGCTTTGAAGAATACTAAAGATAATAGTGAATTTATTAAAGGTGTAGAACTTATCTATGTACAGTTGGTATCTGGATTAGAGAAAAAAGGACTTAAAATTATAGAAACACAAGGAAAGTTTGATCCACATAAACATGAAGTATTATTACAAGAAGAATCTGATAAAGATTCTGGCGAAATTTTAGAAGAATTACAAAAAGGTTACCAACTAAATGAAACAATATTAAGAACAGCTAAAGTAAAGGTGAGCAAATGAAAAACGAAAAAAAAGATTTTGATGATTTAACTTTTACAATCGATACACCAGAAGAAGTTATTGAACAACATGGATCGGAATGTGATAAATGTAATCAATGTTGTAAAGTAGATGCAGGTATTGTATTACAAGAAGATATACAAAGAATTGCAGATTATTTACAACTTCCTGTTGAAGAACTAAAAAATGAATTTTTAATAGAACATGAAAAATTCAATACAAAAGTATGGAAATTAAAGCAATTAAAAGAAAAAGATAAGCCATATGGTCCATGTGTTTTTCTAAAAGAAGAAAAAGGTTGTGTAATTCATGAAGTTAAGCCAAAGCATTGCAAACTTTGCAGTACAAAAAGCAAACATGGAGAGAAGTTATCTATTTGGTTTGCATTGAATTATTTAGTTAATAAAGATGATCCTGAGTCAATAAGACAATGGGCTTCTTACTTAAAAACACATCCAACTATTCCTGGGGGAGAATTGCAGGAGTTAATTGATGATCCAGAAAAACTAAAAAAGATTTTGAGTTATGAATATTTGAAAGAAAATAAGGAAATGAATGAATAATTGATCTGAGGTAAAGAAGATGAAAGAAAAAAATGTTAATTTAAGCATAAGTGAAGGAGATGCATTTTTTGCACATGAAGTTTCTGTTAATTTTAATCCAATGCAGTTTGTTTTTGATTTCAAATGCATAACACCAAGAGTAGATATGCGTGCAAGAGAAGCACCTGTGTTTACATTAAAACACAATGTAGTAATGATGGATCCTTATCATGCAAAACATCTTGCTGAGATGTTTACAAATGCAGTAAAAAAGTATGAAGAGAATTATGGCAAGATTAAGAAGCCAGAAGCTTTGCAAAAACACGATAAAAAAGTAAAGAAAGGCAAAAAAGAAGATGTACACGAAATGCCAAGTTACTTTGGATAAATAATGATTAAAAAATATACTAAAAGTGTAAATAATAAAACATTATTTTACACTTTTGTATATACAAAAGTTATTAATTTGTACGAAAATTAATCACTTTAAGTATAGTAAATGGGGGAAATAAAATGGGAAAAGTTATAGGAATTGATTTAGGAACAACATTTTCAGCAGTTGCTGTAATGGAAGGTGGTAAAGCTACTATTATTCCAAATGCAGAGGGTTCTAGAACAACACCTTCTGTCGTCGCAATTACAAAAGAAGGTGAAAGATTAGTTGGTCAAGTTGCTAGAAATCAAGCAATCACTAATCCAGAACATACTGTAAGGTCTATTAAAAGACACATGGGTGAAGATTTCAAAGTTAAAATCTGGGATAAGGAGTTTACTCCTCAAGAAGTCTCTGCAATGGTATTGCAAAAGTTAAAAAAAGATGCAGAAGATTATCTTGGACAAAAAATTACAAATGCAGTAATTACTGTACCAGCTTATTTTACTGATTCACAAAGACAAGCTACAAAAGATGCAGGTAAAATCGCAGGTTTAGAAGTTCAAAGAATAATTAATGAACCAACTGCTGCATCATTAGCTTATGGTCTTGATAAAGGAGAAGATCACACAATTTTAGTCTTTGATTTTGGAGGAGGAACATTTGATGTTTCTGTTTTGGAGTTAGGAGATGGTGTTTTTGAAGTTAAAGCAACTTCTGGAGATAATCATCTTGGTGGAGATGATATTGATGATCTTTTAATTGATTGGATGGCAGAAGAATTCAAAAAAGATAATGGTGTGGATTTAAGATCTGATAAAACATCTTTACAAAGATTGAAAGAAGCTGCAGAAAAAGCAAAGATTGAATTATCAAGTAAAGTAAATACAACAATTAATCTTCCATTTATCACTGCCGATGCAAATGGTCCAAAACATCTTAATTTAGAGTTAAGTAAGGCCAAGTTTGAACAAATGATTGATGACATTATTAAGAGATTAGAAGGACCAACAAAGACTGCATTAAAAGATGCAGGTGTTGATACTGTCGATAAAGTTATTTTTGTTGGAGGTTCTACAAGAATTCCAGCTGTTCAAGAAATGGTTAAAGGTTTAACAGGAAAAGATGGAGATAAAAGTGTTAATCCTGATGAAGCAGTTGCTATAGGTGCAGCTATTCAAGGTGGTGTCTTAGCAGGAGAAGTTAAAGATGTTTTATTGCTTGATGTAACACCACTTTCTATGGGAATTGAAACATTAGGTGGTATTTTTACAAAACTAATTGAGAAAAATACAACAATTCCAACAAAAAAATCTCAAGTTTTTTCAACTGCAGCAGATAATCAACCAGCTGTAACAATTAAAGTTGGTCAAGGAGAAAGAAGTATGTTTGTCGACAACAAAGTCCTTGGACAATTTGATTTAGTTGGTATTCCACCAGCACCAAGAGGTATTCCTCAAATTGAAGTTACATTTGATATTGATGCAAATGGAATTGTGAATGTTGGTGCAAAAGATCTTGGTACAGGAAAGGAACAGAGTATTAAACTTACTGCTTCAACAAACTTAAATGAAGAAGAAGTTGAAAAAATGAGAAAAGAAGCAGAGTCTCATGCAGATGAAGACAAGAAAAAAGCAGAAGAAATTGATATAATCAATCAATCTGATTCATTAATTTATCAAACAGAGAAAGCAATGAAAGACATGGAAGGAAAGGTTGATAAATCTAAGATTGAGCCAATTACAAAACATGTTGATGAACTTAAAGAATTAATGAAAGCTGATCCAAAGGATATTGATGCAATTAAGAAGAAGCTTGAAGAAGTGCAAAAGTTTGCACAAGAAGCTGCAATGGAAATGTATCAGAAAGCTCAGGCTGAGCAACAAGCTAAGGCTGCAGAAGGTGGCGAGGGAGCAGATGCTGGAAAAACAGGAAAAGATGGAGAAACTGTAGTTGATGCAGAGTTTAAGGAAGAGAAAAGTGATGACAAGAAAGAAAGTGATGATGGTGCTGCAAAAAAAGAAGATGCAGCAGAAGACGACAAAAAAGAAGACACAGAAGTTTCCGAAGGAAACGAAGAAGTCGAAAAGACTTCTGAAGATAAAAAAGAAGACGACAAGAAAGAGTAAACAAGTGAAATAATGAACTTACCGACAAGAGAAGAGTGCTATGCATTCTTTGAAGAGTACAAAGTTCCAAGGAATATATTAATGCATTGTGAGACTGTTAACAAAGTTGGTGTGTTTCTTGCAGAACAATTGAAAGAAAGAGGGGTTGAAGTAGATGTTTCTCTTGTTGATCGACTGACACTTGTTCATGATTTAATGAAAGCCTTGGTTTTTGAAGTAAAAGAAGAACCAGAGTTTAACTGTTTTCCAAGTGAGGAAGAGATTAATTTCTGGAAAGAGTTTAGTTCTATCGAAGAAAATAAAGGAAAACATGATACTGAGTTAACTGCTTCTTTATTTGAAGAAAAGTATCCTGAGTTTGCTTCTATGATTAAATTATCTGCTAATTGGAAAATTTTGAATAATAAAAAACCTATTGAATTACAAATTGAGCATTATGCAGACTGGAGAGTTCTTGTTGATAAAGTAATTTCTTTGCAGCAGAGAACTGATGATCTTAATATTAGGTATAAAGATAAGATTGCATTAGATGGAATGGCTTTATGGGAGAAACGTGTTCAAGTTGAGAAAGAAGTTGAGAAATATATATTTGAAAAATTAGATTTTAATGCAGATGAGTTGAAAGAGAGAGTTTGTGAAGAAAAAAAGATTGGTGAGAGTAATGAGTGATGATTATTATGAAACACTTGGTGTTGAAAAAGGTGCAAGTAAGACAGAAATTAAAAAAGCTTATAAAAAATTAGCAAAAAAATATCATCCTGATTTAAATAAAGATAATCCTAAATCTGCAGATAAATTTAAAGAAATTAATGAAGCTGCTTCTGTTTTAGGTGATGATAAGAAAAGAGAACAATATGATAGATTTGGTAAAGCAGGTTCTGGTGGTCAAGGGTTTAATGGTTTTGATTTTTCAAATATGGGTGGATTTGGTTTTGATTTTGATGAAATCTTTGATACTTTTTTTGGTTCTGGTCAAAGAGGACGAAGAGGACCACGTCGTGGATCTGATTTAGAATATGAAATGGAAATTACTTTAGAAGAAGCTGCTGAAGGTATTAATAAAACAATTGATGTTCCTAGATTAGAGAATTGTGAAGAATGTAATGGAAGTGGTGCAGAAAGTGATGGCGATATTGAGGTTTGTGGTACTTGTAAAGGTCGAGGTTCTGTTATAAGACAACAAAGAACACCATTTGGTATATTCCAGACGCAAACTACTTGTCCACATTGTCAAGGTCAAGGAAAATCAATTAAAAATAAATGTAAAAAATGTAATGGTGAAGGTAGAGTTCGTAAGACATCTAAATTAGAAGTTGATGTTCCTGCAGGTGTGTTTAATAATGCTCGTCTTCGTATTGCTGGAGCAGGGCAAGCAGGTCCAAAAGGTGGTCCATCTGGAGATTTATTTATTAGAATTTATATGAAAGAACATGAAATTTTCAAACGTGTTAAGGATGATATTTATTTAGATGCACATATTAGTTTTGCGCAAGCAGTTTTAGGAGATGAAATAAAAGTTCCGATATTATTAGGTGAAGCTAAGATGAAAATACCTTCTGGAACACAAAGTCATACTATTTTTAGATTAAAAGGCAAAGGAATTCCACACTTACAAAGTTATGGTGATGGAGATCAAAATGTTAGAGTAATTGTTGATGTTCCTAATTCTATTAGTAAAAAAGAGAAGGATCTTTTGAAAGAGTTTGATAAGGGAGTTAAGAAAAAGAAGAATCTCTTTGAGAAAATTAAGGATGTGTTTTAATTAGTTTGTTGAGGCATGTAAGTTAATAATTCTTTAGGAATCATTCTTGTTGTTCTAAATGTTAAAGATGATAATTCTGTATTAGCTTGTTGGAGATCTGCATCTCTTTTTTGTTCAAGTGGTCTAATAATGTGTGCTTTTAATTCATCAGTTGTTGCTTCTTCAATAAGATTGTATCCAAGCAAAGAAGCTACACGAGATAAGGCTCTTTGATACCAAGGTCTTTGTTGAGAAGCTTCTTGAATAAAAGCAGAAGCATCTTCATATGGTCCTCCAACATAAAGATCAAATCCATCGCTTGATCCTACAACTGCTTCATCACTCTTAACTGCAGTTTCGTAAGCATTTGCAACTCTTTGTAAATCTTCTTTATAAGTTTCAAAATAAGTTTGAAGTGTGTTTGCAGATTCAATAGCTTTTTGCATTCTTTCAACTGTTGGTTGAGTAATTTTTAAGTATAAACCTTTACTCTTTCTATTTTTTACTTCAGCAATTGGAATAGTTTCTTGAATTTCTATACTTCTTTTTAATTTTAGTTCTGAATCAGTTAATAATGCTTCAAGAATTGGGATAATTGTTTCATTTGAATAGTTTCTTCCATCTTCTTTTTCAAGAGTTATTCCAAGATTGACATAGCCTTCAATTGTTCCGCCACTGACTTTTGGTCTTTCATATCTACTTGGGCTTTGTTCATGTACTGGTGCAAGTCTTAATGGTTTGTTTAATGAATTACTTGCAGTTGTTTCTAATTCAATATTTAACCAAGCTTCAACTCCACTTTTCTCTCTATGTTGTAAAATTGTAGGGTATAAACTTCCAGAACCTATATCAATAAATGCATTGTAAAATCCCCCATTTGTTATGTTATTTCCTGTGTAATCAGTTATTGTTTGTCTAAATAATACTTCAGCAACTCTAACAAGAGAGGATGTATCTATTGGTGGTCTAGTTGCAGTTATGCCTTCTCCAGATGGTGTTATTTCGTCAATATATTTTTCTAAAGTCTCATCAGAAATTGGAGATTCAATTGGATTATGAAAATTAAATGAAGTATTTTCTCCAATAGTTACAATATCCATTGAGAAACCATCTGGTCTTATGTTTCCTTCTTTTGGTTCAAATACAATTGGTTTTGTTATACTCATTTCGACACCCTTGTTTTTAGAGAAACAATTTACTCTATTTAAACCTATGGGCTTGTTGAGTAGAAAATTAGAGAATTTCGTAACAATGTTGTGACGAATTTAGCCCCAACCGAGACTTTTAATTCTTTCATTACCTTTGATCTCTTTTAGGTATTTTGTAACAGTCTCTGGTAACATTTGTTCGAATTTCATGTCTTTTAGAATTCTAAACCTTACTTCTGATGCAGAGACTTGATCTTTTCTGATTAATAATTTAACAGGTAGTTTAGCATCTGCGAATAATCTTCTTGTTAATTCTGATCCAGTATAAACAAAATGAAATCCTTTAACTAAATCCATTACATGTTTGACCCAAATGGCATGATTGTGAATATCAGGTATTGCAACAATATTATAACTAGTGATGTTTTCTTGTTTAAGTGATCTTTCTATCATTTGTTTTCTTTCTTCAAAAGAAAATGGGTTTTTTAGTGTATTACTGTATTGCGAACTTCCAACTGCAATTATTATGAATTCATTTTCTTCTAGGATTTTCTTTACTGCCCATAAATGTCCTTTGTGAAATGGTTGGAATCTTCCAATAAATAATGCACAACTGTTTTTGTTGACTTCAATATGTCTTAATTCATACATACTGTTGCAGGCTTTGCAGTAGTATTTAACCTTCTCGTTTCCAATTACATCATCACCACATACAGGGCATCCTTCTTTTATTCTTTTTACGTCATGCATTTTTTAATAATGAAGATTTGAATTCTTTTTCTTTGAAAGCTTCTAGTCTTACAATTTTTATTTTTAAATTCATTATTTAAGTTTTGTTCATTTTGGTCATAACCTAGAGCAATGATGTCTGGTTTTATTTCTTCAATGATTTTGTAAATGTCATTTTCATCTCCTAATATTATTTGATTGACTTCTTCAATGTTTTTTATGTTTTCTAATCTTTGTTGTTCATTGTTTTTGGGTAAGTTTTTTTTGAATTTCTCAACATTTTTATCTTTGGCAATTATTACATATAATTCATCACCAAGTTCTTTTGCTTTTTTGAATAAAAACAAATGCCCTTGATGTAATATGTCAAATGTCCCAAAAACCATGACTTTCTTTTTCATCAAGTGGTGTAAACAGGTCCAATTTAAATACTTTTTTCCTTTATATTCGTCACCACTTGGTTTCTAAAAAATTATAGCTTTGTCCTCGGCATAACAAGCTTTAAATATCAGTTAGGATTAGGGAATAATAACAGAAATGCTTGGGGTGAAATTTAATGAAAACTATTCAAATTATTGCTGGTTTACTCTTATTATCTATTCTAATTATAACAGGCTGTAATTCCCCAACAGGGCACGCTATTGTTGATGAAAGCTTAATTTGTGTTCCTACAGAAACAGTTGGAGACTTAGAAATAAATGATAATGGAGTTATTGAATTAAATCCTGATGATGTTGATACAGAAGTTGATGATACTGAAGATATTGATACAGAAGAAGTAGATGATGTTGTTGATATTGATGAAGAAGTAGAAAATATTGTAGAAGAAGTGGAGCCAGAAGTTATTGAATTAGATGAAGTTGATACATCATCTTTGCCAAGGAAAGAATTCTCAGAAGGTGAGTTAGTAGTTTTAGATGTAAAAGTTACAGATCCTGATGGCGATCCATTGGAATTAACTTATTCTGGTCCATTAGATGGAAATGGTGAATGGCAAACTTATAAAGGTGATGCAGGTGAATATGTTGTTACAATAACTGCTTCAGATGGTAAAGAAGAAACAACTACTCAAGTTTTATTAATTATAGAAGAAGTTAATACTGCTCCTGAAGTTGATGTTTCAAATGTATTAGAAGGAAATGAAGGAGACTTATTCACATTAACTCCTGTTGTAAGTGATACTGAAGGAGAAGATATTACTGTTAGTTTTAGTGCACCATTTGATAAAGAAGGTGAATGGCAAACAGATTATGATGATGAAGGAACTTATCAAGTCAAGGTTACTGCTACTGATGGTACAAATACAGTAACAGAAACAGTAACTGTTAAGGTTGCGAATATTAATAGAGAACCTGTTTTAGATGTTGATGATGCAATAACTGTTATTGAAGGAGACATGGCTGAGATTACTGGTTCTGTTTCAGATCCTGATAATGATAATCTTATGATTGTCTATGGAAGTCCTTTTGATGAAGAAGGAAAATGGCAAACTTCTGTAGGTGATGCAGGTGTTTATATTATAGATGTTACAGTTTCTGACGGTGAGAATGAAGTTAGTGGGATTGTTACAGTAAAGGTTAATCCTTCAAATACTGCTCCTAGTTTATCTTTAGAAGATGTTACAGTAATAGAAGGAGAAGTTGTTAATGTTAATGTTGAGGTTAGTGATCCTGATGGAGATGATGTTACTGTTGTGTTTGAAGAACCATTAGATTCAAGTGGAACATGGATGACTGATTATAATGATGAAGGTGTTTATGAAATCACTGTTACTGCAACAGATGGAATTGAAACTGTTACAGAAGTTGTGACAATAACTGTTGAAGAGAAAAACAGAGCACCTGTTTTTGAAATATAAGTAGTTTTAAATACTACTTTTACATTCCTATTCTTAAAATGAATATAGCAATTGCTCAAATAAACACAATTCCAGGAGATCTGGAAGGAAACACTGTTAAGATAATTGATTATATAGATCGAGCTAAGAAAAAAGGAGCTGAGTTGGTTGTTTTTCCTGAATTAGCAATTACTGGTTATCCTCCTAAAGATTTATTGTTAAAACCTTCTTTTATTAAGAAAAATATTGAGAAATTAAATTTAATAGCAAGGCATGCAGATACAATTGCAGTTATTGTTGGTTATGTTCAT
>Ga0233437_1005083_pt1 | contig 14708 bp, 12 predicted proteins | sample SI_122_August201_FD_182714 | JGI IMG/M metagenome (GOLD analysis project Ga0233437, IMG submission 182714) | Seawater microbial communities from Saanich Inlet, British Columbia, Canada - SI_122_August2016_200_MG | ecosystem: Environmental > Aquatic > Marine > Inlet | place: Canada: British... | reverse complement strand
AGGAATCGTTTTTGGGTCTATCACTAATGAATGATATCTTGCTGCCAAGAACGGGTTAGACAATCCTTTTAACAGTTCAAAGCTTTCATTATATGTAACCTTGGATTGTTTGCCATGAAACAGCTTTGGTGCATGTGTGATAATTCCACCAAAAGCTTGCCCTATTGATTGATGTCCTAGGCATATCCCTAAAATATCAAACTTCCCTGAAAGTTTATTTATAACTTCGATACAAATCCCAGCCTCATCTGGTGTTTTTGGACCAGGAGATATAACAATTCTATCAGGATTCAGTTTTACTATCTCCTCTATTGTAATTTTATCATTTCTAACAACTTTAATATCATCATCGAATTTGCCGATATATTGATAAACGTTATAAGTGAAAGAATCATAATTATCTATTAATAAAGTCATCTTATTTTAGCTCCTTTGTTAAAGCCGAGATTAAAGCGCCGACTTTGTTTTCTGTTTCTTCATATTCTTTTTCCGGATCAGAGTCAGCAACAATGCCAGCTCCAGCTTGCAGGTATACTGTTTTATCTTCAATAATCATTGTTCTAATCGCTATGCACATATCCATGTCACCATCAAATCCAAAATAACCGATTGCTCCGCCATATATTCCTCTTTTTGTCGGCTCTAGCTCTTCGATAATTTCCATGGCCCTAATCTTTGGTGCACCGGATAACGTCCCTGCTGGAAGGAATGTTGCGAGCACCTTAAACATATCGTCCTGCCTTCGCTTCGTGCCTTCTACTAAAGATACGAGATGCATAACATGGGAGTAATATTTAACATCCATAAACTTAGTAACTTTAACGCTCCCTATTTTCGCTACTCTGCCCATATCATTTCTTCCAAGATCAACAAGCATAACATGCTCTGCCAGTTCTTTTTCGTCAGTCTTTAGGTCTTTAGCTAATTCTAAGTCTTCGCTCTCGCTTGCTCCTCTCTTTCGTGTGCCCGCGATTGGGCATGTAAAAACTTTGTCTCCTCTAACTTCAACAAGCATTTCAGGCGAGCACCCAGCAACTTGATATTCTCCAAAGTTTAAATAGAACATATATGATGAAGGATTAACCTGCCTCAGTTTTCTATAAAGGTTGAAAGGTGCTTCGTTTGTGTTAACTGACCATCTTTGAGAAAGTACAACTTGGAAAATATCGCCTTCATATATATACTCTTTTGCTTTTTTTACATTCTCCATATACTTTTCTTTTGTCATATTAGAAACGCAAGTCGTTTTTCCATTTTCTTTTTGCGGCATATTATAATTAAAGTTCGAGTTGATTCTCTGCTGTATTTTGCTGATGGATATTTTTGCATTTTTTTCTCCGTCCTCGTTTTCTTCCTCTAAAACGCAAATTATAATTCTATGATGAAAATGATCATATACAATCGTTTCTCTTACAAACATCTGATGCACATCCGGCAAAGTCAAATCATCTAATGCTATATTAGGGATAGATTCATACTGTCTGTTTATATCATATCCAACAGTACCGACAGCACCACCAACAAAAGGTATCGAGTCATCTTTATCAACTTCATATTTTTCCATAAAGCTTTTAATAATATCTAAAGCTTTTCCATCGACTATTTCAAGTTTCCCTCCTCTTTGAATAATCACTTTATTTCCTTTAGATTTTACTTGAGCATAGGGGTTTTTGCCAATAATAGAATATCTCCCTTTTCCCTCTTCTTTGCTCTCTAATAAAAATCCAATATCATTTTGGACAAACTTTTGAAAAATCGTAATAGGTGTTTCCATGTCTCCTGACAAAGTAGACGTGTATGCCTTTAGCTTAATTTTCTCCATCTTTAATTCTCCTTTAAATATAAAAAACCACATCTTCCCCTAGGACAAGGGACGATGTGGTATCGCGGTGCCACCCAATTTAACAATATCATCATTTATCTACCATTAAGATAATTTTGATAATATCATTCACTTTAATACGGAGCATCAGCTCGATATTATCTTCTATAACGGGAACTCCCGGCATAAAGCTACTATTACTTCGCCCAGCATCTCATAAGCCCATTCCTCAATCACATGTTGTGTTAATCATCTCACCTAACATTAACTCGCTTTGACAAATCTAATTGAGTACTCTTCTTAATCATCGACTTTTATTTAGTTTGGGTTATCATAACATAAGCGAATTTCATTTGTAAAGTCTTTTTTTATCGTAGAAAATTGTCCTTATTAATATTATCAATAAAATAATAAAGACGAGACTTATGTTTTAGCTAGTCTCGCCTTTAATTTTTCTATTAAATGTTTATATCTTTAATTTAATTATACATTAAGGATATCTTTTGCAATTTGGTCATTAGCTTGGGTGATAAATGTAATGCCAGTTTCCTTCGCTGTTTCTCTGTTTGCAGCGGTGATATCTTCTCTTGCTATCTGATTTAGAGAGAACTTACGAGCACCTGCCATTAATTGCTGTAATCCAGCAGCTAGTTTATCAGATAATGTCCATGCAGCAATAGCACCGTATGGAATGTTTTTCATCTCGTCAGCTCCGATTTGCTCTTGGATATCATAATAACCAGCAAATATCTCTTCTGGAGTAGATCCATTATCAAGAACTGATTTAGCAAGTTTATCCCAGTTTCCATTAAGCTGTTCCTTTTTGTCAGGTCTTAAAACACCTTCAATGTTTGCACCTAAGAACCCAGGAACCATCAACGCTCTACCCATACATATCAATTTAACATATGGTGCACCTAAGGCTAATGCTTTAAACATGTGATCCTCTCTTGCAAATCCTCCAGCAAAAGACATATCAACAACATCTTGTCCTTTAGAAGCCAAAATTCCTGCATACTCTCTTGCTTTAGAATGTAAGTATAAGGAAGGAACTCCCCAAGTCTCCATCATGTTCCAAGGGCTCATTCCTGTTCCGCCTCCGGAACCGTCTATTGTAAGAAGGTCTAGCTCAGCCTCAGTAGCATATTTAATCGCCATTGCGAGTCCTTCCATGCCGTAAGAGCCTGTTTTGAGTGTGATACGTTTATAGCCCAACTCTCTTAGGTACTTAACCGATTCCATAAAGCTTTGTTTAACTTCTTGTGCCGTATCTAGGTCAGTATATCCTAATCTACTGTGACGAGCAAAAGAACTTATTGCACCATTTTTAAAAGCTTCTTGTACTTCTGGTTTGTTAGGATCAGGATCAACAACATATCCTCTGTTGCTTAAGAAAAGAGCATAATCTAAACTGACAACTTGAATTTCGCCGCCAATATTCTTTGCTCCTTGTCCCCATTTAAGCTCAATAATTACTTGATCTCCGAATTTATCAATTACATATTCAGCAACACCGTTTCTTGTGTCCTCAACATTTAATTGAACAATAATAGCACCATTTTCTCCATCAAAGTACTTTAAGTATGTATTAATACGTCTGTCCATTTCAGGTGCTTTAGAAATTTTTCCATTTTCAATGACAGCCTCTTTATCAACACCAACTACATTTTCTCCAACTACTATTGGATATCCAACCAAAGCTGCACCAATAGCAAATGAATCCCAATATTTTGCCGCTATGAAAGTTGAACCTAATGCGCCAGTCATCAATGGCACCTTTGCTTTTGTTATAATTTTTTTTCCGAAAGATGTTGAAATATCAACATTAGGGAATATACCATCATCAGCACTATTTGAAATGCCTGCTGGTAAGCCATGTGCCCCATAATTATATCCCTCGATACGAAGAGAATTATAACTTACGCCTACGTGATTAGTATTTTTACTTCCTGCAGTTACCGCTCCAAAGTCACGTGGGTATAAAAGCTTTCTACCCCTCATGCTTGAAGCAAATGTTTCACAAGTGCCCTTGCAATCTGCTCTGCATAGTGTACATAAACCGGATTCTGTTGTGTTTCCCCGATTTACTGTTCCTAAAACATCATTACTCTTTGAATATACCATTGTTGTTCTCACTCCTTTGTAGAAAAGTTTTTCGACAAAAATACTACAAGCTGTAAAAGTCTAATGTCATATAATATAGAATATGTTTAATCGAATTTAAGTAATTATATTACACAGAGCATAGTTTATACAATAGTAAATAGGCGTATAATAAAAAAATCAGCTTAATATTTGCATATTTAGCCGATTAGTATGTATATTTATACAATTTTTATCATATTATTCTTTCTCCGCAGAATTTTTTTAGTGGGTTTGGAACATCATAATAAATTTTGTTTAACTCATCGATAATTTTACCCTTTATTTTTCGGCTCTCGGTTATTGGTAAATTTAGTTCGATATCCTCCAAATCATCCGCTCCAAATCGAAAATATCCTAGTACCGCACCTATAAATTCACCTTTTTTCATAATGTAGTATAGTGTTTTATATGGTTTTTTTCCGAAACTCTTTTTTAGTTTTAATTCATTCGACTTCACTAAATAATCATTTAAATCCAATATATAAACATCATCAGGTATATCAAGTTTAATGGCTTCTATTTCATTCAAATCATCTTTTAATATAAATCCGCTTTCTTCATTTACTGTTACTTTTAATAACATTTCTTCGTTCAGCATATCTTTAATAGCTGTATTAATATCTTTTGTATTTAGCTTTGTAAAAGACTTTACCATCGTTTCATCCATAAATACATTCATATATGTAAATCTACTTATAACCTCTTTAAATGCTTGCATCCGGCTATATGCATTAAGGTCTAAGCTTTCAAATTCATCTTCTAACAGATACCATGATCTATCCCATTCATCATCTACTTGGTCTTCAAACAATATAAATGCTTTTTGCATCTTATGAAGTGATGGAGTTATTTGTTTAGCAAGCAGACCCGTTATCTCTTTTAAAAGCCCAATGTTCATCGGACCTTCAGCTTCTAATGTGTTTAATATAAGCTCATCATTCTCGGTTAAACCTTGCATCTTTTTTTTATATGCAACGCTGTATAAGGGTAAATCTTCAGCATAAATATAGCCAACACTCCCGCCTTGGAATCTTCCTTTTATTATTTTTCTTTCTTTTCTGTTTTTGCTGTTTAAAAGATAATCGTTGATTTTACTTCGGTGCTCTATAACAGGAGGCGACCCAGGCACAATCCAGTGCTTAGTATGAACAGGGGACATCAACCTAAACATCTCCTCATACTCTTTTTCATCAGCTCTATCCATAAAATGCTGCCGTTTAAGCATTAAATATTTTATTTTATTAAAATCAATATTATCCATTAGAATTCCAATACTTTATCATCTTAATTATATAACCTTTTTGGTCGTTATAAAGATTCTTTATAAACAATAAATCTAATTTGAACCTATATTAAAATCCGCAATATCATCATCTACATATAGCCTTACATGCTCTACAGTTACTTTGATAAGGCAATAGTCTTTATCTGTTGGTCCATCTTTATAGTGGTTATCAAACCAATCTAGCCACATCTCCTTTTTAAGTTTATCATCAGTTATAATTTCTGCTTCACCTGTTAGGCTTATATTATTTTGCTCGTTAAAAAAACATACGCCGACTCTATTGTCTTTTCTTATTAAGTCCGCTTTTCTCTCTGTTGTATTAGTAGAGAACCATGCAACATCCAAACCTTCTGTTTTAATGCAGGATATTGCACAGACACTGATATTTCTATTATTATCGTGCAACCCTATCGTGGCTGTCATGCCTGCTACACTTATCATATTTATCGCTTTACTAATGATATCTTTATTCATATAATCACGCTCTCTTTACTCTAGGCTTTTCTATATATTATAATATCACAAATCGCCTTTAGGTAAAATTTTAAATACTTTGATGTTCTTAGTTTAACGATTTAACCACTTTGTTTTTAACAAAGGATATCGTATAGATTCCTATTATAACTAAAACCGCACCCAGTATATGCTGCCATGTTATTGTTTCTTTAAGTATCAAAAAAGATAATGCAACAGAACTTATCGGCATAACTCCGGTAAATCCTGCTGCCACTGATACAGAGACTTTAGCCACACCGCTAAACCAGCATATGTATGCAAGCACAGTGCAAAACATTCCATATATGATAAGCGGCACAATATCAATAAAGCTTACAGAATAGAAATCATAGAATATGCCCTCATAAATCGATATAGGAATAAACATAATAAGCGCAAATACAATAATAATCATCGTGCTGGTTATGGGTTTGTCGTTATAAGACATCTTTTTTCTAAAGATAGTAAACAAACTTTCGCCGACTACTGCCAAAATTATTAAGAAGTTCCCAAATAAACTGATTGCCCCATTGCTTCCAATCCCATTTTTGTTGACTGTGTTGATTAATAGTATCCCGAGAACACATATTGCTATCCCTATCCATGCTTTTAAGCTGACTTTTTCCTTTAAAATAATAAGCGATAATATAGAAAGGATAGCAGGATTAGTGCTGGTGATAATCCCGCCTTCTGTCGCAGATGTAAATTTTAGCCCATACAACAAAAATATACGAAACAGAAACATTCCTGTTAAAGCTTGCAAAATCATATACATCAAATCTTTTTTACTTATTTTAATTTTAAAAACATTTCCCTCAAAAAACCAAGCTAATGGAAATATCCCAATTACTGCGATTATTAATGTTATTGTTTGTGATAAAAACACAGGAAAAACATTAATTATTATTTTCCCTACGACTACTGAACTCCCTGCTAAAAACATTGCCATAGCAAGCTGAAAATATGCGATAATATTCCTTTTCATGTTGCACCTCTATTATTTTACTATTATAGCATCATCCTATCACTAATATGTGGTATAGTTAAGTGCCATATATAATAATAAATGTAAGTACCACTTTCAATAGGAGAATTATCATGTTCTATATTGAAATCGACAAAAAAATAAGCATCCCATTATCCAGACAAATTTATTTTGACCTTCGTAAAAAAATACTCGAATGAACTTTAAAAAAATCTTGATAGGCTTCCATCTACACGGCATTGTCAAAATATCTTGGCACAAGTCACATAAACGAAAACAGTAGCTTATTAGAGAGAGGTTTGTTATGTTTTTGGTATAGATCCAAATTACTTTACCGCCTATCATGGGCTTATAGAAGAAGACTTTTATAAGTCTTTGCCCAATATCGATTAAATTATCAAAAATATAAAGGCCACAGGTTGTCTTAACAAGACGTAATCGTTTATTCTAAGACATTATAAGGCGATCTAAAAGGCTTCATAAATGCAGAAGTACATGCTTTTCCTTGTCTTACACCCTTTCTTACCAGCCTAACTAACTAATAAGGTTTTCGACACTCTAAAGCCAAGAGTATAATGCTCTTGGCTTTTTTGGCATCTTATATTTTAGTTAATTTAATTTTAAAAAACTGTAAAAAACAGAATTCCTAAAACTAACATGATGACTGCCATAACATAACATACAATAATCGCAGTTTTATCAGTCATCTTTTTTCCTAATTTCATTTTTACAAGCTTAATTAAACCTGGTGACTTTTTGTATGCAAAATACCCAACAATCACCGCATATAACAAACAAAATATTCCTACAAGTGGTTTCCAATTCATATCAATTGCTCCTTTCACTTTAACCATTAATTTAATAATTATTACATATTTATTATAACACACTTAAAATTAGTGTCGTTATAAATCATCATTTAATGCTCTAACCCTTTTCTAATTTTTGGTGCTAAGAAAAAGTATATTGCAACCGTTATTACTAAAACGATGCCGGCATAAAGCAACAATAACGGCCACTTCCCTATGTCAGAAAGAACTAAGTCGTTGCCCTTATATATCCAATAAAACGGACTCCACCAAAAGAATGGCTGCCATTTTTCTGCCATAAACTCAATCGCTGCAATTGAAGCGATAAGCGGAAAGAACAGCATTTTGGTGCTTGCTGCCGCGCTCATAATATCGTCGTTATTGATTCCTTGAATAAACCCTATTATTACGCTCATTAGTGTAGCTAAAACTACCATTATAGTCAACTGTAGAAAGTTGATATATGAAAATCCGGTAATAAGCACCATAGCATAACACCCTAAAAGCGGCATCAGCATACCTATCATCGCCTTTCCAATAATCCATCCTTTTCTTGAAATTGGTGTTACATTCATTGCACTAACAGTATTATCCATCTTTTCTTCTACGATATTGATTGCAATCAGCATACCGCCTAAAATAGATGTAAACATTATCATCACGTTTATCCAAAGTTTTTTCAGCGGCGGTACTGTACGCTCAAAAGATTTAAGCACAGTTGTTGTGTCCTCTATTTGTCTGTCATGTTCATAATATGTTTTCAGCAACTTCGCATAATCAACCGTATCCTCTGATTCATTCCCTTGGGTCATAATGTAATATTCATCGCCATCAGGCAAAATAGCAACCACTTGGTCTCTTCGCTCAACACGCTCTATTATATCTTCAACATTATCAAAAAGCTCAACATTCGCAAAATCTTCCAAATATTCGACCTGCTCTTCGTTTTCTCCATCAAGCATCGCTAATTTTACTGTCGTATCATTAATTCCCGGCGCAATCAGGTTAATTGCTAAAGCGAAAATAACAGGGATTACTATAAGAAAGAGTGCCATAAAATCTCTTGTGTTAACTTTTAAATCTCTTCTAAAAACACTAAATATCTTTTTAATCATTTTATCTTCACCCCCTAAACTGACAGCGTTTTTTTATAACGCACATTCGCCAGCATAAACAAAATCGTTCCGCTTACAAAAAAGCCTAATGATGCCCATAATACATAAGACACATCGCCGTTTTGCAGCAATATTTCTTTGAATCCATTTACCATCGGATATGTTGGAATAAACTTTACCCATAACGGATCCCATCCAGAGATAAAGTATGCAACGTTAGGTATGATTAGCAAAATTACCAACATATATAAAACTCCAAACGATTTTGCAAAATCATCAAAGAACCCTGCAAGCAGTAGCCCGACTGCAGAAGCAAATAAGCCTGTGCATAATAAGAACAGAATCAACAACGCATAATTTATACTAAGGCCCAAAACCGGAAGTGTGATTATCAGCGTCGTTACAATGGAAGTCGCTGTAACAATCATCACCTTACTCAGCAAATACTGCCAAACTGGCGAAGGTGTGATTGCATACGCTTTTATTACGCCTTCTTTTTTATCCATAAATATGTATGCTGCTAATATAAACAATCCCATTAAACTACCGTTAAAAGTAAGGATTGAAGGCATCACGTTTTCTTTATCGGTTAAAACATCAAAGTCAGTAGAAAGAGGACGAACATCTTGAGCGTCAAAAAGCGGCTCTATCAAATAATCATCTTGACCGTGAAAAATCAGCAATAGATTATTTAGCTTTTCAGTTTCATACCCTTGCATATAATACTCAAAACTTAAGAAGCCGTCTTTATCCATTTCAATCGAAGCCCCAATTACATTCTTGTTTTCAGCAATGCTTATTACTGCCTCTTTATCACGGATAATGTAATAGTTATGGTCTTCACTTGTATATAGCTCAGCAGGTACTCGCTCTTTGCCATTTTTCACTACAACAAGCTCTACCTTATCGTCTAAGTCATCCAGTGAATCAATAAGCCCTTCTTCATAAGCTTCAAAATATTCAGACTCTCCAGCCAAATATACATATTCATCTTCTAAACCCTTAAATTCATTAGGTATAACGAAAAGCACTACAACAAGAAGAATAATCGCCAATACAATTTCTACATAAAAGTAAAAACCTCTGGATGCTAGTTTTAGTTCCTTTACGAAACTAGACCACAATTTCATACTAAACCAGCTCCCTTCCTGTGACTTTAATAAAGATTTCTTCTAAAGTCGCTTCTTTAGTATGCATAGTTTGAATATCCTGCTTCCCGATTAAGTCTTGAAGTTTCTTTTTATCCGCATCTATAGTGGTAGAGAAGCTTTCCTTCTTTAATTCTCCGTTTTTGCTATACTCGACTTCAACTAAATGCTCGCCATATTGAAGTTTTAGGTTTTTTGGAGAATCAATCAACTTTATCTCTCCATCAACAATAAATGCAACTCTATCACAAAGTTCATCAGCAATATACATGTTGTGTGTAGTCAAAAATATCGTCACGCCTTTTTTGTTTTGTTCTTTTATTATGCCTTTGATTGTCGCTGCAATAGACGGATCTAAGCCAGTTGTCGGTTCATCTAAAAACCACAGTTCCGGATTATTAAGCATTGATCTTGCGAAAGTTAATCTATGCTTCATGCCTTTAGAAAACTCTCCGGTGCGTTTATTTTCACTCCCGTCAAGTCCAACTAGTTCTATAAGCTCACCAGGGTCACGTGTTTCAACATCAAAAAGTCTGCTGTAAAACTGTAGGTTTTCTTTCGCAGTCATTTTACTGTAAACATTAGATTGTTCAAATGACATGCCGATTTTGTTGAACATGCTGCGCTTAATCTCTTTAACATCATATCCAGCAACCGTCACGTTGCCTTTTTGCAACTGTAGCAACCCTGTCAAAATCCCTTGGGTCGTTGATTTTCCTGCTCCTGACGGCCCTAGAAACCCAAACACTTCGCCTTTAGGAATCTCAAAATTCGCATCCTTGACTGCATAATTCTCATCTTTTGAATAAGAATGATATAGTCCTTCTACTTTGATCATTATTCATGACCTCCTTAATTATTTAACACCATTTTTTATAAAATCTATCATTAAATCTACTGTGTCCATTATGTCTTTGCTAAATTCTTCAGATCCAAACTCACTTCCTTCATGCTTTTTAAAATAATAATCCATCATACCAGCATTAAGATGAGATATGGCATTGCTGACAAAATCGATATCAATGTCTTTTCTAATTTCACCATTTATAACAGCTTTCTTTAATAATTCAGAATAGAAATCTATCGCTTTTGGCATGCTTTTGTCTATTAATTCTTTAAATACTGGGTGATTATTATTATTTAACAGCCAATTGCCCAATCTTGCAACATTAGGGTTATCCGAAGCAAACTTAAGTCCAGAAATATATGATTCTTTAATTAATGTAAAAAAATCGTGTCTTTCTGGGTTTTTAAGAACTGGCGAAATATATTCTAACTTCTTCTCTGCATTTCTTGCAAGCAGATGCAAAAACAAATCTTTTTTATCTTCGAAATATTGATAAAAACTACCTTTTGCAATATTACACTTTTCAACAATTCGATTAATAGCAGCATTATCATAACCAAAATATGCAAATTCTTGCACAGAAACATCCTCGATTAATTGTCTTTTTTCTTCGGGTAAATTATGAAATGTATCTTTAGGCATACTATCACCTCTCAAGATTGTAAATATGTGACTTATAAGTCATGTGACTTTATAGTCACATATTACATCTAAGAATATACTTTGTCAATACTTTTAAATAAATATTTAATTATATGAAGTTAATTAGGATTTAATATGAATATTATGCCTTTCTCCAAACCGACGGAACAAACATCAAAATCATAGGATAAACTTCTAATCTGCCAACAAGCATATTAAATGCTAATATTATTTTGCTAAAGTCAGAAAATTCTGAATAGTTTCCTGTTGCTCCAACCATGCCGAATCCAGGCCCAATATTGTTTATACAAGCAAAAACAGCCGTTGAAGTTGTCTCTATATCAAATCCGTCAAATGAAACCAATAGTACTGAAAGTGCTGTAATTACTAAATATACAAAGAAGAAAGATTTTACGCTTGAAACAGTATCTTCAGATACTCTTTTTCTATCAAGTTTAACTATTTTAACTGTGTTTGGATGAAGAATTTTATTTAAGTCACGTCTTGCAATTTTAAAAAGCAATAATACTCTAACTGCTTTAAGACCGCCGCCGGTAGACCCTGCACTTGCACCAAAAAACATAAGGAGTATCAGAATTGTTTTGCTAAGCTGCGGCCATAAATCTGTGTTGGCTGTTGCATACCCTGTTGTCGTGATAATCGATCCAACTTGGAAAGACGAAAACCTAAGCGCTTCGGTGATAGAAGGATACATCGGCAATATATTAAATGTAATAATCGTCATTGATGCTATTATTGTTATTAAGTATATACGCAGTTCTTCACTTCTAACAGCCTGCATAAAATTTTTCGCTAAAATTAAATAGTAGAGCGAAAAGTTTACACCAAAGAGAATCATAAAAACCGTAATAATAGAGTCAACTGCAACACTGTCATAAGCCGCTATGCTGGCGTTCCTGACCGAAAATCCACCAGTTCCGGCTGTACCAAAAGCATGAACAGCTGCATCATATAAGTCCATACCTGCAACCATCAGCAAAACTATTTCAACAACAGTCATTAAAAAATAAATCGTATATAAAATCTTTGCCGTTTTTGCCATGTTCGGTACAAGTTTGCCCGTTTCTGGTCCTGGGCTTTCGGCACGCATAAGATGTAGTGAATGTCCTGAGGTCATAGGGAGGATTGCAAGAACAAAGACTAATATCCCCATTCCACCTAGCCAGTGAGTGAAACTGCGCCAAAATAAAATGCCTTTGGGCAGACTTTCTATGTCTGTTAATATGCTTGCTCCTGTTGTCGTGAATCCAGATACGACTTCAAAAAAACCGTCTAAGTATGACGGGATTGTGCCGCTTATATAAAACGGCAATGTTCCTAAAAGTGACATCACTATCCATGAAAGAGCTACCGTGACTAACCCTTCTTTTGCATGTATCACTTTATTTTTTAATTTAACTGAGCCTAATAAAAACCCAACGGCCAGAGTAACCGCCATCGTTATCGCTATCGCCCATGCAGAGTTTTCTTTATAATATAAAGCGACGATGAGTGCCAGCGTCATAAATGCTGCTTCTATTTTAAGTACAAATCCCAATACATATGCGATCATTTTGTAATTCATATTAAAGCCCTCTATTAAAAAGAAATTTTTGCATCAAAATTATTAGGCAAAAATGTCATTCAAATCGTTAAGTTTTTTGTTTGTCGTAACTACAATAACATTATCTTTGATTTTGATTTTATCGTTGCCATCAGGAATAATCAGCTTGCCTTTTCTAACCAAAGCAGCAATCAGCAGGTTATCTTTAAGTTTAAGCTCATGCAAAGGCATATTTATTTGCTTAGTCGTATCTTTAGCAATAAACTCTATAGCTTCAGCTTTATCATTAATAATCTTATAAAGTGTTTCTACCGAATTACCTACAGTGTTCTGCATCGATCTAACATATCTTGCAATTGTATTAGATGTTATAAACTGTTGGCTTATAACACAATCTATCCCTAACTGCTGCATTGTATCCATATAATTTGTCCTGTTGATTTTTGTAATTACTTTTGGAACATTCTGCGATTTTGCAAACATAGAAACAAAAAGGTTTGCTTCATCGCTTTCTGTAAGAGCAATAAATGAGTCTGCCCCGGCAAGTTTTTCTGCCATTAGAAGATCTTGATCTGTTCCATCGCCATGTATGATGTCTGCCTTAGGTAAAAGCTCACATAATTCTTCACATCTCTTATTGTTGTTTTCTATTATTTTCACTTTCATGCCCATGGCAATAATTTGTCTTGCAAGATGAAAAGATATATGTCCGCCGCCAACAATTAAAATATGCTTTGATTTTGGGACAAATTTATTGATTGATTTAAAAAATTTTGTGATATCCTGTGACTTTCCTATTATATGCACCTTATCTTCTGCTTTTAGAATATAGCTTCCTGTCGGCATATAAACATCGTTATCTCGCTCAACAGCAGATATCAAAATATTATGTGCATACTTATTGCTTATTGAATGTAAGTCTTTATTAACCAATGGGTTGTCTGGATACAGCTTGAATTGTACAAGCTCTGCTATGCCTTTCGCAAGGGTATCAATTTTTAATGCCGAGGGGAACTTTAGTATCCTAGATATCTCTCGAGCAGCAGCAAGCTCTGGATTAATTGACATACTAAGTCCAAGTTCATCTTTAAGCATATAAAGCTGCTTAGAATAATTCGGGTTTCTAACTCTAGCTATTGTTCTGCCCGCACCCAGCTTTTTTGCTAAAAGACAACAAAGCAAGTTGACTTCATCTCTTTGTGTTACTGCTATTAAAAGATCTGCATTAGGGACATCAGCCTCCATTTGCACATCATAAAAAGAACCATCTCCATAAACTCCGATAATATCCAAAGTTTCAATTAATTTCCTCAGTGTTTCTGTATGATTGTCAATTACAACAATGTCATGCCCTTCGTTAACGAGCAAATCGGCAAGATGATAACCAACGTTTCCACTGCCAACAATTACAATTTTCATAATTTTGTCGCTCCTAAAAGTATGGTGTTAATTTTACCTATAGATTATAACAGCATTGGCCCAAAATGCAAGCCCTAAAACTATATTTTTATTGTTTTGTTTTTTAGAAAAAAAGGCATGCTTTCTTTGTTTATTATAATAATATTTTTTATCTTTAGAAAAAAATAAGAGCTTCCCGATTTTTATCAAGAAGCTCCAAATTTTTTATTTGTTTTACTGCTTTTTTTATTATCTATACTTCCTAATATTTTGTCCTTTGCGTATAAGTGGTGTGTAAAAGTTCATGAGAAACGTGACCTAAAGGTTTTCCTAAAAAGTCCGAATATATCTTTTGTATGTCAGGATTTTCATGTGACTTTCTAAGTTGTTTCCCTTCATCTTCTTTATATAGCGCCGCCATACGCTTTTCTTTTGTTTTTTCATCTTTTGGGC
>Ga0233437_1005080_pt1 | contig 14713 bp, 19 predicted proteins | sample SI_122_August201_FD_182714 | JGI IMG/M metagenome (GOLD analysis project Ga0233437, IMG submission 182714) | Seawater microbial communities from Saanich Inlet, British Columbia, Canada - SI_122_August2016_200_MG | ecosystem: Environmental > Aquatic > Marine > Inlet | place: Canada: British... | reverse complement strand
AAAAAACCTAAAAAGAATGAGCGAAGCGAATTAAATGCGTATTTTAAAGAAAATTACTACAAAAAAATAAATTTAATTTAGGCGACAACTTGCTTGACAAACACCGATAACAGTTTTAGCTATATATGAAAATAAAATTGGCACCTAAATTTTCTTAAAGGTTCTGTTAAAAATAGGGGTTATTACCTATTTACGTGAACAATTTTTTGTAATAAACAATACTGATGCAACAACAAAGTTTGTCCATTTCTTAATCATCTTGGGCGGGCACCTCCGATGTTGTTGCAACTTAGTTCCTTTAAGTAAAGGGCCTGCCTCATACACAGGCCCTTTATTTTTAGAATAAATCAATTGTAAAAAGGAATGCAATGTACCTATCTGAAGAAAAACGAGCTGAAATTCGAAAATGTATTGAAAAACTTCGATCCAATTCAGGAAAAGATAAAACAAAAAATATTCAAGGTTTTTGCGATACCGAGGATAGTAGAAAAGTATCTCAGATTCTTTTTGATGCCAGGGATGGAAAGGAAGTGTTTACACCTTTATAGCGGATGAGATGTTTAAAATGAAAACCATAAACCGGACAGCAATTACAATTCGACCAAAACAACTCTATATCGACTGGGCAAATTCCTTTGATGATGGCGAGAAGTATGATCCTGATAAACGACATGCGACAACCATTTTGGTTTCGGATGAATATGATGAATTTAATTATGAAACTTACCTGGAAAAAATCTATAAAATTTTATTTGAAGAAGAACTTGAATCCTGGATGGCTAGTCCAAAAGGCTGGCCAAAAATTAAAGATTATACGATGTTTAAAAATTGGTTTGAGATCATCTGTTCAGATATGACCTGGGATTATGGAACCGGTGATATTAAGCATGAGGAGTTTTGAATTATGAATTTTCAAACAACACCAACAGGATATGAAAAGACAATACTTTCAGATCTTCAGGGAGCGTGGAGCATTTTTCGTGAGGCAGTGGCAGATACTGGCGGTTTTAAGGGAGCAGGTATGGTGCTTTTTCACACTGATGAGGCAATGAGTTGGGAAGTTGTCAGGAATTTAAAACTTATGCCGCCCCTTGTTTTGATAATTCGGAATCTGTGTAATCAGGGGAATGCACCACAAGATGTGTTGCAGCAACTCAACATGATTAATGAGGTTCTTGAAAGAATATTTGAAATATATCCGAAATAGACAAATGGAAACCCGAGACTGGCAAGAATATCTTTCAAACAAATTATCTTTTTCTTTTATGGCAAAAAGAATTGATGATACCGATAAGGTTGTTTGGGTGGGATTAAAGAACGATAAACTATTTTCTATGGGCCATATTATGAAAGTTCTTTGTGTGGAATCAGAAGACGATCTTTATGGTATAATTGTTAAAGTCAGAGAAGGAAGACAAACCGCTTTTGTTCCCGTATTAGATTTGGAAGTGGTAAATCCTAAAGGGTTGAATAATCAATATCTTGAAGAATATGCCGAGTGGTTTGCAAACGAGTGAAAAAAGAACAAATGATCAATAATGGATAGGATTTATGGATAATAAGACCCCTTCTTGGATTGATGCTAAAAAATATATAAGCAGTTTTGATAAAAACCAATTGATTGCACTTGTTGGAGACCTTTATCGATTGTCAGCAGATAATAAAATTTTCTTTCATACACGTTTTTCATTGGGCCAAGATCCTCTCGAACCCTATAAACGTGTTATTGAAAATGCAATATATCCCTCTCTGGAGGATGATGAGATATTAAATATCGAAATTGCAAACAAGGCAGTTAAAAGTTACTCAAAAGCAATAGATAACCCACAAGGTGAAGCTGAGCTAATGGTCTTTCATGTCGAATGCGGGAATAATTTTACTTTAAGCTATGGTGACATTGATGAAGAATTTTATGATTCAGTGCTTGATATGTATGAACAGGCCATTGAGACTGTTCAAGAGCTTTCTATTGACGAGCAAAAGGGTTTTAGAGAGCGCCTGTATGAAATAATGGAATCAGCATCTTTTATCGGTTGGGGATATGCTGATGGTCTGTCAGGCTTGTATCATAAAGCTTTTCCAGATAAGTTTTAATTGAGATGCTCAAAGAAGGAAAACAAAAAAATCATACAAGATTGGTGCTGATTGTTTTAATGGTTGGAGCAGATCTAACTTTTGGCTGAAAATTCAGTTTTTCAGGCAGTATAATATTTTAACAAATGAGCATCTGGATCAAATGTCTGATGGGATTAGAGTCCTGATGGAACATTATCAATCTTGAAATATAAAAGATATAACATGACAAAACAAAAGAAAAAACTGAATCCTGCTCAAAAGGCTGCAAAGAAAAAGAGACAAAAGGAGTATATGACCATTTTTATCAATGGTAAGCAAAAACGTGTCAAAAGGTCCCCAACCATTGATGGTATGGATGTGGATGAGTATATAAAAAGAAATGCAGACCCGATCTGGTTGCATCAAAATGAGATGTGGGAATATATTGATCAAGATGAGGAAAAAGGATGAATGGAAAAATTTGATACTTCATGTGGACTGGCAAAAGATCAAATACGTGCAATTAAGTATAGCGTTAAAAAAGAAATAGCAATACAGCTTCCAGTGTTACCAGAACCGGTTGAAATGAAATTATTTTTCGAGGGAAGGGATTCATGGATATATAGATGGGGATTGATAGAAACGAAAGGCGAGGCAACAATTGATAAGATTAGCCTGGAAGTAACTGTGAAGTTAAAAAAGGGATTTCATGATTTTTTGGAATGCAAAGCATACAAATTTTTATGTTCTTTAAAATTGCAAAAACATATTTACCATCCAAAAATTAATCTCAAAAGAGAAAAGCTTGGTGTTTGAAGGGGAAATAATGGATTTAAATGAACCGCCTTTACAAAAAGATTTCGAATTATACACGTTAAAAATATTCAATACATGGGATCCGACAGAGAATAAGAATTTTTGGGAGTGTGTTGTTGAAATTCCCGATATATGTTCTCTTTTTCAACTACACCTTTTTATCCAGGACACCATTGATTTTGAGGATGATCACATGTTTGAATTTTATGCTGGCAGAAATGAGGATAACCGTAAGATAGAATTCTCTGAAAATTCTGGATATCCTGATGATGGTGGCGATTATGAAACCATAACGTTAAAGGATGTATACCCGCTTAAAGGTTTAAAACTCTATTATTTTTTTGATTATGGCGCCAATTGGATTTTTGAGTTCCACAAAAAAAGGAAAAAAGTTATCCCCCAAAAGGGTGTAATATATCCACGAATTGTCTCAGATAATGGCATCAAATTACGGCAGTATGATTATGAGGGCGATGATGAGGGTTACTAATATACCATGAGTTCAATCCTTGACATAGACCTTGATTTTTTAACTGTTCTGGATGGTGAGATTGAGGGTAGGGTGGAAGAAAAAACAGTGCAAAGTATTGTTTTATAGAGAAGTCAATTCAACATATTATTATTTTTAAGGAGATTATGAATGAAAAAATCAATGGGCGCTAAAACAATAGTTTACCCGGCACCTGTACTAATAGTAGCCACATACGATAAGGATGGGAAAGCCAATGCAATGACCGCCGCCTGGGGTGGTATTTGTTGTTCCAAGCCGCCATGCGTAACTGTGTCATTGCGTAAAGCCACATACAGCTATGATTGTATTGTTCAAAGCAAGGCATACACTTTAAATATTCCATCTCAGAAATATGTTAAAGAGGCTGATTACCTGGGCATGGCCACGGGTAAAACAGAGGATAAATTCAAGACCACAGGTCTTACACCAGTAAAAAGCGATCTGGTCAATGCACCCTACATTAAAGAATTTTCTTTGATACTGGAATGTAAACTTATTCATACTTTCGAGATAGGATTACATACACAATTTATTGGTGAAATTATTGATGTTAAGGCAGATGAGTCTGTACTGAATGATGATGGATTTCCGGATATCGAGAAAGTGCAACCGATTATTTTCGCTCCGTCTTGTGGAACTTATCACAGCATAGGTGATAAGCTCGGGGAAGCATATTCTATTGGTAAAGACATAAAACTTGGGAAATAATAAATAAGGTTTTTTTGTTACCTGATCTGTATAATAGGGATGATAAAAAAATGAACTGGCGGACAATTGAGTATTTTAAAGGTTGTCTTTTAGGTGGAGCAATTGGTGATGCAATGGGTGCGCCTATCGAATTCATGTCTATGGATCGGATCAGAGCCACCTTTGGGCATCAAGGATTGACAAGCTATTCAGAAGCGTATGGCAGGCTTGGCGCTTTCACTGATGATACCCAAATGACTCTATTCACAGCCGAAGGTTTAATTTTATCAAAAGTCCGGCAAGAATATCAGGGAAATGATGGCATGGTTTCCAGCGTTTACCACGCTCTTTTAAGATGGTTGTACACTCAAGAAATGGATCTCCATGGTAACTTAATTAAGAATCACGGAACCTGTTCAATTGTGGACGGTGTATTGATCGGGTATAAAGAGCTTTTTTCATCAAGAGCACCGGGAAACAGTTGTTTGTCTGCACTGGAATCAGGAAAAATGGGTACAATGGATAACCCAATCAACAACAGCAAAGGTTGCGGTGGTGTCATGCGGATTGCACCAGTGGGGCTTGCCTGCAAAGATACCCAAAAAGCATTTCAAATTGGTTGTGAATGTGCTGCAATCACACATGGCCATCCTACAGGATATTTAGTAGCTGGAACTCTGGCTGCCTTGATTTCCATGATTATATCCGGTGACTCCCTTAAAGATGCAATTGATGAATCCACCCGGATTTTGAAAACTAAGAAAAACAGCAAGGAGACATTGGCAGCGATTGATAAGGCTGTTGAAATGGTGAATAAATCGACCCCGGGACCTGGTGTAATAGAGGATATTGGTGCTGGGTGGGTGGCAGAAGAGGCGTTAGTTATAAGCATCTATTGTGCCTTGGTTGCCGGTGATGATTTCAAAAAAGGAGTTTTGCTTTCAGTCAACCATTCCGGAGACAGTGATTCAACCGGTTCGATTACTGGGAATATTTTAGGTGCGTTGTATGGGGTTGATATTATCCCTGAAAACTGGCTGATTGATCTTGAATTACATGATTTTATTGGAGAGATAGCTGGCGATCTGTTTGATCAGTTTGGATAATGGAGAAATTATTCGGATATTTCATTTGTTATCTCTTATGATTTTAATAATTAGCAAAAATAATGGAAATAAGCGACGAGAAGATTACAGCCTGACATTTTAAATGCCAGGAATTTTGTAGAACGGGAATAATCCGGAATATAGTCAATAGTTACGCCTTATTTTTTCATGAGTATTGGAGTTTCATTCAGGGATTTTTGCAAGCTTTTATACCCCCTGACCTTAAGGATACTGTTTGAATGGTTGAATATTTAAAAACTTAAGGATAGTTGCAAGTATTGTTGACTGTTAGGTGAACCTAATACTGAGCACTGGAAAATTAAATCATGGGGCTTCAATCGAATTTAAAAACCCCACAATTATAGACATAGTACACAGTATGGGAGAAAGACAAACCAAAACGATTTCCATTAAAAAATGAACCCGATCATTGAGTTTCTGTCATACTTAAAATTGTAAATAGTGTAGAATGAAATATTTTAGAAAAATATATTGATTATTAAATTTAACCTGCTATCATTTGTTATCATATGCTACCAAAAGGTGCTCATATAGGTGAATGAATATGGACTTGATGAATGACAAATGGTTAACAATTGATGAACTAGTAACTTATCTTAAGATGGGTCGAACCAAACTATATACTATGGCTCAGAGAGGATCAATTCCTGGAAAAAAGATTGGTAACCAGTGGCGTTTTGATCGAGAAGAGATTGACGAGTGGATTAAGTCTGGTCGAGCAGCTGAGAGTGGTAACGCTGGTTCAGGTACGCGACATACCCCAATAAAATCTGATGAACTGAGAGATTAGGTATGAGCAAAATACAATTAACAAAAGAGATTGCTTATGAAGCTCTTCAGAATTTTTTTAATCAGAAGCCTTTTGTTCTCTTTGGAACTGGAATTTCATGTGCAGTTGATCAAGATTTTGGTATGGGAGCGCTTGAGCATTATTTAAAAACAGAGATACCCAAACGAAATCTGACTAAACAACAAAAAATTGAATGGGAAAGTGTATTGGAGGCTCTTAGTCAAAATTCTGACTTTGAAGCCGCGATGAATAGTATCAATGATGAAATCCTTCTCGAACATGTTATTGACACTACCGCAAAGCAAGTGTCTATTGTGGATTGCAGAAATACTTTTAAGATTTTGAACAAAAAAAAACCATGGTCTGCAACCAGCATGTTCAAAAGGCTTGTGGATCGACTTCCAGAGACTGATCGGACCCTCCATGTAGCAACCCCCAATTATGATCTGTTGGCAGAATACGCTTTCACTCAAGCGGCAATCCCTTATACAACCGGTTTTTGGGGAGGGGTTGTTCGAAAATTAGACTGGATTCAGTCTGAACGCCAAATGACCTATGCTGAAAAGGTGTCAGCGGGACGGTCTAAAGTGATTAGTATCACTCGTCAAAAAAAGCATCTCCGTCTTTATAAAGTGCATGGTTCTTTAAACACTTTCTTTTATAAAGGTCAGGTGGTGGAAACAGATGCCTGGTTTAATGTACCTGTAGGTGTGAAACGATTGATAATTACACCCGGAACGTCAAAGCACGAAAAACTTCACTATTACAGGGATGCTCTTTTAGGAGAATTTGATAAAGCTGTCAGATCTCACAGTGCTTTTCTATTTCTTGGATTTGGATTCAATGACACCCAGTTGGTCAATAATGCCATCTCTGAAAAGCTGAAAAAAAATGCCTCTCCGGCATTGATTATAACAAGATCTAGCAATTACCGAATAGAATCCTTACTCAAAGAAAGTAAAAATACATGGTTGGTCTGTAAACAACACGGAAATGATGGCACCCGAATTTTAAACGCTAATTATCAAGACTGGCTTACTCTTCCAGATAAAGAACTCTGGAAATTTGACCAATTTACAACAGAGATCATGGGAGGTTGATATGGCACTTTTTGAATTCCAGGATGACGCACTTCTTCTGGGAACAGTTAGAGAAGTAGATACCCGTAAAGTATCCATTCATGTAAAGAGTGACACGGATTTAAGAAAAGCAAAAGTCGGTCAACTGGTCTGCCTTCCCCTCGCATCTGGTGTGGATACATGGCTAATCGGACTGATTGATAAGGTGATAAAATCGGTTGCCATATCTTCTCCTGTAACGGAACCTGCTGAAATAGAAGAGGAAGAGTTTGAAGGCCCGAATGAAGAAGTTATCAATACCGTCCGCCTTACTTTGGTTGGGACAGCCCGCTGGAAAGCCATTGCCGGAAAATCTGGGGGGCCTACCTTTTCCCGTTCTTTGGTGCAAGTACCTGAGATCGAATCACGATGTTATGTCCTCCAAGAATCGCAACTTGAAGCATTTATGAACATTCTCATGGTCTCTGGTGACAAAGAGCAATCTCTGGCCCTTGGGAAATACACCATTGATGAGTCTGCGACTGCGTATCTGGATGGAAACAAATTTTTTCAACGACATGCCGCACTTTTGGGGAGTACTGGTTCAGGTAAATCATGGACTGTTGCATCTATTCTGGAACGAGCTTCAAGCTTGCCCTCTTCAAATCTGATCGTTTTTGATCTGCATGGAGAATATCGAGCCTTGAGCTATGCAAGACACCTGCGGATTCCAGGTCCTGAAGAATTGGGAGATTTGTCAGACAAACTTCTTTATCTTCCTTACTGGCTACTAAATGCAGAAGAGATGCAAACAATGTTTATTGATCGATCTGAATTCAGTGCTCACAACCAGGTGATGGTGTTCCAGGATGCGGTTATAGAAGAGAAGAAGAAAGTCTTGAACCAATTAGGCAAAACCGAGGTATTGAATGCCTTTACCCTTGACAGCCCTATCCCGTTCTCTATTAGCAGTGTTATCGGGACCATGAATGAGCTTAATGAGGAGATGGTACAAGGCGTTAGAGGGCTCAAACAAGGAAAATTCTTTGGGCAGCTCAGCAGACTTTTAACCCGTATCCGAAGTAAACTGAGTGATAAACGATATGGTTTTCTCTTTCATGCCCCCAAAAAAGCCCATCACTATGATTTTATGGCTACCATGGTGAAACAGCTTATGGACTACAAGACTAAAAAAGCCCAAATTAAAGTAATTGATTTTTCAGAGGTTCCTTCCGAAATCTTACCGATCATTGTTGGGCTTGTCGCTCGACTTGTTTATCAAATTCAGTTTTGGACTCCTCACAACAAGCGCAGACCCCTGGCCATGGTCTGTGATGAAGCACACCTTTATCTTCCTAAAAAGGAAGGCCAGAATCCAGTTGAAAGAAGAGCCATTGAAGCCTTTGAAAAGATAGCTAAAGAGGGGCGCAAATATGGCGTTGCCCTCCTTATTGTCAGCCAGCGCCCATCAGACGTGAGTACAACAGTACTGAGCCAGTGCAACAATATTATCGCATTGAGACTGACAAATGGAGATGATCAGTCAACAGTTAAAAAGCTTATGCCCGAAAGTCTTGAGAGTCTGCTGGATGTGTTGCCAATTATGGATATCGGAGAAGCATTGGTTGTCGGGGATGCTGTTCTGCTCCCAAACCGGATAAAAATCACAGAACCAAAAGAAAAACCTCTCAGTGCAACAATAGACTTTTGGTCTGAATGGCAGAAGGAGGTGGAAAAACCCGATTTTGAGCGTGCTGTCGAAAATATGAGAAAACAGGGACGCAGCTAAATGAAACGGAACAGATTTGGTATAAATGTTGATGAGGGGGTTGCTCTGACAAACCCTGATGATTTTGAACAATTTTTTGTCGAGACTGATTCTATTACAAAAAAAAAGCTATTGGAATGGCTAAAATCAGGAAATCAATCAGTATTGTTTGGAGGGCAGATTGGCTGTGGAAAAACCACACTTATTGAGTATGCTTTTCACGAGTCCCATATCAAGCCAGATATTGTATTTCATTTTGACAGTGGCAGTTTAAATCTCTCTGCGATAGACAGCTGGTCCATTGTTTTTGCCGGATTGTTTAACCATATCGCTTCTCTTAATTTGATCGGTATGGATGAAATTCCTGTTGAGTATGTAGATATATTGGGCGAAACATCGGAGGTTTGGCATGAATCTCTTTCTCAGATTCGATTGGAATCTTTTTCCCAGGCGACAATAGAGAAAAATAAAGCCTTTAATAGGCTGCTGGAATTAAACCAGGAGCACCTTCCTAATTTTTTCACATCATTGATTAAAAAAATCGGTTCACAGAAAAATGATCCTCTAATTTTTTTTGCATCGGGGGTAGATAAATTCGAACCTGGTAGTTCAGCATATTTTGAATTGAATGATATCTTTCAAATCCTATCTGCTCATAAAACACTTTTTGAAGTAAATGCTGTGCATATTTTTTCCGGTGATTCATGGATGCGTAAAATGGATAAAATCGTTATTTCTGCATCTGAGACCGGGCAAATTGAGAAAATGTTGGAAAAAAGACTTGGCCGGTACGCAAAAACATATGCCAAGGAAATCCCTCTGATTGCTGCATACTCTGGTGGTATACCCCGGCAGGCATTGAGACTTCTTGATTCATTTCTTGCGGTACAAAAACAAATGCTAAATAACTACAAGGCATTTTTCCAGGCTGTTGAAAATGTGAATAGGGATTTTTTTGCTTTTTCCCAACGTCCTGAAAATGCACTGATGCAGAATGTAAAAAAAAATCAGTTTTTAGAAACAGATTTAATTTCACTTTCCGGTGACAAAGAAACAGCCAAAAGAGCTGTTTTTGGTAATTGGCTTATTCTTAAGGAGCACTTGCAAGAAAGCCGGTGGAAATCTTTTGTAAACCCGGTCATCAAATCTTCTTTTGTTGAGATTGAACCGGAAGAACCCGAAATCGCATTGTTTAAAGAATATGCAAAACAGACAGGTATCAGTAATTTCGGTCTGGATGCAAACATTGATCAAATCGGTTGGCATGAAACTCTTCTGGACCAACTTGAAACATCCATAGAGCTTAATGTCACTCAAATCCTCGATTCGATTTCAAGCGCTCTTTTGTCTACGCAAAGGGCTGATCGGATTATTGTTGCCTATAAAGACAAGGGGATTGCCGATGCGGTAAGAGCCTATCTTGAAGCAAAATCCAATACCTATGAATATCAGGTTTGGAGTCACTATTTACTTGAAGATGGTCAAGAAACCTCTCCGCTGATCAAGATGATTCAGCTTTTTCCAAATCAACTTGTTGACGTATTTTCATTTGATTTTTCCGGTGATTTTTCCAAAAAAACATTGGACGAATTAAACCTTCGTAGAGACTCGTTTATTGACAAGCAATTGATCTGGTGGATACCAAAAGAAAAATTAAGTACATATCTTGGCAGGTGGACCCAGCTTAGACAGCTGTTCCAAGTGTACGTGCTTGAAGAAGATTTAACAAAAGCTCTAAGCATAGACGAGATAGAATCCGACCTTGATTTCATGAGCGAGCTTGCAGAGTCTGAGGGAACAGCTTCTTTTTCATATGTTAAAAACTTAAAGATAGTGCTCGATTATCTTAAGGAGGTGAATAATGGATAAGGATATTATTCGTGCTTACCTCTGGCAGGATATCATTCGATTGGGATTTTCCCCTTCGGGAACGAAAGATCAGAAAAGTTGGTTGCTCCAATATGGCCAAAGCTTAAAGGATTTCTGGGAAATGCCAACGTATCCGAAAGCCCCTTCTCAAACAGATAAGGTCATATCAGCAACAATAGATTCATCCATATCTATTGGTATGAGTTATGAATATTTCATTGAAGATGATCAAAAATTCGGTGTTATGTTGATGTATGCTCCTCCCCAGAAAAACAGAGGACTCATGTGGGAACATCATATGGATGGGCAGTATTTCAGTTTTCCAAGCCAAACTTTTCTTACAAACTATAATCAGCAACCTCAGGCTATCCAAAAGATGAGGGCATCTGACATAGGTGATGTTATTGATTCTTTGATAATGCATCCAACACCGCATCAGCACATTAAATCACCACTGAATAATCATTACATCCGTGTCGGTGGTGGATTGATGAATCCATTCCTCTATCTTTTTCATCTCCGGGTTCAATTGTGCCCTGACAATGAAAGGCGGCAGTCGGAAAGGAATCGGTTGATATCACTTTTTGATACAGCTATCAAAGAAAAATCAACGATCGCTCCTAATGAATTGATGAAAATTCCATAATGAATCAAGGATAATTATCTCTGCGAAAATTATCATAAGACATTCAGAGTATTAATGATATCAATTATAGTCTTGATAAAGATTTGATAGGTATTTAAAAATTCAAAAAGAGTTTACTACTGGCTTTATTGTTCAGGACGTCAGTTCAAGTATTATTATCCCTGTCGGGAGATTTCAGATTCCTGAATTCTCCAGGATACAAAACATATTGGAAAAGATAATTCAGACAAAAAGCGATTCTGACAAATGCAAGAATCATTGAGCCGGATCTCAACTATGTATAAATATTACATGTATAAATATTACACTTGATTTTCATGACAAAAAGAAATTTTAAGACGGACTATGGGAGATACACATGGCTCGAAACCTGCGTTAAGGCAAACTGCATATGATTCTATTAAATGGAGTTTTGCAATCTGCGGTCTCTTTGAAAATGGATACAAAAGTGAATAAAAAAATTCTTGCGAAGGAATGGCTTATTCTAATTTTTAGTTTTATTTTTGGAATAATAGTAATACCTGCAGTTTTGACATTATTGCTTTCCTCCGAATTAAAAGAACTTAAAAGTTTTTATGAAGCTCTTTTTAATAAGAGACATTTTTTTATGCCTTTACTTATTGTATTTTCCCATATTTTTTAATACAGATAGTTCGATTGACATTTTGGTCAATCAAACAAGTGAAGCAAAAATGATGATTAATAATATAACAAAACCATTCCGGCAGATCCTGAAAAAATTTATTTTCAGGGCTTGAACAGAATTTGCTTTGTCCAAATAAAGAACATTTTGGCAGATCCTTCCTGATTAAATTATATTTCCACCAAAGCTGGTTTGTTGAAATGCCTTTACAGTTATCAGAAATATTGATACAGAATTTTTAGTTTGTTTGGTCGGATATTATTCAAAATTACAAGATAAACAGATCAGTATAATTATTTGTTATGCAAGATAAAAAAAATGAAAGATTTATTAGATAAATTATCATCGTATAATATTTTTAACTATTTGCTTCCAGGGATAATCTTTGTTGTTCTCTCTGAGAAACTTACATCGTTTTCATTCGTCCAGAAGGATATAGTTATTGGTGTCTTTTTGTATTATTTCATTGGCATGATAATCAGCCGGATAGGGTCACTTATTATCGAACCAACCTTAAAAAAAATAAAATTTATTTCATTTGCTGCATATCCTCAATTCGTTGCTGCATCAAAGATAGATGATAAAATTGATATTCTATCAGAGACAAATAATATGTATAGGACATTTTGTTCAGTATTTATATTTCTTATAGTTCTGAAATGTTATGAGCTTATTTTGAAAAAATTACCTGGATTCGATAGGTACAATTCTTTGGTGCTTATTATAGGGTTATTGGTCCTCTTTTTGTTTTCTTATAAAAAGCAAACGAAATATATTACAAAGCGAATCGCCTCTTTAACGGATAAAAAGGAGTAAGCTATGTCTGATTACTTTGAAGTTGATTTTTTAAATACTGGAAATGGGAAAAGCGGCGATGCTATACCGATCAGATATAGCATTGGTAATAATATCCGTATTCATGTTGTTGATGGTGGGTTTCAAGAGACTGGAGAGAAATTGGTCGAACATATTAATAAGTATTATAATTCCCCCGCTCAGATTGATTCTGTTATTGTAACACATCCTGATGGCGATCATGCCGGTGGTTTGAGAGCACTATTTGATAATTTTGAAATTAATGAATTGTGGATGTTAAGACCTTGGTTGTATGCTGATGAGTTAATAGATAGATTTAGCCGATTTACATCGGTAGAAAACTTGAAAAAACGATTCAAAGAACTGTATCCAAATATTGCGAAACTTGAAGAACTTGCTGAGGAAAATGATGTGCCAATATTTGAACCCTTTCAAGGCAATCAAATTGGAGATTTCATCGTATTAGCACCTTCAAAAGACCGATATTTGGATTTGATTGTTGAGTCAGAAAAGACACCAGAAGCAATAAAAGCGGAACAGGAATCCTTGTTGGAAGCTACTGGAAGGTTATTTAAAAAAGCTATCGAGTTTATTCGATCAGCATGGGGAGAGGAGGTTTTTCCCGAAGAAGATACAAGCCCCGAAAATAATATGAGTTTGGTCCAGTACGCTAATTTATGTGGGGAAAAAATATTATTAACTGGAGATGCAGGACGGGCAACTTTATTTGAAGCTATTGATTACGCACCCGTAGTAGGCCTGATTCTCCCAGGCATAGATAGGATACAGGTTCCTCATCATGGCTCCCGGCATAATGTTTCTACTGAGCTGTTAGATGAATTGCTTGGCCCTAAACTTGATACTCTACAGAAAAATTTTACATCAATTATTAGCGCGGCGAAAGAAGATAAGAATCATCCAAGAAAAGCTGTTATCAGGGCATTCATGCATCGTGGTGGAAAGGTTATTACAACGGAAGGTAGCAACATTAGAACAGGCCATAATGCTCCACCACGTGAGCGTTGGACTTCTGTAGAATCTGTTCCATACCCCGAAGACCAAGAAGAGTAGAAGTGCATAACATCAGCATGCAGTGGCTCGCAAAAAGCGCGCGCCCACTGATGCTGGCGTTAGCACTTAAATAAAAACAAACAAAAGGAGGTCCAAAATGGCTTACAATTACCCGTTCAAATCTACCGATGAGCAAACAAAGCGTGCCGTCTTTAACAAAGGTAGAATTGTACCAGATAAAGACGGCCAACATTGGGATCCTCAAGAATGGCGTTATGACAAATGCGGGAAACCCATCAAATACTCTGAACATGGAAACACGAACAAAGATACTGGATGGGAAATAGATCACATAATACCAACAGCAAAAGGTGGCCCAAATACTTTTGACAATCTCCAACCTCTTCAATGGGAAAACAATAGAGCAAAAAGTGATGATCACCCTTGGTCTTGCCCTTGACGATCTTTAGTATCGTATGGGTCATCAATCGAGACGATGAAATAGCCATACTCTGAGCAATTTTCATCAAGATACACCGGACGGACATATAGAGCGTCTGCTGTTAGTTTTTTTCCAAACGTTTCATTAGGTCTTTACGTGTCATATTCCATAGAGGGGGAGTGTTTGGAAAGTTGCTCATATTATCACCATAAAATTAATAGTTTTGCTAACAACCGGCTTCAGTTGGATTGCGGGAACAGCCCCGCAACCACTGAGCCGCACGTTCGGCATCAAAAGAGGATGTATGATTACAGATGTATTTCATAAGCGATACCCAGGCATCTTTTATTTCGGTGTTTGTCAAGCAAGTTGTCGCCTAAATTAAATTTATTTTTTTGTAGTAATTTTCTTTAAAATACGCATTTAATTCGCTTCGCTCATTCTTTTTAGGTTTTTTAAGGCAGGGCAGGATCG
>Ga0233437_1005077_pt1 | contig 14724 bp, 13 predicted proteins | sample SI_122_August201_FD_182714 | JGI IMG/M metagenome (GOLD analysis project Ga0233437, IMG submission 182714) | Seawater microbial communities from Saanich Inlet, British Columbia, Canada - SI_122_August2016_200_MG | ecosystem: Environmental > Aquatic > Marine > Inlet | place: Canada: British... | reverse complement strand
CATGGAGCATTATTTGATTTTATAAATAAATTAAAATCTAATCCAGAAGAACTTGAAATCCTTGGAGATGGAAAACAATCAAAACCATATATTGAAGTTAAAGATTGTGTTGCTGGGATGATATTTGGATATGAAAATGCAAAAGAGCAACTTAATTATTTCAATCTAGGATGTAATGGAAATACATGTGTTACAAAAATAGCAGAAGCAGTTGTTAAGGAAATGGGATTAGAAGATGTAAAATTCAATTTTACAGGTGGCTCAAGAGGGTGGAAAGGAGATGTTCCATTAGTTGCTTATGATGTTACAAAAGTGAATAAACTTGGTTGGCATGCAAAATATACATCTGATGAAGCAGTAGCAGCCGCAGCCAAAGATTTAGTAAAAGAATTAAATTAAAGAACTAAAATGAGTAAAAAAACAACAAATTCTAAATCTATAAATCAAAAGAAACATAATGTCTTATTGATTAGCATAGATGCTCTTCGTAGGGATTATTTGGGGTGTTACAATTCTACAAAAAAACATTCAAAAAACATTGATAAGTTTGCAAAAGAAAACCAAATTTATAATGGTATGGCTACAGCTTCAAATACTCCAAGTTCATTCCCAGGAATTTTCTATTCTAAATACATGTCAGATCAGAATGGGTGTTATACTTCAAAAAACACACCCTCTCTAGTGGAAAATTTATCAAACTCTGGTTATTATACCTTTGCTTTTAATGCATGTAATACATTTATTTCTCCTTTTTTTGGATATGGGAAGGGTTTCGATAATTTTGAAGATTATATAACTAATAAAAAAGAAATAGCAAAGCCAAGCATGATTAATGTTGGTATATTCAAATTAATAACAAGCAAAAAGAATTATGGGCCATTTAGATTTGTCTTAAATATATTCAGAGATTTATACAGGTTTTATAGTCAACAAATTATGAAAAGATTACCTTTTACTAAAGCAGAAAAACTTACAAGTGATTTTATTGATCATTTAGATAATAATGTTCTAAAATCAAAAAAAGCACACAGACCCTTCTTTGCATGGATCCATTATATGGATGTACATTATCCATTTGTACCTTTCTTATCTGACGAGAAATATAAAATAGAAAAAGGTTCTTGGAAAAGAAACAAAATTATGAATCTAGACAGAGTAAACAAACAAACAGTCCATGATTTAATTGATATCTACCATAATTCAATAAGTGTTGTAGATAAACAAATAGGAAGAATTATAAAAACTTTGAAAGAAAAAAATCTCTATGATAACACAATAATCCTAATAATCTCAGACCATGGTGAAGAATTCCTAGACCATAATGGCCTTGACCATGTTGCAAAAGACTATAATGAATTACTACACACGCCATTTATACTAAAATCACCTTTTAAATTAAAACAAAAACATGTTTCTTTACTAGATTTATCACCAACAATTCTCGATTTTATTGGATCACCAATCCCAAAAACAATGAGGGGTATTCCATTAACAAAGAAAAAAAGAAAATATTTCTTTTCTCAAACAGCATTTTATAAAGATCTACGTCTATTTGATAAATTAGAAAAACAATTCCATAAATATAATGAGTCTGTCTCAAATTTAAAATTTAAATTAATCCACAATCCCGACACAGGATATAAATTATTTAACCTAAAAAATGATCCAAAAGAAACTAAAGATGTCTCAAAAGACAATCTAAAAGAATTCAAACAACTAAAAAATGAACTTTCCAAAGAATTACACTCAACTAATCAAAAAGAGAAAGCAGTACTTAGTGCTGCCATAGAAGGGATTGATATATAATAACATATAATATGAATAAGGTGGAATAAATGGTTAATTATGTTGTTTCAGGTTGTCCAAGATCAGGCACATCAATGCTAATGCAAATCCTAACAAATGCAGGAATGCCTATTGCTACCGATAAAAAAAGAGAAGCAGATAAAGACAATATGAAAGGATATTATGAAGTAGATGGGATAGTAGATAAAGTAAAAGAAAATCCCAATGTCGTCGTGGAATATGACAACAAAGTTTTAAAAATAATTCATTTTGGTATTCAATACCTTCCAAAACTTCCAAAAGGAAAATACAAACTTATCTATATTGAAAGAGATATAGAAGAAGTCCTTGATTCTATGGATAAAATGGTTGGAGAAAAAGACAACAAAAGAGATGAAACAAAAGAAGTGTTTTTAAAATTTAACAAACTAGCAAAGAAATTAATACAAGAAAGAGAAGATATTGACTTTATTCTTGTAAATCACAGAGACTTATTAACAAACCCAGAACCAACAATCGATAAGATTATAGAATTCTTTAACATAGATAAAGATAAAAAACAAGCAATGATCTCAGTAATTGATCAAAAATCATATAGAAATAGAAGATAATTATCCAATCAAACACCAATAGAATTTAAAATTTTTTTAATACAGTCTTCAACATTTAATTCTACAGTATCCACTACAATTTCAGGATTTTCTGGTTTTTCATATGGGGCAGAAATTCCTGTAAAATCCTTTATAATTCCTTCACGAGCTTTTTTATACAATCCTTTTGTATCTCTTTTTTCACATTCTTCTAAAGAACAGTCTACTAATACTTCAACAAAATCATCTCCAACTATTTCTCTTACTCTATCTCTATCTTTTTTATAAGGAGAAATAAAGCAAACAAGAACAAATACACCAGAATCATAGAAAAGCTTTGTAACTTCTCCAATTCGTCTTATATTTTCTTCTCTATCTTCAGGAGAAAATCCTAAATTATTATTAAGACCATGTCTTACATTATCACCATCAAGAGCATAACTAAGAATTCCTTTTTCATGCAGTTTCTTTTCAACTTCACGTGCTATTGTGCTTTTGCCAGATCCTGATAATCCAGTAAACCACAATACCTTATTATTGAATCCAAGAAGTTTAGATCTATCTTCTTTTGTAACATGGCCATGGTGCCATACAACATTTGGTGATTTGTTAGTTTCATCCATTTTCTGTAAAACCTATCTAATAAAACTCAAAGAACAGTCTCAAGAAACTTATTAAGTTCTTCAGCACACTCTTCCATTGATTTATTATCAGTATCTAACACAATATCTGCATTATTAGGCTCTTCATATGGATCAGATACGCCTGTAAAAGCTTCAATCTCTCCTTTTTCAGCTTTCTCATATAATCCATCCTTATCCCGTAGCTTGCAATTCTCCACACTAGATTTAACATGGACTTGAATAAAAGATCCATGTTCTTCAAGTTCTTTTCTTATTCTGTCCCTTTCATCTTGATAAGGTGTAATAAATGAACTAAGCACAACAGCCCCGTTTTTAGTTAATAATTTTGATAAATAAACAGCTCTTTCTAAATTAGTATCTCTGTCTTTTTTTGAGAAACTTAACTCCTTAGATATAGTTGATCTAAGCTTTGATCCATTAAGCTGTTCACTATTTACTCCTTTATCTTCTAATTTAGATGCTAATAGTTTTGCTATTGTAGACTTACCAGACTTTGGTAATCCAGTAAACCACACAACTAATCCTTTAGAAAGATAATCTTCTAATACTTTATCTGCACCTTCTGGCATAATTTCTCTCCAAGTATCTTCCCCTCTTTCAATCATAGCCCTAATCTCAGTTGCAGATATTCTTTTTATGTTTTCATGAACTTCGATTTCATTTATTTCATAACCTACTCCTCTTCCATAGTTTATGCTTTCAATGTCATCAATTATTATAACTTTTGCATCTACCTTCATTTTTGCCATTGTTGCTTCAATCATTCTTTTTCTCAACATTGGAGAATAAATATCATAATGGGTATCACGTATAAATATCAATAATGGTTTTCCTTCCTCAATCTTCTTTTTCATAATAGCTAAGTGCCCTTTATGAAAAGGAGACCATCTTCCTACAAAAATTGCTCTTTTAGACAATGTTCTTCACCTCAGATAGTAATTTTTCATGAATTACTTTGTTTGAAACTAAAAACCCATGCTTGAATAATGTGAATTCTTTATTGTATTTTAAATCTTTCCCTTCTAAATCAGTAATCTCGCCACCAGAGCCTTTTATAATTGCTTCCATGGCACATATATCCCATTCATTTATAGGGCCCAATCTTAGATATACATCAGCATTTCCATTAGCTACAAGACACCCTTTTATAGAACTTCCACTAGATATAATTTCCTCAAATTTGACATTCTCTAGAAAACTCACTAATTTTTCTGATGCATGTGATCTACTTTTTACAAATACCATGTCTTCTGTATTATTTTTATTAGATACATGAATTTCAACACTGCCTTTCTCAGAATAAAGTTTTTTATAAAAAGCCCCACAATTAGAAGCATAATACAACTCATTTTTCACAGGAACAAATATAACTCCCATAATGGGTTTATTTTCAAAAACAAGAGCAATATTTACAGTGAATTCTCCATTCTTTTTAATGAACTCTTTAGTTCCATCTAATGGATCAATTATCCAGACAAATTCTTTTTGTAATCTTTCTTTATTATCAACTTCTTCTTCAGTTAAAACACCATACTCTGGAAATTCTTCTCTTAATTTATCCACAATAATTTTATTTGCTATAAGATCTGCTTTAGTAAGTGGACTTTTATAAGAATCTTCTTCTTTTTCTTTAATCTCTAAACTATTTTCCTCGTCAGGATTATAAGAATTATAGATCTTTAAAATTTCTTCTCCAGCTTTTATTGCAATCTCCTTTGCAACCTCAAGTTGTTTTGATAAATCCATTTTCATCTCTTATTAATTGTTTTCTTATTTCCTTAAAATTCCCATGATCATTGCCCACAATGTATTCAAAATCTTAGCAGCCAAAACACGCCATCCTTTATTAGTTGTACTACTTTTATTACAGTGTGGGATAGCTTTTTTTGGGATTCTTTTACCTAGAAATTTACATAATTTCTCCCAACCATCACCTTCTTCCCAATTAATAATTAAAAAGTCGTTTGGTCTATTCTTAAAATATTCAATGACTTCTTTATTGTGCTTTTCATATGCTCGAATGTATTTCCCCTCATTATATTGAGGATAATAATATCCATAAGCTAATTTTCTGCAATGGTAAATTGGGTTGGTTTTTAATGAATGCTTTTTAATACTTTTTAGCCAAATATTGTGGTCTTTCCTAATAGTTAAAATAAATTTACTTCCAGGGTACTTCTTATCTAATTCCTTATACATCAATGGCCAAGGCCAATCCTCAAAAGTATCAAACTTCTCAACGGTTTCATAAATATCAGAAAAATCACCAGCCCTATAATCTTCAAAAAGCTTCATAGAACAGCTTGTATGGGTGTATCTCAATAACTCGAAACACCTGCCTAATGTAGTTGTACCAGTCTTATTTAACCCTATCCCAAAGATTTTTGTCATATTTCACGTAAAATTGAATCTATTTAAATATGTTATCAAAACTAAGTAAGCAACATAAATATTTATAAATTCGTGTTTAATCTGCTTATACTATTACTTACATCATATATTATGAAAATGGAAAAGTCACAAAATACCAAAAATAATACCAAAAAATTATCTATATTTGGAAGAGTTAAAAAATACTTTACAGATAGAGGAATAAACAACTTTAAGACATTTTGGCATTTCCTAGGCCCATTTAGAAAAATGAAAGTGATAGTAACTTACTTTCTCCTAGATCACATCGGTCCTTTATTTTACACAAAAAAATTAAAGAACATAAAGACTACAATGGTTTTATTAGGTCCATATAGAAATCTTACAACACTAACAGTATCTATTTTCAGTCTGCATCCAAATTGTGAGGTTTTAAACCATGCTGCAAAAAGGACTCTGTCTAGAAAAAATCTTAATTTCTTTAATAATTATTCAGATAAAAAATTTAATAATTTCAATAGGTTTGCTCTTTATGCATCACATGGAGGGACCATGGGGGCATTTGGTGGTGCAGTCTACCACTCACATGCATTTCAACACAAAATAATGAAAGAATTATATTTTAAAAATAAAAAAAGAAAAAAGAAAATTGAATGCATTGTTTGGAAAGAACCACTTAGAGTAGTTAATTTTATCAGAAAAAATAATGTAGATTTAGACGCAATTCTAAAAGCACAAGAAGGATTGAAGTTTATAATGCCAATAAGGAATCCATTAGATTGTGCTATCTCTAGCATTAGAACCGGGCATTATAAATTATTTAATAAGAAGATTAAGACAGCAGAAGAGCTTTTAGAATATCTTATTAAAGAATACAGGTGGTTCTTAGATTTAAAGACAAAACATCCAGATAGATTTATTTATTTCTTCCAACATGGCTTTAATAAAAAATTCTTAGTAGATGTTGCTAAGTTCTCAGGCTTAAGTTATGATAAAGATTGGATTCAAGATTCCTTAAGTTGTTATAATATAAAAAAATCATATGATCATAGTAAAAAGTTGGTTGATAAATATAAGAAATTAGTAAACAAATACTTCAAAGATTACCCAGACTTCAAAAAAGATCTTCTTAGTTTTGTAGTTAAATAGATCATTCTAATTTAATAAATTTTATAAATCATTCGAACATAATAGGATCAATGGAAATAAGAAAACCAAACTTATTTGTTATAGGTTTACCAAAAGCAGGAACTACTGCATTATACTGTTATTTTAAACAACATTCTGATATATTTGTTACTGAACCAAAAGAGCTTACTTACTTTTGTAATGACTTAACTAATATTAATAGAAAAAATATAATCAAAACAAAAAAAGAGTTTCTATCTCATTATAATAATGTAAAAAGTCAGAAAGTAATTGCTAATTTTTGTGGGGGGTATGTTTTTTCAAAAAAATCACCTAAAGAAATACAAGAGTTTAATCCAAAAGCAAAAATTATTGTAATCATAAGAGAACCAGTATCTTTTTTCTTAAGTAAATATAATCATTTACTTAGAAACTTTAACATAAGTATGAAATTTGAAGAGTTCATCAATGCTGACAAAAGTTTCAAAAAAGAATTATTAAATTATCCAGGTTTATTAAAAAACTACTTAAGATATTTTCCTAACAACCAAATAAAAGTAATACTTTTTGAGGAGTTTAAAAACAATAATCAACAAACAATAGATGAAATAACAGACTTTCTAAACGTAAATAAAATAAAAGTTAAAGAGGTAAAAGTTAACAAAGGAATAGAAATAAAACATCATTTATTAAGAAAATTACTTGTTGAAAAAATAAGGGCTAATCCAGCCAGTAGGGAGTGGATCCCTTATCGTTTAAGGGTATTTTATGGTGAATTTGTAGACTGGCTTACAGGGGCCCCAAAAAAGAATAACAATGAGTTAATAGATAAAGAATTACAAAGAAAGATTAAACACAAATTTAAGCCTGTAATAGTAAAATTGAATAATTTATTACATGATAAAAATTTACTAAAGAAGGAAGTTGATCTTGTAAAAATTTGGAGATACAAAGATACAACATAATTTCAATACAATCAGTCAATATAACCCAATTGTCTTAGTTTGTCTTTCACTTTTTTCTCATCTTCTTTAGAATATGTTTCATTTCCTTCATTTGATGCATTAATTTCGATTTTATCTACAACCTGTTTTAATACATAAGTAACATATTCATTAACTGCCTTGAAATCTGTTTCTTTGCTTCTTTTTTCTAAAATTTGATACAACTCATCTGGAATCTTAATTGTTTTCACTCTTATCACCTTTTATAACTCTTCTTTTCTTAATATTTCTTTCTTATTTATTCTTTGCTTTCCCCTTACTTAGATTTAATCTAATTAAGATTTGTTTTATTTCAGCTATATCTAAAATACCTATCAAATATAATGTTACAATATAAACAACACCAATTATCAAGATTATTAATCCTGTTTCAATAAATGGATTAATATTAATTATTCCTTTAATAAAATATGTTAATAAAACAATAATAATACTAACTATAAGAATTTTAATCCAGTAAAAAATAGGTAATTTTATTTTCATTATGTTCCTTAAACAATAAAGGCTTAAAAACATTAATAGGAAATAACTTAAAGATGTTGCTATAGCTGCCCCAGTGACTTTAAAGAAATAAATCAAAATTACATTAGCAATAACATTAAATATGACTGATATGAATAATATTTTTGCATTTGTTGTTGGTTTATTAATACCAAGTAGGACCGCTGAATTGATTTTGAAAATTGTAAAAGCCGCTAGCCCTAAAACTAGTACTTTTAGGGGCATGCTCGCTCCAATATATTCATTTCCAAATAATAATTTTATTATTAAGTCTGAGAAGGCGAAAACAATCAATACAACAGGAGCAATAGCAATAGCTATGTACTTGTAAATTAATGATATACCTTCAATAAGGTGTTTTATATGTTTTTTAGTCCATAATTCTGACACAAACGGCATTAAAAAACCATTGAGACTATCTCCAACTAATAGTACTAATCTAGAAGTTGGTAAAGCTACATGATACAAACCAACTCCAGACACACCAGCAAAAACAGTTAACATGATGGTATCTATGTAACCCATTATAACTGAACTGGAATTAGTAAACATTTGAGGAATACTAAACTTAGTTAATTTCAAAAATAGTTTTTTATCTATTTTAGTTTTCTCAGTCATAAATTGGGGAAATACTTTTTTTAAGAATATAGGTAAAAAAATCCCAGTAAAGATTAATGGATAAAACATATATGCTAATCCTGGTGCAATATATCCTAAATTAAGTTTGAAAAAGATAAAAGCTAAAATAAACACACACATGATCCATAAGTTGTTTATAATAGACCATAAAAAGAATTTCTGAAAACCCCTAAATCCAGGTTGTATAACTCTCAAGGGGCATGAAATAATCTGCCAAATTGCCAACACTTTTATTATATTAACAGCTAACATATCTTGAAAATAATGCACTGCTAAATAATTCGCCATTAAAAATAGAAAAGAAGAAATTATCAATGAATAAACTATTTGAACTAAAAAAACAAAAACAAAACTTGATTTTATGTTACCAATTTGTTTTTTTACTAAAAATTCTGGTATATATCTTATAAGTGCAGTTTTATATCCTAAATCTCTAAAGATAAACATAAGGGAAACTAGACCAAATACTGCATAGAATAATCCATATTCTCTTACAGTTAAATTATGAGCAAATAAAATCCTTAAAAAGTAGCCAAATAGTGCACCAATTATTGCAAAAAAATAGATAATAAGGGTTGACTTTATAGCCTTTCTCATATAGCTTACCATTTTACCAAGAAAAGAGCTTCAAGTATTTATATGTTTATTCGCTACACATATACTAAACAATGAACTCCATATATACTAAAGCACCCAAACATTTATAAATGCCCTCTTAATCCATATACATGTGAACGGCCATAGTGGCTTGGTTATACCTGTTCCCATTTCGAACACAGAAGTCAAGCGAGCCGACGTTTCATACGGTACTGTACTTTGTACGGGAAATATGTTTCGCTGTTCACACTTTTCTATTATTTCTGAAAATATTAATGATGATGCCACCAAGCGTAGTTCACGATTCCTCTTAGAACATTCCGATCATAGTCTAACTTGAAGAATTAACAATCGAACGGAGCGTGGCATTATCATATCATTTCTGAAAAACTTATAAATAAGAACATAGCCTTTATTACTATGGCAAGCAAAACAACATCAATCCTTTTCCTATTAATCCTATCTATTTTATTATTAATACCAACTACATTAGCTCAATTTGACTCATCTTTATATGGCTACAGAGATCTTTATTTAGACTTAGATATTACCTCACAAATTCTTCTAGAGCAACAAACTGGAGGTTATACAATTAATTATGTTCAAGCAGAACTTGCTTTTTATCCTGATGAAACTTATAGACAAACAATGGTTTCTTTTAATGCATATCCAGATGCAGACATAGATGATGATGAAGTAGTCTTTTACTGGCAAAGACCTTTTTTAGGAACACTTGATTATGGTTTAAATGCACAAATACATACTACAAATGAAATTTATGAAATTAAAAACAAAATAGCTTTTCCTATGAATGATTTATCTTATTCTTACAATTATTATCTTCAAGAAACAGAATTAATTGATCTTACTAAAGGAATTGAATCTAAAGCAACAGATTTAGCAGTTGGAGAAGATGATGCATTTATTGTTGCTTGGAAAATGGCAGATTGGGTTAAAAATAATATTGAGTATAATTTAAACACAGTAACAGCAGAAGCATCCTTGCCTTCTTCTTGGGTTTTAGAATCTGGCCAAGGTGTTTGTGATGAAATTACTAATTTATTTATTTCAATGGTAAGATCAGTTGGAATTCCTGCAAGATTTGTTACAGGAATGGCCTTCACAACCTCAACAGAATTTTCAGAACAATTTGGACCACATGGTTGGGCAGAAGTATATTTCCCAGGTTATGGTTGGGTTCCTTTTGATGTAACTTATGGTCAATATGGTTTCTTAGATGCTACCCATATTAAGTTTCGAGATTCCTTAGATTCAGATAGATCTTCTGTAAAATATGAGTGGGAAAGTTATGGTGTAAATGTGCTTCCTACAGAATTAGACATGGATGTAGATGTTGCAAGTACAGGTTCAAAAGCCGAATTACCTTTTGAATTTGATGTAAATCTAGTTTATCCACAGTTGTCTTTCGGTTCATATAATTTAATAGAAGCTAGAGTTGAGAATTTAGAAGATTATTATGTTCCTGTAGTCTTATTTCTTTCTCAATCAACTGGATATGATATATTTGATGGGTCAGAACGCTCTGCTGTACTAAGACCAAATGAAGAAACATCTTTATATTGGATTATTCAAATTGATCAAACCCTTGATAATGATTTTGAATATTATTTTGAAGGAACTATTTACACAATGACTAATGAATCCACTAAATTTTCTTTTTCATCTAAAAAAACAGATCCGCATTATAGTTTATCTGATGTAAGGGAATTGTATTCTGATAAAAGTCAAGAACTACAAAAAACATATTCAAGCAATATAAATATCTCTTGTGATACAAGTACAGGAAATAATGAATTCCCTCCAGAAAATGCACCAAAAATACATTGTATACTAAAAAATACTGGTAATACTATCCAAGAAGATATAGAAGTGTGTTATACTGACCAAGAAGACTGTTCTAATATTGAGCTAGGTTTAGCAGATGAAAAAACTATTGAATACAATATAGAGGACCTTGATATTGGTCAAGGTATTGCAAAAATAACAGCAAGAAATTCTGAAGTATTCAAAACAGACACAATATATTATACTGTTCTAGATAATCCAAAAATATTGGTCTCAGACATCACTTATCCAGAAGAAATAGAATTAAATAAAAAATTCACATTATTATTTAATCTAGATAAGGATTCATTAAATATTCCTAAAAATGTTAATGTAGAAATCACATATGGTAAAACTACTCAAACATTATCAATGGATGAATTAGAAGAAGTTACCCTTATAGAAGTAGAAGTCCTAACTAATGATTTTATTGAGGAAAATACAAATTTCTATATCCAAATAAATTATGAAGATGATGAAAACCATAAATATTTAGAACAAACTACCCTAAATATCAAACTAATTAATTTATCTTGGTGGGATAAGGTTAAATTATTCTTGAAAAGGCTATTTTAGCTATATACAAATATAATAAACAACAGAAGTTCTGCGAACTTCTTGGTTTGTTGGCGCAAACCACAAAAGTCTTACGACACAGAAGCTAAAGCTTCTTAGTTTCCTACGGAAACCTTCTTGGCTTGCTGGCGCAAACTTTAAAAGCTACAAGCTGATTCCAAGCTTATGAATAAAGCTCAAAAGCATGAACTCTTAATACTAATTACATTAATTGCTCTTTCTGTTCTTGGGGGTATGATGTATTTTGGAACTTTTTTGACAGATTCTTCTGCTCATTTCTTATTGTATTATACAATAGAAGAACAAGAGTTTGTATACATCTATGATGATGTAGATATAACTCCTTTAGGGGTATTTACAAGACCAATTGCAGTTCTTCCTGTTTTCTTGTTAACACCTTTCCTGGATATAACTTCTGCTTGGGCAACAATGAATTTAATCTATTATATTTTAACTACAATTGTACTTTATTTTACATTAAAGAGACTTTTTAATCAAAGGGTTGCTTTTATTGCAAGTGTATTATGTGCAGTGTCTTTACCACCAATTGCTTGGGCAACTAGAATAGGTACAGATGTTCATGGTTATTTCTTCACAATTTTAGGTATATACTTAATAGAACTTTTATTAGATAAAGACAAATTTCATTCTTATTTAATCATAGCATCTTATATTGGAATAACCTCTCTTATTAGAGAAAATGTTTTTGTGCTTTATCCTTATTTAGCCATAGCTATCATTTATAGACATAGGTGGGATATAAAAAAATACATTTACAATTTATGGAAATATTCAATTATTCTTTTATCTTTCATTCCTTCACATCTTTGGAATTATTATGTTGGTGGGGCATCATTAGCAAAGAGTAGAATGAAATGGTTTGTAGAAGAATCTATTTCAATTCCTGGTGTTATAAGTGCAATCCCTAGAACAATAGTAACATTTCACCTTTGTTGGTTTTATTTTTTTATTGGGATCTTAGCAGAGAAAACTCAGAAACAAAAAGAATTTTATGTAAAAATGCTTATTTCAGGAGGATTATTTGTTGTATTATCTTATTTTGTATCACATTATTCTCCACGAGCAGTCTTTATAATTTTTCCAGCAATACTTGCTGCTAGTGCAGTTGGCATAGTAGTATTATCAAAAAAATGTTCAAGGTATTTTTTCAAATGTTCTACATGGATAGTAATTTTCATAGTATTATATGCTATTTTATCATATATTGGTGTTTTTCTTTACCCAGAATCTACAGATGTTGGATTGACAGGAGGCCTTTTTAAGGCAGTATGGAAAGAAATTTTATTAAAATTTGGTATGTAAAATGAAGAAAGCAAATAAAAAAAAGCAAAACAATCAAACTCAACAAAAAGAAGTTGTAATTTTGTGTATTATATCAATAATTATTTTTCTTTTATACATTATCTTTAAATTAGTATTCTTTGTTGCACATTTACCTCAATTTGAAGCAGATTTAGCAATTAAACAAAATGCTATTAATAATGCAATGATTCAAGAGTGTGATAATATAAATACAATTACTATAAAGAGAGACTGTTTTGCAGAGGTTTTTGAAACATATCCAGATATAGATTTATTAAATGTTACAGCTTTTTGCCAAGAAAATTCCATCGATGTTGAATATTGCTTTTATGGCTTTGCTTTAGCTCAAGAAAATGACTTTGTTTGTAAAGATCTAAAAAAAATAAATAACAATTTAATGATTTTTAATTATTGTAAAACAGATACACTTCTAAAAAGACAGGGTTCTCAGATAACTAGTTATCTCAATTAAATCCTATATAATTTTACCATGTGTAGCATATATTGGATATATATAGCCTTAATCTTTAAATACAAGTACTTCCTCTAATTCTAGTATGCTCGATATAAAACTATTTAGAGATAACCCAGATGTTATCAAAAAAGATCTTAAAAGGCGAAAAGATCAAGAAAAGATTAAATGGGTAGATGAACTTATATCACTTGATATAGAAAACAGACAATTACAAAACCTAGTCCAAGATCTAAGACATAAGAGAAACACAATAAGTAGAGAAATAGCTCAGCTTAAAAAAGAAAGCAAAGATAAAGAAGCAGAAATCAAGCTTAAAGAAGCAGCCACTATCCCAAAAGAAATAGAAAAAGCAGAGCAAAAACAAGATATGATCAAAGATAAAATCAAATTCTACTTAATGCGTTTTCCAAATACTCTTCATGATAGTGTTCCAACAGGAGAAACAGAAGAAGATAATCAAGTTATAGAAGAAGTTGGTAAAAAACCAGTTTTTGATATTGATCCAAAAAGTCATGTTGATATTCTAGAAACTTACAATATTGGAGATATTCCAAGGGCTGCAAAAATATCTGGAGCAAGATTCTGGTTTGTAACAGGTTCTTTAGCAATGCTAGAAATAGCACTTCAAAAATATGCAATAGATTTTATGTTTAATAAAGGTTACAAACTTGTACAACCACCAGCAATGATGAATAGAAAAAGCTATGAAGGTGTAACAGACTTAGGAGATTTTGAAGATGTTATGTATAAAATTGAAGACGAGGATCTTTATTTAATTGCTACATCAGAACACCCATTAACAGCAATGTTTATGGATGAAATTCTTGAGGAAGATACACTTCCTATTAAATTAGCAGGATTTAGTCCATGCTTTAGAAAAGAAGCAGGTAGTCATGGAAAAGATACAAAAGGTATTTTTAGAGGTCACCAATTCAATAAGATTGAACAAATTATTATTTGTAAACCAGAAGAATCATGGAAATATCATGAAGAGCTTATTAAGAACGCAAAAGAATTCTTCAAAAGCTTAGGCTTACATTTTAGAATCATAAATATGTGTACAGCAGATATGGGCACAGTAGCAGCAAAAAAATATGATATTGAATGCTGGTTCCCTGCCCAAAATGCTTTCAGAGAAGTTGTATCTTGTAGTAATTGCACAGATTACCAAGCAAGAAGACTAGGAATTAGATATAGGGGTAAAGATGGAAATATAGTACCTCATACACTTAATTCTACTTGTGTAG
>Ga0233437_1005076_pt1 | contig 14724 bp, 27 predicted proteins | sample SI_122_August201_FD_182714 | JGI IMG/M metagenome (GOLD analysis project Ga0233437, IMG submission 182714) | Seawater microbial communities from Saanich Inlet, British Columbia, Canada - SI_122_August2016_200_MG | ecosystem: Environmental > Aquatic > Marine > Inlet | place: Canada: British... | reverse complement strand
CGATTGAACTGCTATTATGCTTGATGAACCAAAACACTAAAGCTAAATACCCATCTATGCTAGCAAAAGAAGCAAAATGCACATACAGTCACACAGTACATTTATTACAAAAGATGGAAGCAAATGGACTTGTAAAATTTGAGAAAAAGGGTAGACTTAAGCTAGTTGGCTTAACTAAAAAAGGCGAACAAGTTTCAGACCTTTTTGAGCAAGTTGGAAGAACATTAGTCCATTAAGAAACCCAACTTTCTTTTTAATTTTTTTATTAATTTACTTCTCCTGTATCAAAAGATTTAAAAAACTACTTGCGCTATACTATTATGCCAGAAAACAGTGTAACTGATTTAAGATACTTCTCAAGAGGAAATGGTAATCGCATACTTTGGAATACTCCTGCTGATGAACATAATAGATCTTCTATATATAAATCACATAGTCATTTAGATATTGCTGCAGAAGAAAAAGCTAAACAAGCAATATTAGAACGAAGAACAGAAGAAGGAGCATGGGAAACAATACATCAAATAATGGATTTTGTAGCTAATGAAATAGATCCTGAAATAATAATGACAATAGGTCATGGAAACACTCCAGAGAGGTATGCTCCATTAAAAATAGCTGCAAATGAATTGGTTACTGCTTTAGTGTCTGATTCTGAAAAATATCAAGTAGATGGTAATGTTAAAGAACAAATAATAAATGTTAGTACGTTCTTATTAGCACCACGAGGTTCTGAATTTAGATCATTAAATCCAGATGTCGGTAATAGAGATTTAGCTCGAGCAGTGATGAACGTACCAAAATATGTGGAATTCTTATCAAAACAGTAATTCAAAACCATTACAGAGCTAAGCAAAGCGTAGCGTGTATATCTTTTAGCAAATTTGCTATATTCAAAAGCTATATAAATCACTCGATCCTATCGTATTTAAGGTGAAATTATGGTCGAAGGATATTGTGTAAAGTGTAAGGCTAAAAGAGAAATGAGTAACGCAGAAGAAGTTACCATGAAAAACGGTAGAAAAGCTATGAAAGGTAAGTGCCCAAAGTGTGATACAGGTATGTACAGAATCACTGGTGGCGGAGCTAAGAAAACAACGAAAAAATAAACTGTTTTTCTTCTTTAATTTTTTATTTTTATTATATAATTAGTCTATTTATTATAAAAAAATATAAAAAAGAGTTAGCCTATGCTAACTCAAATTCTGCATAAACTCTTGCTGATACTTCTACATCACCTGCAAGGATCTGTGTATCTGCATGAACTCCGCCTGCAGTTGCTACAGCAGCTTCTTCAATATCTGCATAAGCCATTTTATGTACACCAAAATCCCAACTAGAATCGCTAATTGAAATTACTCTATAAACTTTCAATCCCATTCCAGCAGCTAAGGCCTCTGCTTTTGTTCGTGCATCTCTTGTTGCTTTTTCTAACGCTTCTGCCTTTAGATTATTTTGTTCTTCTTCAGTTAATGAAAACCGAACATTATGTATATTATTTGCTCCACCTTCAATAGCTGCATCTAAATAAACTCCAACTAAATCAAGTTTATCGGTAGTAACTTCTAATGTGTGGCTAGCATGATATGTTGTTGAATCACAATCGTCTTCGTAACCATATCTATAATCACAATCATTTCGATCCCATAAATTATAGTTCAGCGTCTTGAAATCATCATCTGAAAGTCCAGCATTTCTAAGCGCTACTAAAACATTCGCCATCTCATCTGAATTTTCTTTCTGAGCAGCGGCAGCTGTATCTGCTTCATTTTCAAAACCAATTACAATTGTTGCTTCTGTTGGTTCTGATGTTGCTGTGTATTCGCCATTTACTGAAACAGTTTGACCACTTGGATTAACATTAGGCAAATCAATATCTGCTGCAGAAATAACTGCAACCATAGCAATAGCAATAGATACTATTGTTATAATCATCATGTGTTGATTTTTCATTGTAATAATACAAGAATTTAATCATTTATAAGATTCTAGATAGCTACGAATTCTTTCGTAGTTTGAACAAATAAAGTACTAACATAACTAATCCAGCCGCAACCATAAACCAAAACCAAAGTTGTGGCTCTGCCTGAACAACCGTGTTTTCTGTAATATATACAGTTGTGTTTGTGATATTTTCAGCAATTGCTTGATCTAAACTAGCTACACTTTGTGTTGCTGTTGAAGCAATGCCATCAGCCATAGGTGCAGCAGCTTTTGTGCTACTTTGCAAAAAGCTTTCTGTTACAGATTCTTCAGTTATGAATGTGCTTGCAGCTCCCCTGTAAAAGAGCTTCTGGAATCCAAATCCGATTGCTGCAGATATACCTAAAACAGATGGAACAATTAATCGATTTAAAGCGTCAATGAAATTTGGTTGTTTCTCTTGTGGTGCAAAAACAAATATCTCGCCAGCAGTTTCATACAACTTCATCTTATTGCCGCGCTTTGACCATTTGTAATAGCCCGATTTTATCAATCCCGCCTTCTCTAGCTGAGTTATATTATAATCAACAGTAGTAAGTGGCAAATCTAATTCTTTAGCAACCTGAGAAGTTGACTTTTTCTTATCAAGAGTCTCAAGAACTTTACGAGCAGTCTTATTAGATAATATCTTCGCAGTTTTCGGAGATAGGAATTTCACAGCCATAAATGCTATAAACTCAATAAAGTTAAAACACTTATGAAAGCACTAACTTTACGCCAGCCATATGCAGAACTAATGATTCAAGGTAAGAAAACTATTGAAATTCGTATGTGGAAGACGGACTTACGTGGCGAGATTCTAATTCATTCTGCTAAAAAAACTTTTGAAAGAGATTGTTCAAAATTTGGATTTGATCCAAATACAATGGTTACTGGCAAGATTATTGGTAGAGTAACTATTGTAAATGTAAAAAAATATGAAACTGTTGAAGAATTTAATGCAGACTTTGACAAACACAAAGCAGAACCTCGCTGGTTTAGAAAGCCATGTTATGGTTTCATCTTAGAAAACCCTCAGCGCATAGAAGAACCAATCCCTGCAAGAGGATCATTAACATTCTTTGATTTTAATATTTAGAACATCTTTTAAATTTTTATAAATTTGTTATTATTAAATAACAATGGTATATAGAAAGATTGAGATTGGAGAAACTACACGAGCAGAAGATAACGAATCATTTACATTATTTATGCAAAATCCGGGATCACTAGAGTTAGTTGTTTTTGAATTATATAATAAACAAATTATTCAAGGAAAGCCTGCTAGAAGAAAAGAAGATATTGTAACTTATCTAAGATATCCTGATACATATGATGTATTAGTAAAAGCAGATCTTATTGTAGAAGCCAATGGATTACTGTACCTAACAAGCAAAGGCCTACGTGTAGGTAAAAAACATCTTTATGTACCTAAAGAAGCTTAGAATATTCTTTCAGTCTTTCAACCGTTTGTTTTACTACAAATGGTTCTATAAAATTCTCAACAACTGCGGGAATTGATTCACAAATTTGATAACCATCTTGCCGTTTATCAACCAGCTTAAGATCTCTCAGCCGTCTAAGCTGTCTTCGTATGTTTGGCGCTGATGCTCCTCGCTTTTCTCCTAATGCTCGTAGGATTTCGGTTGGCTCAAAGCCTTTTCCTTTGTTTTCTAGCAAAAGTTCAAATATATTAACAATCACATCCCTAGATTCTCCTGGCTGAAGCAAGCCGATTGATAGTAAAAACTTACGATTTAGCTCTTTTTGGCCTAATCCTGATGGACTTTCGTACTTGCGTATAGTGATTTCCTGCAAAGGTATGTCCTTCATAGAAGTTTTAGCCATATTAATTAAAGATCTTGATTATTTATCAAAGTTTCTAATAGGACTTCAGTATAGCGTTTTTTGTGCTTAAAATTCTAAAAATCTGTTAAAAATAGTGAAATTACATAAACCGCAGCCATTTTACATTATTTCGCCTCTTTTCCATATTGAAAAGAATGCTATATCTTTGCAATATTGAAACAATATAATGTATATTGCAATATTGAAAGGAATAGGTCCTCACTAATATATATTTACTATATTGCAAAGAACTATTGGTCGTTTTCTAATTTAGGGATAGAAAAGTGAGGCTAACCTATGAGTATATTGCAATATTGAAAAGAATTAACACCTTTTTGTTCAAACTAGTGCCAAATAGGAACAAAACTTTCGATCTATGATTAAAAGTTTTAATAGCATATTTACAATATTGCAAAGAAATATGTTTTTATTATATAATATATATCAAATATATGGCAGATCCATTAGGTGGTCTCGGAGGCGGTGGCTTAGGTGGCGGCCTTGGAGGTGGAATGAAAGGGCTAGGAGGTGGCTTAGGCGGAGGTCTAGGTGGTATCTCAATTGGCGCAGTTTTCAAATGGGTCTTAATTCTAGCAGCAATAGTAGGTATAATTTCAGCAATACTTATTTTCTCTATAGTTTTGGGTATTGACCTAGGGTTCGAGCTTCCAATAGGACTAGAAACACTAGGTATTATAGCTGGAATGTGTGCATTCATCACAGGTCTAGATACTCTCTGGGTTACAATCAAAAATCGTTCTGGCGGACTTGGTGGAATTTAATCACAAAAAACTTCGTATAATCTATCTTAAGCGCCCATTAGTCGATGTAATGCGTTTTATATTACTTTGCTTGCAGGTATATATCTATCCTTTTGAGGTCTATCTTTTGCATAACTCGTAGGATGTATACCACTAACATCATACCCTTTTTCTAAGAGTTTCTTCTTGATATCTTCAAAAAATTCATAACTATGTATTTGTTTATGACAATTAGGGCACAAACCGACCAAGTTCTTCGTGTTAGAGTTAGCATTTTTACCATCTAAATGATGTAATTCAACAATCTTAGAAAAATTACAGATTACGCACGCCGTAGTTATTTTTTGAAGAGTTTCTAATGAGATATTGTATCGCTTTTGCGCATTGTGTTCCTTGATCTTATCATAATGATATACACGCATATGACAACCCGGACATAGACCAAATGCTTGATGTGGCCGGATTCTTCCACACGACTTACACGTTTTCAGCTTACGTGGCCACTTAATCCTACGATAACATGTATTACACATTCCACGTGTAGTGGAAGGCCTATATTTATTACATATAGGACAATGTATCATTTTTACCGTCATGAATATAGGTAGTATTCCGCATATAAAGGTCTTACATGTGGTTGTCCAGTGTCCACTAGTCGGGTATTGAATTGTTTGCAATACTGAAGAGATTTTTAAAAAGGACTTTTGACGGGAACTTCTATATTATACACAATTATGAATATTATTTATCAGAATTAGCGTCTTACTAGGACTCATCTGAAGGATCGTCTGATCCTGGAAGTTGTATTTCGCGGTAAGCACGAACTTGACCTAACTCCACTACAGGCGCGCCCTTCTCTGCCATTTGATAATAATGTACGCCAAAATGTGCTTGACCGATCACATTATTTACGCTAGGTCCTCTCTGAAAATGTGTTGCGTCAGCAGGTCGCTTGTCATTATTATGAAGTTCCTCTAACTTTCGTTCATTAGTAGATCCTCTGGTGTGCATAAATATCATTACTTGCCAATCATTTTTAATATCATGCGTCTCAAGAACTTTTGCTAATCCATGTGTTCCAATTTGTATTAATTCGTTTCCCATTTAGTCATATATCACGAAAACGTTAAAAGAGATTCTATTACATTCTTTGCAATACTAACAACAATAGAAAAAGTGGCGCAGTATATTGTTTTTAAAAAGGATTTTCAGAAGATACTTTCAAAGATTAGTCCATTAATAGGTGATTAATACTTCTCGCTTTAATTCGTCTTCCAGAATCAGAAAGTATATTTGTTGCTTCATCCATGCTAACGCTTGAAAAGAACTCACCTTGTGGAATTGTACCTACAACAAAATAACTAGCTATGCACATGTAATCTTCAGCAGGATTTTGGGGATCAAGTCCCACGCTAGAATTAATATTAAATCCTGTCTTTAATGTGTTAATTGCTTCAAGGATACTATCTTTTTTGATTGATGCTACTTCAACAATAATTGGTTCTCTTGAATACTCTAAAACGCGATCTCTATCAAATCGTGCTCGAACAGATTTCATATAATCATCAGATAACCCTTTTTTGAATATTAAGCTAGTAAAATTCTTTCCTTCAACACCCTTAGGTTCAGGACGAGTCATTTTATCTGAAGTCAATGGAACTTCTCTTCCCCAACCATACGTTACTAAACGTTGTAATTTTTCTTTTCTAGATTTATTAAATTCTCGCACAATTAAATCGTTAGTTACAGCCATATATCACTCTCAAATAACGGTTTTTAAGGCTTTTGAAAGCGTTTTTAGAAAGAATTATAGTAAATTCTAATCATGTGGTACATATCTCTCAGCATAATTAGTTACTAAACTCTGAACTTCACTAATTACTGCTTTTCTTACTGTATCACATTTTTTAGCTTCTTCTATATTCATAAGATACATTTGGGATCGAGGGTCCTCAAAAAAGAAAGTATATCGTAGATTATTTATAGACGGATCATCAATTTTAATAATTGGATCCCATTCTGAAGTCAAGTAAGTATCTCCAAATCTAGCTCCAATTGCTCTTAGATCATTAACAAATCTCCCTGCTCCTGCAGTAGGTATCACTACAAACGCAAGATATCCTGTCCAATAGCAACATTCATTATTACTTGGCAAACACTGCAGTTCACCTTCATCTATATCTGAAAACTCTTCAAGAATTTGTCCTCTTGTATATTTATGCCCTGAACATGAACTTTCAGTATAAATAAAAGGCAATGTATTAATTAAATCTATAATATCTCTTATTTCGGGATCTACTTTCTTGTCTGCTGGAAATTCAGCACCATTAGCAAGAACACCATTAATTCCGCACTTATTATCGTTAAATATCTGGAAATACTTCCGAATAAGGTCAGTTGCTTTTACCATTTCTGCTTGCGCGTAATGCATTTAAAAGTTTTTTTATTAGAATTTTTCATAAAATATTCATGATTTATCACTTATTGCCCAATCTGAATAATTTTTAAAAATCAAAGGTGTGTATTCTGCATTATCTGCTTTTTTTGTTCTTTTATACACGCCTGGGCTGATTTCTCGTACTAAGCCTTTTTCCACAAGTATTCTTTCTGTATTCTCATAAGATGCTCTAGGTACTCCGATTAGCCAATAACGTTCTCCAGGATGATTAAAAACTTTATTAAAAACAATCGCTTGAGGATTATTAATATCAATACCTTCTTCAGGTATTCTTGCTAAAAGCCTAACAACTGCTATACCTATCAACTCTTTCTTACCATTATACTCTATTTTTACATTACCTGGATCGTTATAATTTAATATTTCTTGTAGCTGCATTATTTAGTGTGTATGAAAATCTTAAAACGATTTATATAATCGAAGAATAACCTGATTCATTTTTTTACAATCCCATAGATTACTGGATTAGAATTATCATTTCTAGATTTTATGAACCCTGCTTTACTAACTACAGATTGACTTTTAATATTCAATGGGTGAATTTTAGCATAAACCATTTCTGTATCAAGTTCATCAAAAGCATACTGAACCATTCGATTAACAGAACGGATCATATAGCGCTTATTCATAAAATCATTTCCTAAATAATAGCCTATCTCAAATCTTCCGCTATAATCTGGTGTCAGATTAATCGTTCCAACATAAGTATCTCCTGCCCAAATTCCAAACCGCAGTCTATCTGGATCACTTGGTATCAGAATACTATCTACTACATTTATTTTACTTTGGTATTTATCAGAAGTCTTCTCTCCATGTTGATTTAGATGTTCACGATTACGATTAATTAAATCAAACATATCTTCAATATCGTCAGTAGTATATTGACGTAGGGTGATATCATCATCAACCTCAATTGTAATAGGATTATCAAAATCAAAGCCTCCGTACTCATATCTTCCAACAATAATTTGCGTATTTTTGTCAGATAATTCTTTCAAGATATGATCATTCTCTTGATAATACGCAATAAAATGTTCTTTAGATGTCCATTTATCTATACTAAATACTGAAATTTTACCTTCCAGATTTTTTCCATTATCTGTTATCAATTGGGCCCCTAAGAAATCCTCACTCTTTCCGAGAACCTCACGCAAGGTACTGTTTGGCCCATTGGCTAACTCAAAAGCACCTACATTTTCTGGTTCTAAGTAAAATTCATATACTTGAATAAACATATTATCACTCAATAAAAATCATTTTTAAGCCTTTTGAAAGCTACTTTATCAAGTTAGAATTAAAACTTATCTTCTTATGTAAAATATAAACTATAACAAAAGCGATTGCTCCGGCGCTGATCCTACTTATCATTGGACCAATTAGAACTAATTCTACAAACACATACATAAAGAACATGTTAATTAGTAGATCAAAGACGGATATTGATAAAAATGCAGTAAACTGTGTCTTTACTCGCTTAGATTCTGATTTAAATGCAAATTTTCTGCTCCAGATGTATCTTAAAGTACTCCCAAATGTAAAGGATATAACTACAGCAATCTGATAATGAACATCGGTAAATAAAATCAAATAGAACGCCAGCAACTCGAAAATACTTGAAAAACCTGCAACTGCACCAAACCTAAGCATCTGTGCAGATTTGCTGTTCTTAAGAAACTCCTTAATCGATGCTAAACGCATACTGCACTATAAAATTAAATGTTTTAAGTGTTTTGAAAACGTTTTTATGTCTTTCTTTACCTAATGTAGCATGAAACCAAAGATCTGGGCAGCTACTAAATCATTTATTATGCACAAAGGTAAGGTGCTAATCATACGAGAATCCTCAAAATACGAAGACGGAATTAATCCAGGCAAATATGATGTTGTTGGTGGAAGAGTAGAACCAGGTCAGCGCTTTGATGAAAGTCTTAGACGCGAAGTAAAAGAAGAAACTGGCTTAGATATTGAAATTGGAGCTGCTTTCTTTGTAAATGAGTGGCGTCCGATTGTTAGAGGTGAGCAATGGCAGATCATTGGCACATTTTTCATATGTAATGCAAATACAGACCACGTAACACTAAGCAAAGACCATGATCATTATGAATGGATTGATCCAAAAGACTACAAAAATTATGATTTTTATCCAACAATCATTCCTGCTTTTGAAGAATTCTTAAAGCGCAGGTAATGTATATTATACGAAGTTTTTACTTAATCGTAAGAGATTTAAGATTTTAGTATATTAGTTTATATGACTCAAAAACAGGAAGAAAGTAAAGGATTATTTGATTTTGGTACTGAAGCAGTTAAACGTGCCAAACCAGATGATATTATATTTATAGTATATTTCATAATTCTTGCGTTCTTACTTTTCGTATTTGGCACATATGTTGACAAAGTACATACTACGCATGTAGGGTATGGCATTGCTTTCACTCTAGCACTTTTCTTATGTATTATATTACCTGGATATATCTTATATACAAAAATAAAACGAGAGCGAGTTTATTAAATTAATTTATATTTAACTGCAAAAGGTATTGCAATTGTTAATATAATCCAACTAATCACTGATATGTATAATGATGGAACTAAATGTTCAACACCGACTTTAGCTAATAAAATAAGAAGAATAGCAACCGCAGCCACAACTAATTCTAATATAATTATCTTTTTCCAATCCATAATTCATAATTAACACATGCATTTAAAAAGGATTTTAAGGTAAGACGTTCTCAGAATTTTTTGTATTTCTACTTTGACTAAGTTCTTTACGTAATCGTTTATTTTCGATTCTCAGGCTATCAATCGTTTCTATTTGACTTCCTTTTGCTTTTCTGTCTAAGACAATTCCTCGACGTTCAGAATCTGATCCTGCTCTAATATAGTCGGTTTTTAAAGCATAGGATATTGCTTTTAGAGAGGATTCTAAATATGTTTGTATATCACTATATAAACTATGATACCATGAAGCTCGCCGTTTTGCTCGTTCAGATTGCGTTTCATTACTACCAATAACAAAAAAAAGTCGAGTCTTCTTCTCAAATTCACGTTGATCTTCTTCACTTACAAATCGTCTTAGGAATCGAGAGATAGATTCTTTTAATATATTCAATTGTTTTTCATTCTCCAAGCTATATTCTTGGGAAAGGGTAGTTAATTCGTTTAAGAACTCTCCATATCGTTCTTTTTCTTCTTCAAGAGGTATTTTTTTACTGTCGGGCATATCAGTATTAAAGAAAGTTAACTATTAACCGTTTCCACACAGAAGTGAACAGAAGTGCGTATAAGCATACTTAAGCGATGTTTTGGAAAAAGTTGATTATGTGCCTGAGCAAGGTAGATTTTCTCTCTCACGTAAAGTAAATTTATTTTGAACTTCATCAGGAGTCATAAGTTTAGTACCAATAGGAATGTTTTCAGGATCTCTACGGGAAGCAGCTTTGTAAATAAATACATCATATACAAAAGCAGGTCTTCCTCCCATATCCACTAATATTTCTTCAACATCTTCTCTTTTTGGATTCAGATCTGAAGTGTATTCTAGAGGAGGTTTTGACATTTAGTATGCCTGTATGAACGATTTAAAAAGTATTCGGAAAATTCATCTAGCATATTTAAAAGAATATTATTGAAGCCACTTAGCTTCTTTTCTAGCTTTATCTAAGATTGCTCTAGATTTAATTGTTAATTGAACTACAAAGTGTTGGATCTTAAGTGGTTCTTTTTCATTATTTTCAATAAGTTTTGCTTCTTTTTCTAAATTTATTGTTTGTTTTTCAATATCTTCTACTTCTTTTTTCCAGGTTTTAGCTTTACCATATTCTGGATTTTTGCTAATTCTTATTTCTAAATCTTTAATTCGGGTTAAAAGTATAAGACACATATGTTTGAAATGGCGTAATTCTCTCATTATTCCAACAAGTTCACTAAATTCTGTTTTCAAATCATTCTCTAACTCTTGAAATACCAGATTTTCATATTGCAACATCTTTTCTTCAGTATATCGGATAGTAAAACCGTATTGATTTGTCATAATTAAACATACAACTCTAATATTAAAAATTTACCCTTCTAAAAGTTCGCATAAATTCATTAGCAGAGGACTTCTTCTAAAACTTGGAGAAGTTTATTCTTTTGATAGAACGTTTCTATTGTATTATCATTCCACCATGTGCCTTTTCCACCATAGTCTTTGATTTCTCCAGGAACAATAAGCTCAGGTAAATGAAATGGAACAACTCCTGGATTTAATTTATATCCCTCACTACCTGTCCACCTGACCTCCATCAAATGATCTCCCTTAAATTTTTTACCTAACCTTGCTACTGATCTTCTTATAGCCACATCATGAATATGATTATTTGGAGTTTCTTGATTTGTATAATCAAAGCCAGCTTGAACATTTGTTGGAGCTGTATCATAAACATCTGAGGCAGTAGAAACCAGCCACTCTAAAACATCTGGATTTTTCTTAAAGAATTCATAATATCCTTCTTCATAAATCTGAATTCCCTCTTCTTTTGAAACAACTGAATCTCCCCATTGATACGCAATTCTCCAATTACCTTCACCATATTTCTCATCCCAACTAGCATGTAACTCATCTCGTTTCTTTCCAAAATATCCCGGTCTTTCAACAGTTTTCCAAACCATAATATTAAATTAAAATAAATCTTAAAAGAATTCGTATATCCTAGTCAATCGATATTATTCATGTCGCATGTTTATATATGAAACTTCAATCATACCAATTTTAGAATTTCGATTTGAATGATGTCCTATACGAATGTTATAAATAATTTCTTCAGTTGGATTAACTAACTTTTCGAAAGTTGACTTATCTAAAAAAATTGTATATTTTGTAATATTCTTTATTGTAGCATTAATTGGTTCTGCTTGAATATGAAATCCTTGTTTTTCCATAGAATCTTGCTCTTTAACTTCATCAACAACATGTAGCACAACTTGAGCATTGTTGCCATCGTCCATAACACATTCTAGCGAGCCATTTTTTGAAATTTCTATTTTATCATCAAAATCTAGATTGATATATATGCCTGGACATATTTCTGATGTTGCTTTCATAATAAAGTGATACAAAACCGTTTAAAAAATTAACTAATTCATATAATTAATAAAAATAAAAAAGAGGAGCTATTTAAGCTCCGCCGGTGTTACAACTATATCTGCCAGCAAATACTTCATTGTTATTCTCATTTGATTCTACAATGTTATTGCCAAAATCTGCAGTTACAGTTATATCCCAACTTGTTCCATCTTCAAAAGATTCGCCACATAAAGCAGGCATAGAACTATACGGTAAAATTGGGAATGTATTTATCTGGCAATGATATGTATGTGCTACACCTACTTCTTCCAGTGTAATCTTTGATGTTGAAAACCATGCCAATCCATTTCCAATATTAGATATTGTTGTTCCAAAATAACATTCATCACCAACTTCATACATAGTTATTCCGCCAGGTACTACATCCGGAGATATTTGTGGTGCAGGTGGTGGGGGTGGTGGTGTTGGAGGTGTTGGTTGTGGGTTTGGTATTTCAGGATTAAATATAGCTAGTTCGTAATACGGTGTCCATGTACTACCATATACTACACTCTCAAAATTACAGTTGTTTCCATCTACACATGTTGAAAGTGTTCCAGTTTTTATTGCTCCAGAACTTATTTCGTAAGCAAAAATATCTTCACCAAATGCAATTGTTGAATACCAGCAATCATGTACGCAGTCGGTCATTATTACACCAACAGATGGGTTTGCTTGAGCTGGAAGATATGGTGCTTTAAATATTTGATTTCGTCCATAGTTTTCCTGCGAATTATCTGAGTAAATTACAGTAGTACCATCATAACTTGGATATCTAGCATTACCATATGTATTTCCAACAACTAATCTTGGAGAAGGATATCCTCCATCATACTCTTGCTCAAATAATCTCCACCCTTCTAATTCAATTGAACCTCCGGCTTCTGCATATCTACATGAAACAATCATGCTATTTTCACCATTTAATGCTGGTGCAGGGTCTGTACAATCCCAATCATCATTAACTGGTGTTGATCTACGATGTTCAATAAGCATCCATATTTCTGAAGAAGGATCATAATATACACTAGACATCAAAACCACACCTTGTCCATCTATTTCAACGGGATTTAAAAAGTCTGCTACTCTTTGTGAAGATGATGCTCCACTATAAGCAAAACTTGGTGCGCAAACAGGTCTACCTGTAAGTTCGAAAGGGTAATTCTCAAATTCAACTTCATATTTTACACCGTTCTTTGTATATTGAATTCCTACATCACCACTATGTGTTACATAGAAGAATTTTGGTGAATATGTATCTCCACCAATTACAGTTGTATATTCTGGACAATCTGAAGGTAACGTACCAGATACATCAGTTGAATGCTTTGTTCCAGAAGTATCTTCGGCGTACTTTATTACACCTTGTTGTCGATAAAATAAATCTACTTCGGTTGTGGCTGCTGTTGCCACACTCACTGTCGTCAGTAATAGCCCAAAGGCTAGCAATAAAATTAAAATCTTTTTCATTGTGCTTTTACAAGTAACAACAGATTAAAAAGCATTTATGTGATGCGATTTATATAATAAAACAAATAATTCTATTTAGAAAGTTCGCTTAATAAAAAAATAAAAAAATAAAAAATTCGATAACGAATTAAATATTATAATTAAATATTATAAAATTCTAGTATCTTGCAGGTTTTCTCTTTTGAAAACAATCTCTACAAAAAACTGGTCTAGGCTTACCGTCTGAATCATTTGATGGTTTGAAAGGAACTTCACATTCTTTCTTACATTCTGCGCAAGTTGCTTTATGCATCTCTCTTGGTCCACGATCTTGTCCGCCTCTAAAATCTCCCATATTCATATCCTCCTTTTTTCTAAAACTCTATAAGAACTCAAAAATCAATTTAGCCTTCCTATATGCTCATATAATCGTTAATTTTAGGGTTTAAAAGGTCGACGGTTATCAGAATTATCATGATTTACTAGCTCAAAAATCTTAAAAAGTCCCCAGAAAGGTCGCATAGCGCCCTTAAACATAGAGCTCTGAATAAATAAAAAGTTATTAACTAATTTCATACACCTAAAAACTAGCAAATATATTTAAAAACAGTATATAATTATCTAAAGATTAATCTGTATCTTTTTCAGATTTATCTTCACTTTGGTCTTCATCAGTATCGACTGGTTTCTTATCTATTATTTCGTCATTATCCAATTTATTCACCTCAGTATACATGCCAAATTGAATTTATTATTTAAGACTTGTTTAATTGCTTCCCTATGCTCTTTTTTTTGCAAAAACCATAGCGTTGCGGCAACACGTATCCCTCGTAAATTTGGGTAAATAAACTTCTAAAACTCACAGATTCTTTCCGATATAGATACCAACAAAAACACCCATCCATAACAATATACCTGCAGGATCGCCTCGTCCGATAAGAATTCCCGTTATAGGTGCAAGTACAACAAATCCAGGGATTACTTTTCTATTGATTGTAATTGTGTCTTTATTTGATTTCATATTATATTTAACAATCTAGCTTAAATAATATCTCATCCATTTTTTTTCTAGATCTTAAACTAGGATCTCTACGTTCTCCTGTAGGATAACCCATAGGTATTACAAACGGGATAAT
>Ga0233437_1005070_pt1 | contig 14739 bp, 17 predicted proteins | sample SI_122_August201_FD_182714 | JGI IMG/M metagenome (GOLD analysis project Ga0233437, IMG submission 182714) | Seawater microbial communities from Saanich Inlet, British Columbia, Canada - SI_122_August2016_200_MG | ecosystem: Environmental > Aquatic > Marine > Inlet | place: Canada: British... | reverse complement strand
TTGACAACACATTCCCAAAAAATGAACAAAAAGAATAAAAAAAATGGTAAGCTTTGACAATATTCAAGAAAAAAATTTGAAAAAATTAAAGAGACATGGGTATTCTGAAGAAAAAGGAAAAGGGCAATATGAACAACTTAGATATGTAGGTCCTGCTACACTTATTCTATATAATACTAATAAACTTCTTGTTCAAGGAAGCAAAGATGACGTTTATGAGGCAACAAAATTAATTAAATTCTTAGGCATAACTAAAAACACTAGAATGTTAATTGGGGATGCTGTTGGCAGTGATGAAACTCTAAAAGGAGACACGTTTGGTGGAATTGTTGTTGCAGCTTTCAAAGTTACAGACAAAATTAGACAAGAAATAATTGAATTAGGTGTTAAAGATTCTAAAGAATTAAGCAAACCTGAAATTGTTAAACTTGCTCAAACTTTAATGGGAAGATATCCAAAAAATTATAGCATAGAGAATATATTTCCAAAGGAATATAATAAACTTAATATCAACAATAATGTTACAAAAATTCTTGATATACTTCATAAAAGGTGTTATAATAAACTAAGTAGAAAAGTATTGCATGTTGTTGACCAGTATCCTGGTTGTTCTGTTGGAAATATTATTGAAAAAAAAGCTGATTCAAAATATCCAAGTGTAGCAGCAGCATCAATCATTGCAAGGTATGCTGGATTAATGCAAATCAAAGATCTTGAACAACAAGCTGGATTTTTTATTCCGTTAGGAAGTAGCAATGTCGGATCCGCCTTACTTGAACTTAGAAAAAAATCACTAAATAGACAAGATTATGTTAAAGTAAAGTTCAAAAATGTAGTTAAATTTTTTGAATAATTATTTCTTAACAAGTATTGTAAATTATTTTAAAATTACCATTAAGATATTAGATTGAATGATTTTCTTTTTTAACCATATCAATAAACAATACTTCTTTTGCAAAATACTTTAGTCCAATTATCAATAAAAGAATACCTGCTACAGTTATACTCATAGCCATATAATAAATACCACGTTGCATATTTGAATAGTATGAAATTATTGTAATTCCAATAACCAGTAGAAAAATTCCAAATCCAAAATATGAAGGAAAATGATCTTTTCTTACAACTTCCAAATAAGGTTTCCTATTCTTAACATGCCAAACTAGCATCATTATTAATCCTGTCGTAGCTATTGCAATCCCTACAATAATAAAAAGCACAAAATATGTTGTTACAAAATTTGAATATGTAAACCGATTATTCAACACAGAAGCAATAAATATAATAAATCCTAGAAAAAGTGTAAAAATACTAGTATAGAGTAATCTCTCTTTTTCCATTGAATTGAAAAATACAGAACCAAGTATTAATATTTTTTGGTGATTTTCATTTTTAATAAAATTACTCCATAAGAACATAATCTAATTGAATGTTGAATCTTTTGTTCCAGACATAACATCATCGTTACATTTTAAAATTGCTCTTTCACCAGCTGTACCAAGTACACTACTCCCTAATTGCATATTATCACAAATTGTTGAATCTTGATTATCAACTGCAATATCTCTATAACACTCATACTTTAACGCAGTATTCGTAACTCTTGAACAAACTATTGGATTTAACATTTCTGTTGCTTTTCCATACATACATAAATCAGAATTCTTTGAATTTTCACACTCAGACAAGTCAATATCAAAACTTAAACATTTTTGATTTAATTCAAGATTACTTATTTTAGAACAAACGTTTAGTTCTAGAAAACATTCATCCTTAAATCTAGAGATTCCAATATCCTCACAAATTAATTCATCATCACTATTAATAGCAATATTTTTTTTGCACTCAGCAAAAAAATAAGCTTTTAAATTCATATTATCACATAATTCTAAATTAGTAGAATACACAGATAATTCTAAATAACATTTTGCTTCCGTAGTCTCATCCATTATTATTTCACAAATTGATTCATCTAAATTTGTTACTGCTACACCTTTATAACATACTTCTTTAGAAACATTATTTTGTAATTTGTTGCAAATTAAAATATCTCCAGACTCTATTCCAACTCTAGAATAACATTCAAATTTAAAATCACTTTTAATTAATTCACAAATATCAACATTTTTTTCCTTCACTGCAACATCTATATAACAATCATATCTTGGATATGTTATTGCTAAACCTTCTTGAATTAAGTCCAAATTATTACACTCAAATAATATTTCATCATTATTATTTGGTTGAGTCACATCAGGATTATCATTTAATTCTTCTGAATTTGTACATGCGCTTATAACTAAAATCAATATCAAGAAAAATAATATTTGTTTCATAAAATAAATATAAGATAGAAAGTATATTTATAACTTTTCATAATTATAATTTAAATTAATCATCACAAATTCCAATTGATCTTATCAGTTTCAATCTCAACAAAATTCCAAACTGTTTCTGGATCTTTTAAAAAATATTTTAGAACAAATGCTAAACTAATCAATCCGAAAAGGCTAACAAACAAGAATATGTATGAAGAAAATTTAAAATTATTTATTACAAATGAAATTGCCATACCAATTGCTGGAACATGCTGAAAACTAAAAAAATCCATAATAAAGATTGAAGTTAAAACAACAAATGCAATATTTAAGCTTGTAGCTATTGGAATTAAAGAAAATACATATCCAAGAACTGATGCAATTAAATAAGCTCCAAATATTTTTTTATGACTTGTCTTTTTACTTGATAAAACCATTAGTATAGTTGCACAAAATGATGCAATAGTAATTCCATAGTCAGTAACATTAAAAAATAATGCAAGAATAAAAGATAAACTTGTAATACCAAATCCAATAATTAACAATTGTTTGAAAATTTTGTTTTGCTTTTTTTTTGAACTCATTTTAAAATCACTCCCAGACAGTAAAATGATAAGTGTTACTAATATATAAACTTTTTTATTATTTCGTATGTTAGTATAGGTTTGTGTATATTAAAATTCCATAGAATTACTTTATATATTAGTCCAATTTTTCAAATCATTGATGCCAGCAAGTAATAAAATTAAAATGTTCTATGAAAGTAGACCTATTGATTTGAGTACACTTGAAGAATCTAAACAACACCTCAATGGAAAATTAATAGTATCAAGAAACAATCTAGTTGCTACAAAATATCAAACTAATTCAACACATGCACCTTTTAGTTTTTGGCTTAGTAATTCAACAACTCAAGATTCTTATCATCAAACATACAATAGTTTAATTGCTCAAGTAACTGGACGAACATATGACCTTACAACTGGATTAATTGATAATGAATTTTTTGATACAAATTTTGATTTTGATCTACTTGAACATAGATTGTTAACAAAAAAAAGTTTTATCATTGGACCTGGATTTGCAGAAATGGTTCCTTATTTTGCATTAAAAAGACAAGGAGTTATCCAAACACCAAAAGATATTTATGAAATTCCATTGGAACATTTATTAGCATTTACCCCTGAAAAAACTCAAAAAATTTCAATTATTGATGCGGTTAGTAATAATGACCTTTGGATTTTATCCAAATTTATAGCCCAATATTTTCCAAAAGATTCTGTAGATAGTCAACTTAATGAGAATATTACAGTTGAAAATTTCCAAAGACGGTTAAGTGTTTATCAAACAGGACTTGCTTCTTGGTACACAAGATATATAGATTCAAATATGCCAATACATTTACAAAAATTAAAAGGCAAAGCTGATTTTGTGTTCAGTGTTCAGGCAATTGAAGATAAAAAACAACTTAGATTTGTTGCATCATTTTTGCTTGGACAAGAACCAAATGAAGACAATTCACTTTTATTACCAAGAATACAAATTAAAGATTTGTAAAAATTTATTTTAATCCAAATATTTGAAAACATTTATATATAATGAACTATATATTGCCTATAGGTGATATATAATGGGCGTTACAACAATTCAATTAGAAAAATCAGTTGTTAATTCTTTGAAAAATATTAGAGAATATCCTAGACAAACGTACAATGAACTTTTAAAAAAATTAATAAAAACATTCAAGAACATTTCAAAAGTTAATCAGTATGATGAATTCCTTCACAAAGTCCAACAAAACAAAATGAAAGAATTATGGGATAATCCAGATGACGAGGCCTGGGAAAATGTATAAATCTGGTGACATCATATTAGTAAATGTCCAATATACTGATACCTATGAAGTAAAAAAAAGACCAGGTTTAATATTGTATGAAGAATTTAATAATTACGTGGTTGCTGGAATAACTAGTAATAAAAATATGAATGGTATTCCATTATTAAAGAGTGAAGGTGCTGTTAAAAACAGTGTAATTAAATTAAATTACATTTTTACTGTATCAAGTTCTATGATTATTAAAAAACTTTTTACTGCATCTACTGAAAAAAAAAGAACTGTGTGTAATGAAATAAAAAAGAAATTAATTCAATTAAAGTAAAGAAAATTTGACCGTTCACTTTACGGTGTTCACTATTGGTCAAATTTTCTAATATCAAAGGTCGACATTCATCCCAGATCTATAGATCTGAGTATTCTGTCAACTTTAATATAAAGAAAATAAAAAATGAAAGAAATAACAGATGAAAAAATAAAAAAATATTTTGCAATCACTAAAGAAGCGCTTGATATGGCTAAAGATAAGTTTGATCAAGAACGATTAAAGGAAGCAGAAGATTTCTTTGACATGGCGTCTAGATATTATAGTGATGCTCAGCACTTTTATTCAAAAGGCGATTATATTAATGCATTTGCAGCAGTTAACTATGCACATGGATGGCTTGACGCTGGTGCTAGAATTAGACTCTTTAAAGTAAACGATTCAAGATTGTTTACAGTTGATGATGATTAAGTATATTGAATATATATTCCAAAATGTTTAATTATAATTTTTTTAGAATCCAATCTCTTTCTTGTTCTGAAAATCCCAAAGTTTTCATATGATTATATGCTGCCAACTTATCTTTAAATTTCATTTTCTTCATATCTTCAAGATGTTTATGCATTCCATTCTTAATACCTTCCTGTTCGCTTTGCTGTTCAACAATAACAGCAGAATTAGTATTTAGATCGAGAGGTTTTTGCATATTTTTGTTTACTCTCTGATGAATTAATGCACCCAATGCAACTAATATTACAACAAATATTGGCCAAATAATAACACCTAATCCTTTAGGCTCCTCAGTCTTTACAATATCAGCCAACCCCATTAATTTTATTTTTTTTAAACATTCCTCATCAGGCATATTTCCATGCACTTTATATGACAAATCAATTCTATCATTAACTTCAAGAAAATGCCACGCAATTAATGGATCTTCAAGAATTAATTCATCATATTTAGTTTCCCATTCAATATCATCAGTATAATTAGCTAAACATTTTGGAATATGTAAATATAAAGATGCATCAGTTAAAGGTTTGTCTGGAGTGAATGTGTGTTTAATTATGACTGCACCATCTTCAAAAGCATATATTGTGTCAACTTCAAACAAATCTTGTGACTTTTCTGATTCGTCCACTATATCTTGTGAGATTCCTTCTTCAATAAAAATATCAGTATCAGTTCCAGTATCAATATCATTAGATGTTTTTCTTATTACACTAAAACTTGATTCTTTGGAATCACTACCACATTTTACAGTAAATTTATGATTTCCGGATGTAAACGGTATTGTCGTACTATTCCTTATACCAATAAACAATCCACTATCTAATTTGTATTGACAGTGATCCTGACCACCATATTTGTATTTTATTGGTTTATTTTCTGCTTCATCATATATAGAATACTCTTCTCCATTTCTTGGGAAAATTATATCCACAGGTGTAGCTTGAACAATATCAATATCAGTGTCAATAACACAAGTTGCAACACATTGACCACTCCATTTAAAATCAACACAAGTCTCAGCTCCTTTAACACCTGGACACTTTGGGTCACTTCTGCACACTCTGGTTCGTGTTAGTTGTGGGCTACAGCAATATGACAAGTCATCAGCTAATGATTTTCCTTCTGAATCAACATCACAATCATTATTTAGTCCATCACAAGACACTTCAGTTTCTTCATAATTTGGTATATCAGAATAGTCACATGCTGGAACAAATCCATCAAGACCGCAAATTAATTTATAGTCAGAACAAACACCTGCAGATTTACAAGGAATTATGTCGCCCTTTGAACATGCACATCCTTCGTCAGTTGTACCCTCACAATTATTATCAACATTGTCACAAAGTTCATTAGCATCAGGATTAATTGTTGAACTAGAATCATCACAATCCCCATATACTGCTGCATAATTGGCTGGAACTACACATGATTCAATTGTAGACGTCTCATTACCAAATCCATCCCCATCAAGATCTTCATAAAAAGTATTTAACACTCCTTCATCAATCTCTCCATTGCAATCATTATCTTTACCATCACAAATTTCACCACCAGTTACAGTACATTGATATTCACAGTTAGGTTCTGTTTTATCCAAATCAATATAACCATCTGGACAATAATCTAAATTATTAACATATTTACAAGGATAATAATTAAATAATTCTTTGAAAAAATTTGTACACTGTGAATCAGCGCAATCAATATTTGTGTTACAATTGTCGTCAATTTCATTCTCACATTTCTCAGTAATCTCAGGATTAATTTTATTATTATCATCATCACAGTCTAACCCTGGTGTAGCCTGACACCCTTCTAAAACAGTACAACCTGGATCACTTTTTATACATGTTTGTTTTGGAGACATTGAAAACACTTCATCAAGATCTTCATCACAAAATGAATGAACTTCGTCACATGCACCATCTTCATCTTCAAGACCATCACAATTATTGTCAATACCGTCACAAATTTCAGGCATACCTGGATTAATTAATGGATCATCATCATCACAGTCACAATTGCTACAAATCTGGCCATCAACATAAAAATAGTCATCTAGGTCTGCATCAACTCCAATGTTAAAAGTAGTTGAAGCACTTGAATATGTCCCAGCACTTCCACATTTATTATCTGGATCAAGAGCTGTAACTTCAACTTGAGCTTCATAATTCCCAGCAACATCAGCAACCCATTGAATACTAAAATGATTGTATGAACTATAATCAGGATTTACTGGAAGTGAACCTGTTGTAGTATAAACAACGTCGCCAGTATCTTCATTTGTAATTGTAAATATATATTCAGAGTCTAAAGTTTCTCCACCTACTAAAGTTCCTTTAATTTCACAATTAACTCCTGTATGATCCCAATCCTGAAATACCGTTAATTTCTCTCCTCTAAACGAAATAGGATTCCCCAATCCTACGTTACCATTAATTGCAAAATTCTTAACGTCCGCTCTACAAGTATCAAATGACTCAGCAACATAAACAGTCATAGTCTGAGTAACAGGAATATCAGTATTATCATCACACTTAGTATCAGTTACAGTAGACGTCATAGTTATGTCGTAGTAACCTGGAGGAGTGTTCTTTGTGGTTTCCCATGTGAAGTCAAAATTGTGAACATCATCTTGATAAATTCGAGCTGTATCAATTTTAGGAAAACCAGTAACTGAACTTGATGAACCTTGAGGTTTAACAGTTGCATACATAGTAGTGTCAACAGTAATCCAATAATCAAAATTTGGACCTGAATAGGATGAATCATAATAAACTGATGGAAAAAAATACCTTGTAGCTCTAGAAACTGATGTTTTTGTAACCACACTTAGTTCGCTATCAGTTAATATACTTAACGGAAGTCCAGCTTCAGCACATGATGCAACTGCTGGAGTAATTGGAGCTTTGCAACTATCGAATTTTGATAATGGAACAAGTGTACTTGTTGATTGAATACCATTAGTATATTTTAATGGTTGCAACCCCATAGTACCATATTTATTTTTTAAAAATAACACCATTAACTTGGCATCAGTTGGGATATTCAAATTAAAAGGATAACTTGACCCACTATTTATAGGTTGAGTTCCCCACACTTTCCCATTTGAAGTAGTACATGCTGAATTACCACAATAGTAACCTACAATTTGTACATTATAAACATTGTTTCCATCTTCATCCTCAATTTTTAAAGGAAGAACTCTATTTGCAGAAACTATACTTAGAAACAAAATTGCTAAAACAAAAACAAGAAACAAATTTTTTAAATAAATTTTCATCCATTCTAGAATTTAAATTATAGAATTAATAAATTTTTTCATTTAAAAAGTTTTTTCATAAATTAATAAAACTAACAAATTAATATTTTACCAAGGAATTACAATAACATTATCATCACCATTGCCGCTACCATCACCATCACCATCACCATCACCACTCCCACCAGTGCCAGGTAAAAGTTTTAAGTATCCACCAAGTTGTATGTCATCTACTCCATCGCTCCATCCATCTTCTTCATCACTTGCATAAAATAATGCTAAATTAACTTCTTTTTCGGGATCTACATTATCCAAGTCAAATGCCAATTCAATTTTATCAATATCTGCTCGATCTTCAACTGTACTTAAAGGATAATAGAACCCCACTTTCTCACCTGTATCGGTTTCTTGCCAAGCATAAACAAAAAAATTATCATCTCCAAGTAATCTTCTTCCTTCTTCACTTCTATACATTACAGAAAGTAAACCATCTTCTGAAACTGATGAACTTATGTATTCCATATCAGGAATTTCATTTTGATGAACATATAAATCAGGTAAATCAATTTCTAAAAGGACATCATCAAGCATAGTTTCAACTGTTTCTCCAATATGAACTTCCACTTTACCATTTTGATTAAGACTAATAATTGTATCCCAAGTTTCACCGTTATATTTCAGCAAACCTTCTATGTCAACTCCAGTTATAGGATTATACACAATGATTGGAATACTTCCATCTTCACAAGTAACAGAATCTAGTTCTAAACTCAAATGTAATTCAGTACTTTTATCTAATAAATCTTGGTAATCAAATTGAGTACTTCTTAAATCTTGCTTTGCACCACCACTTGCTCCATCTGTTGAAGTTGAATAAGTTCCACTAATAATCCCACACGCTGGTACCATTGTTGGCTGAGATGTTGCTGATGCTACAGCAGTTGGTGCTTGAGTTGGTGTACTCAGTGTAGGTATTGGAACAACTTCCCCAGTAACTGTAGCTTCAACAGTAGGTTTACTCTCTGGAGGAACTGTACCACATGCAGATAAAACCAAAGCTAAAGATAAAAACAATGCAACAGGTTTATATCCTGGAGGTAATCCACTCCCTGAACTACTTGCATTATCTCCAGCAAAATACTGAGCCATTGATTCTGCCATATTATTTAAAAATGTTTGATATAATGGATTTTGTCCTTCTGCATCTCCTAGCAAATCATAAATAAGCATTTCCCTTAATTCTATTGCCATACCATATGCTGATGTTTCAAATGCATCAAGAGCTCTAACAGAATCTTCTTTTAAAAATCCATAAATTCCTCTAGCATGAACAAAATTGCTAGCTATTTTTTTAGTATCCTCTGTTAATCGTATCTCTAAATCTGCTTGATTAATTTCATATCCTAAAAGCCCATATGCATTCATAAGCACATTTGCATCTGTTAATGATGCTAAATGATATGCTGTTACAGGATCAAAAAGATTAAATGTATCTTGAAATGTCTGAGAACCTAAAGCAGTAGCCAATCTTTCAGCAGAATAATTAACACGTGGTACGGATGATGCTGTATCAGTAATTCTATCTCCAACATCAAGTCTATGAACCAAATCTCGTCCTAAGCCTTCTGCACGAGCATCAAGTAATCCTTCATTTTCATAAGGTTGTGCTATTGCTTCAACAGGCGCATATACTGTCATCTTAAATAAAGAAATTTTTCACACATATTTAAATCTTTCTTTTTTATTGTCATTAATGAGTCGTAATCACCATATGGTTGTCTTTTTTTAAACATATAGGTTTAATACAAACTAAATTAATTCTATTATCATCTTTAGACTAAAAAAAGTCACTAGACATTCTTACGTGAAATTTATATATGAATTTAACTTATTGATAAACATGGTTGATGATAAAGCATTAATTGTCTTTGAAGATAAGGAAATAAGAAGAATTTGGTATGATAACGAATGGTTCTTTAGCGTAATTGATGTTATACAAATACTAACTGAAAATGCAAGACCTAGAAAATATTGGTCCGATCTTAAAAAAAATTTAATTTCCCAAGGTTTTGAAGTGTCCGAAAATATCGGACAGTTGAAACTTCCATCTAAAGATGGCAAGAAAAGGTTCACTGATTGTGCAAATACAAAATCATTATTCAGACTAATCCAATCCATTCCATCAAAAAAAGCTGAACCATTTAAACAATGGCTTGCTCAAGTTGGATATGATAGAGTTCAAGAAATTCAAAATCCTGAACTTGCCCAAACACGTATGAAAGAAATTTATAAACAAAAAGGATACAGTGATGACTGGGTTGAAAAAAGAGTTAGAGGAATTATAATTAGAGATGAACTTACAGAAGAGTGGAAAACCAGAGGAATAAAAAATAAAACTGATTTTGCAATTCTTACAGCAGAAATTTCTAAAGCAACATTTGGATTTACTCCAAGTGAATACAAGAGATTCAAAGGACTTAAAAGAGAAAATTTAAGAGACCACATGACTGACTTAGAATTGATTTTTTCAATGTTAGGAGAAAGAGTATCAACTGAGATTACAAAAAATGAAAATGCTCAAGGGTACAATGAAGTTGAAGATGCTGCTTTAAGAGGTGGAAAAGTTGCAGGTAGAGCAAGAAAAGACACTGAAAATGAAATTGGAAAATCTATAACCTCCAAAGAAAATTTTTTACCAGAAAATAAAAAAATTGATTCTAAATAGTGAAACATTATAATTAACTTAATACTAGTAATTGTAAACATATAGGTTTAACACTTAAATAATATTCTTACCAAGTAAGAATTGATACCAATATTTTAACTAATTTCTTACCTGGTATGAAAAAATATATAAATTCCAAAATAATTCTTACCTGGTATGAAAGAAGAAATTCTAATAAAAACTACCAAAGAATACTATGATTCAGGAAATGATGAATTTGAAAAGAAAAGGTATAATTCATCTGTAGTCTTGTATTTTAAAGCACTTATTGCCATCTCTGATTACATTATTTATAAAAAAACAGGTGAAACTCCATCTTCACATACAAATAGATTTAGAACTACTGAAAAAGAATTTCCAGAAATATACAACCTAATTGACAAAGATTTTCAATTCTACCAAGATAGTTATTCTCAAGTAATGTCAAAAGAACTAGCTGAGGTGATTAAACAAGATGTACAAACTCTGGCAAAAAAAACTCAAATTAAAATTTAGTAATAATGTTTTTGACATTGTGCAATTTGGTTCATCTACCTTGGATGATAGTAATCCATCAGACATTGACATTGCAGTTATATATCAGAAAATACCCCTTAAGACTCAATTAAATGAATCTCAATTGATAAAAAAACAACTTAAGTTGCTAACAAATTTAGATATCCACATAAAATCATATGACTTATATACACTGTTGGATCCTTCAAATTTTGCTAAACAAGGAATTCTTTTTAATGGAATTAGTTTATTAGACAAAAAACCTTTAGCAAACAAATTTGAATTATACCCCTTTTTGTACATTGAATATGATTTGTCAAACCTATTAAAAAAAGATAAAGTAAGATTTCATTATATGTTAAAAGGAAAAGGTAAATTCAAAGGATTATTACAAAAAAATAAAGGAGAATTAGTTAAACCAGGCTTAATAAAGATTAATCCACAAAATAAATTAGTTTTTGAAAAAAGTATTTCTTTATTTAATATAAATTTTAAAATGAAAACTATCTTTGAGTCGTAATCACTACAAATTTTATTTCTTTAATCCCATAATTTGCATTACAAATTTATCACATACATTACAATTTTGTACAATACTTTATATATAGAAAAATTGTCTTCTGGCAAATAATGTCTCTTATTAAGAAAATATCAAAACATCTTGTAAATAACACTGAACAAAATTTTACAAGTCCAATTCAATACCCGATAAGAGACCAAAGTAGATTATCACTTAATATTGATAGTGAAGAATTTACCATTGAATACGAAATATGGGACCACCCAGATTTAAATGAATCCAGAGCAGTTAGACTTGCATTATATAATCCCGCTGAGGATTTAGTTGGTTTTATTCATTTTGCTTCACCAACAAATGATTATTTTCCTTTTCCAATTGAACCTATTCCATCTGAATCAATCTATCACTCAAAGGGTTATCTTCCTCTTGATTCAAAAGATAATACAAATTTGGGACAGAAAAATGATGTAGCTTTCTTCGTTGATCCTAAATACAAAAACAGTGGAGGGAATTATGAAAACATAGCCTCATTTATGTTTAGATTAGCATTAGGCGTTTCTCAATCACTCTTTGAAAATATTCCTAGTAAAAATCCTGACTCAAAAAATTTTTTTACAGTAAATACTGATGATGATTCTCCCCACGGATTAGTTGAATTTTATAAAAAAGAAAGAATAATAATTCCAATTGATCAATTTAATTTTGGTTACAGACCAACTACTAACAACACAAATATTGAAATTAGAAAACTTCGATGATAATTTTAGTAAACTTCAAGTAAACATTTATATATAATTCCCGTATTTCTATGTCGAATATGGCAACTTCTAAAGAAATCACAATTGGCGGTCAAGCATTAATAGAAGGTGTTATGATGCGTTCAACTGATAAATATGCAATCTGTGTTAGACGTCCTGATAAAAAGATTTCTACAAAAATTATAAAAGTTAAAACTAATAAAAACTGGTTTGCTAACCTCCCAATAATTAGAGGGACAGTTAGGTTTGTTGAAACACTTGGAATTGGAGTCAAAAGTATTTCATACTCAGCATTAGAAAGCCAAGGTGAAGAAGAAGAAAGTCTAAGTAATTGGGAAATGACATTTACTATTGGTTTGTCCATTGGAATAACCATATTATTATTTTATGTATTACCATTAGTTATTACAAAATTTATTACTAAAGATCTTGGATTCATGTCTAACTTAATTGACGGTGTTCTTAGACTTGTGATATTTTTAGCATATTTACTTATTATTTCAAGACTTCCAGATATAAAAAGAATTTTTCAGTATCATGGTGCTGAACATAAAACAGTTTATTGTTATGAAAATAAGGAACCTTTAACTGTTAAAAATGTACAAAAATATACAACTTTGCATCCTAGGTGTGGTACTAACTTTATTTTAATAGTATTTGTAACATCATTAATAATATTTACAATAATTCCAGTTCAAAATTATTGGCAAAGATTAGGTTTAAGATTATTATTATTACCATTAATTGCAGGTGTATCATATGAAATACTTAGATTTGCAGGTCGTCATTTTAAAAATCCAATAGTTAAATTAATTATCTGGCCAGGTTTAATGTTACAAAAAATTACAACAAAACAACCTGATGATGATATGGTAGAAGTAGCTATTAAATCTCTTAAAGCTGTTATTAAATAATTTATTACAACTTGAATTTAATACCCCGCAGCTTTGCTGCGATATTTCATTTAAGTTGAAATATTCGAAAATATTGGTTGCAAAGCAAAAAAATTCGCCAATACGCCACAGCTCCGCTGTGATTGAGATAGTGAATTTTTAAATATTTTCGTTTTATTTTAATTTATCACGAATTAATCTATTAAATTCATTTTTAGTTATGAATTCTTCAAGTTTCCAATAATCAACTTTCTTGTTAACCTTGTTAAGATCGTCAGATGTCGCTTTTGTTCTAAACTCACTTATTATTGACATAAACCTTCGTTTTGCCAATAAGATTTTTCTCTTAATCTCACTAACCTGTTCAATTTGAAAATTCTGCATTCTTTGAATCTCAGTAACATTTGAATGCCATTCAAGTTCTTTCATTTGCATAAATCTACTCTGAGTACGCTCTTCACCTTCCAAATCTTCGATCCTAATCAAAAACTCAATTAATTCAGGCTCTAATTTATGTTCATAATCATATTTTGGAATTAGTTTTTTTGACATCTTATTTATCCTTATAACCAAAGACCTTATTATATTTTTTGTGATCCATGAATTCTAGAATAAAAGCAATTATTTTTGCATCATCCCCCACAATAGTATATAATAATCTCCAATACCCAACCAGTGGAACTCTATATACTTTGTCAGTATTATATTTAGTTTTGGTAGATATTGAAATGTATTTCTTTGGAATTAAATCCCCATAATTATGATTTATTTGTATATTAGTAATTGCATGATTTACTGAATCAAGAAGTTGTTTATATGAAGGTTGTGTTTTTGATTTTTTTTGAGAATTAACAAATAATTGCAATTTTTTATATTCCAAATAAGCATTTTTGTCAAAAATGACTTCAACATCATTCATATTAAAGAACTCTAACCCCTTCTTTTATTAATTTCATTAATTTTGGACTTGCATCTTTGTAATATATCCAAATAATACCTTGTTTAGCAAAAGTAATCTTCCCGCTTTCTTCCAAATATGTTAGGATAAGATTAAGAGTTGGCCTCATTATTTTTTTAGGTAGTCTCCTATCTATTTCATTTTTTGACAAAGGTATGTCTGCCTCTCTTATAACCTTTTCAACATTCAATACAG
>Ga0233437_1005069_pt1 | contig 14741 bp, 12 predicted proteins | sample SI_122_August201_FD_182714 | JGI IMG/M metagenome (GOLD analysis project Ga0233437, IMG submission 182714) | Seawater microbial communities from Saanich Inlet, British Columbia, Canada - SI_122_August2016_200_MG | ecosystem: Environmental > Aquatic > Marine > Inlet | place: Canada: British... | reverse complement strand
CTTGCAATAAGGTCTTTCTTCTTTCGGCTGCTTCCGTGGAAAAAATTTCCATCATAGGCTTGCCGATAATCTCTTCCTTTTTTTTGCCCAGGCTTTTTGCTAAAGCATCGTTGCAGGCCACAAATGATCCATCAGTTTCAGCGAGCGCCGCCACTTCCGTGGTTGCATTCAGAAGGGTGGATAGCTTTATTTCACTCTCCCGCAGTGCCTCTTCCGTAGTCTTTATGTCAGTAATATCACGAATCGATTCAATAGCGCCTATAACTTCCCCATTGTGATCATAAAGCAAAGATGCCTTATTCCACAGGAATCCGCCAGGTTTATTGATAGGATCATAGGTTTCGGAAACCAGGGATTCCCCTTCCTTCTTTACATACTGATACTTTTCCTCTATTTCTTTATTAGGTTTGCAGGCAAGGTCTATCAAAATCGGTCTTCTTTCACCATAGAACGGGATGGCATACTCATAGTCGCCTTTACCTAAAATTTCTTCGGCTTTTACGCCTGTCATCGCTTCAATCGCTCGGTTCCAGGCGATCACCTTCCCTTCCAGATCAATAACAAAGGTGGCATCGGGGAGAAAACTGATTATCTGGGATAGGCGTTCTTGTGAGGCTTTCAACGCCTCCTGTGCGCGTTTCGCTTCAGAAATATCCCGGATAAGACCCTGATACTGCAAAATCTTTCCGTCGTTACCCCGGCGACAGACCAGATCAAGAATGCAGTCCATTTCAACATGGTCTTTCCCCCGCACCTTGGCCTCAAAGTTCTTGACTGAACCCTTTTCTTTCATTTCTTTCAGAAGTCTATATCCATCATCTGGGTCAACATATAGTTTCTGGAAGTCTAATTCTAATATTTCTTCTAATATTTCTTTTTTTGTGTAACCTAAGAGTTCCATTGAAGCAGAGTTTGCGTCGATGACTTTTCCATGCGGAGAGGTAATAACAAGAGCATCCTTTGACTGCTCGAAAAGGGAACGATATTTCTCCTCGCTTTCCCTTAACGCCATTTCAGTGTTTTTCCGTGCCGTTATCTCCTTCCGCAAATCAAGGTTGGTTTGTTCAAGACGTTCATGGGACTCTTCCAGTTCCAGTTCCAATTTCCTCCTGGAAAGGGCGATTTCGATAAAAGCATGGACTTCTCTTTCATCAAAGGGTTTCATCACGTAGCCGAAAGGGGCTACTTCCTTTGCCGCCTCAATGTACTCCGGATCACCGTATCCCGATATAAAAACGATGGGGATTTTCAACTCCTTTTTGATCTCCCTGGCGGCGTCTATGCCATTCATCTCTCCGGGCATTTTCACGTCCATGAGAATAAGGTCGGGGCTCAGTTCCCGGGCCAGGGCAACGGCTTCCGCACCAGTTTCCGCCTGCCCCGCCACGTCGTAGCCCAGATCAGTGAGCATCTTTTCGATTTCAAGCCTTGTGAGCCATTCATCGTCTACGATCAGAATTTTCGGCATATCAGTTCCTCGTCTTCATAAGCCATTATTACTATGATGTGGTGAGACTGGTTTCCACTTTTTCCATTATGAAGGTATGGGGTTTGTGACATATAACCCAAGTTTACCACCAAAACATGGCAAGATGCTGTAATCACATGATAAGTGTGTTTTTTTCGTAGACGTAATTATTTGTAGCTAAGAGGCTCGTGCTTTTCTAATTATATTATCTCTCAGCAATTCTCTCAAATCGATTCGATCTAATAATTCCTTTTGCTCATCATCGGATTTGCTCATATTATACGTTGACAGCCCCACGTTTTCAATCTTAATCATCCGTGGGATAGAAGGTCGAGAAATTTTCCGGGAAAATAAGGATAAGGATAATTTTCTTGGCCGCCTTGAGGCGCTGCTACCTGAAACGCAAACCATCTGCTATGCGTGGGCACTTTTATCCAATCATGCCCATTTTTTATTTCGAACCGGGGGGTCACCTCTTTCAACACTGATGCGAAGATTGCTTACGGGATACACGGTAAGCTTTAACCGTAGGCATAAACGGCATGGTCAGCTTTTTCAGAATCGGTATAAATCTATTATTTGCCAGGAGGATGCCTATCTCAAAGAGTTGGTGAGGTACATCCATCTGAACCCTTTGAGGGCAAAGATCGTCTCTGTCATATCAGGGCTCAACAGTTATCCCTACTGTGGCCACAGCGTGTTGATGGACAAGAAAAAGAGGCCATGGCAAGATTCGGTTTACATACTTTCTTTGTTTGGCAAATCGATTGGTGAAGCCCGAAACCGCTACCTCCGATATGTTGAATCGGGGCTTGAACAGGGGCGACGACCTGAGCTTGTGGGCGGTGGATTGATACGGAGCTTCGGCGGATGGAGGGGTGTAAAGAATGCCCGTAAGGGCCGGGCGAGAATGAAGGGTGACCATCGAATATTGGGGGTCAGCGCCTTTGTTATGGAGGTTCTTGCAGAGACGGAAGAGAAATTTGACCGTTTCTCCGAGCTCAAAAGCAAAGGATATGACCTCGATACAGTAAAGCAAAAGGTTTGCGCGCTTCTTTGATGTGGAACCGGATGAGATATATTCAAAGAGCCGTCAAAAAACAAGGGCCGAAGCCGGGGGACTGTTTTGTTACTGGGCGGTTGTGGAACTGGGATACTCCCTTGCGGATTTGGCAAGACTGTTTGGGATGACCGGCCAAGGGGTCGGGTATGCTGTCAGAAGGGGTGAGCGAATCGCTAAAGAATTCAGTTATGGTCTCACAGATTGAGTTAGTTGCTTAATGATGGACGTCCCGCAAAATCACTTTATCTAAACCTTAAACCGTTCCACCATCTCTTTCAAGTGCTCCGCCAGCTTACTTAATTCCTCGGCGCTCATATTCACCTGGGAGCTGCTGTTGCTCATTTCGTTGGCCGACGCGTTTACCTCCGCAATATCCCTTGCTATTTCCTGCGATACTAAGGAACTCTGGGTCACGTTCTCGGTGACCTCCTGAATCCCTTGTGAGGCCTGAACAACGTTGTTGGCGATTTCCCTTGTGGTAATCGACTGCTCTTCCACTGCTGTGACAATGGTTGCTACGATGTCGTTAACATCGTTTGAAACCTTTGAAATTTGTGCAATCCGGATGACCGTTTTCTCGGTGGAATTCTGGATTCCCTCTATCTTTTCTTTTATCTCTCCGGTAGCTTCAGCGGTCTGCCTGGCCAGTTCCTTGATCTCATTGGCTACCACGGCAAACCCCTTTCCTGCTTCACCGGCCCGGGCTGCTTCAATGGTGGCGTTCAGGGCCAGGAGGTTGACCTGCTCTGAAATCTCGGAGATGCTTTCTGTCACTTTTCCGATGTCTTCGGCCGCTTTCCCAAGTTCGTCTACGCTGTCAGAGGCGCCCTTGGACTTGGAAAGGGCCTCGCCGGTTATAAGACTTGCCTTCTCGGAGTTCTGAGCGATCTCATTGATCACCGCCGTCATCTCTTCCGCCGACGTGGCAACAAGGCTCACGCTGGTGGATGCCTCCTCGGTAGCAGCCGCTACGGAATTCATATTTGAACTCATTTCCTCGGCGGCGAGTGCAACGGTGTTTGACCTGCCTGAGACCTCATCCGCGCCGGTTGACAATTGGCCTGAAATGGAAAAAAGATCAGTGGAGGACCGGTCCAGTTTTCCAGCGTTCTCGGTTATATTCATGAACATATCTCTGAGGTTGTCAGTCATTCCGTCTAAGGCTTTTCCGATAAGACCCAATTCGTCGCTGCTCTCGACACCGGCTGCGACAGTGAAATCACCTGTGCCCAATTGGGTGACGAATTCTTCAATTCTATACAGCCTTTTTACAATGGACAAGAGCGTTAAAACAGCAAGTATCATAAAACAGACACCGATCAGAACCCCCACAAGCTGCATCCATAGAAGCCGGCTTACCCTTTCTTCCGACTGCACCTGCATCATGCCGACGGCTGTATTCATTTCACTGAGGAGCGGTCCATTGTTTTGCATGATCCAGCTAAGATTCTTTTCGACATCTCCTTCCGCTTTCAATACGGCCTGCATACGGTTCGAGAATTTTTTCCACAGTTTGCTAACCTTCTCCAATTGGCCATAAGCCGGCTCTTCGGCCTTTGGGCAGGCTCTGTACGCCGTTTGCTTCAGGTCGAGGGACAACGGCGCCTCTCCGGAATTTTTGAGTGCAGAGAGTGTTTGGTCAAAGACTTTTATCGTATTTTGAACGCCTTCAGCCATCTTTACATCAGTCCGGCCGGTTTTGGTCGTTTGCTCTTGGAACAACAGTATCTCTTTGGTCATCTTCTGAGACAACATCCTCTGCCTTCCGGCGAGGTTTATGACCAATCCGTCATTTTTCTGTTTTCCCGTCGTCCACCAGGTCACCAGAAACATCACAATAATTATGAGGGAAAGCCCGATGGTTGTGAGCCCTAATTTGTATTTTATCTTCATTGTTGGGTCTCCTTTCCATTGATACATATTTATTGTCACTCGATAAACATGCACGCGCCATAGTAGCATGGTTGGTGATTTCGTCAATGAAATGATATGATATCTAACGCTGAAGCGCGAATAGTCGGAAATCCGTTCCGTACCTCGTAGGGAGCGATTATTTCATCCTGCTAGCTGAATTTGGCACATGACTGCTTTGATTATAGCATGGCGTTGGCTAGTTTTGGGAAAAGAATTGATATCGGAGCACACTACCCCCTCGTGTCGAGATATTAAGCGGTTGTCAAACTCATACTATAAGATCGATAGCCAATAGGATGGAGGCTTGTCGGCCTACCCGGCAGGGCGACGGTTATAAGTGTCTGGGAAAGGATTCTCGGTTTTTGCGTTACCGGCACGTTTACATGGATAACCACCCGTCCAGGTCGAAATTTTCTTCCAGTGGATTGACAAAGCGCACCCCTTCTATTACGGCTCCGATATTGAAGTCCTCCGTGAATATAAGGGGAATTCGATGCAATCGCGCCAGCGCCCAGATCTGCGCATCCCAATAAGCCATTTGATAGGTTCGGACGCCGCGGACTGCTTCCAGCACGATCGATCCTGTCAAATCCAGTACTTCCCATGACAGGAGATAGTTCTGAATCCGATGGTAGGCCTGTTCCAGGGATAATGGCGGTTTCAACTTCCGGGTGGCGTTAACAAAGAACTCGGCCAGTACCTGCGGCGTCAGCACGCCCAGGCGTAATGTTGCAAGGCGATTCAGCGTTTCGGCTGCCAGGGGCTGTTTTGTCGGTTCGCCCTTATCATAGGCGTACAACAGGATGATAGTAACTTTTGGAGTTGAATCCAGAGAAAAATATGTTTGTGTCAACAACGAGTCTCATTTTTTCTTTTCATTCCTGAACGTTTCAACAATTTCAAAAAAATCCTCTTCGCTCCATCTGTTTTTTTCAAAGGTTCCGGAAATTCCTTTCGACAAGTTTTCAAAGGCAGCCTTATTTATCAGTTTTTTTATGTCAATCGAATATGCTCTGGTCTTTAGCTCGTGAATTATTTGAATGGTGTCTATCTCATCTTTCTCAAAACCGATTTCTCCTAGTTTGCTGCAAATTTCAGGTGTAATTGTTTGGAGCATCTGCTTCTCCTTTCTCTAAAAACCGCATATCTGAGAAAAATATAACGACAAGCTCGCCAGCGCCTCCTCCGGCCCCCGCCGGGGCCGCCCAAGTATCAGGCGTCTGGTGCAGCGTTTGGTTATGAAACCGGTTGTCCATTACTCCACAGCTCATATTCACTGAGATCAATATTGCTATCCCAAACCACTGCATACCCACCTTGGTCTACTTTAACAGCCTTAAAAAAAGCGCTGTTTTTCAATGGGAAAAACATCTCTTTTTTCAGCAATGGCGTGATGTCATATTCCTTCTTTTCCTTATTGTCGAACTCAATTAATAAAGTGCGACTATCAATCGCTAGAGCCGATAGTATTTTTGGATGTTTCATTTTTTTACTCCAAAGGCGGGAGCTTACGAAATTCCTGGGTTTCCCAAATATGTTTTAGTTCTGTCTTGTTTATATTTGCCCATTCAGAGACCAGTTTCTTCGCCCGGTTTGACAAATCACCCTCTATCATTTCGAGAGTGTCAATACTGAACACCCCAATATTTTCACCATAAACTGCATGAAAATGTGGTGGAGGATGGTCGCCAAAAAACAGTTTGATAACAATTCCATAAAACCTCGCTATTTCAGGCATGTTTGTTTCCTTTCTGTCGCGATGTCATCTTCATAACAACAAAGTCAGCGGTGAGCGTTAGCGAATCCGCTGGACTGACTGGTTATGTAAAATGTGTTTATTTAATGCTATGCCAGTAAAAGGATTCTTTAAATTCAGATTCTGAGGTATAGGTCATCGTTCTTACTCTCCAAGATTTTCAGTCTTATAAACAGTGTACCCCTCATAATGGTAACTTGCGTCAATACCTTTTATATAAACAGACTGGTCATTTACTTTGTTTGTTAATGCCTGCTTAAGTAGCACTTTAATTTCAATATCTTTAATGGGGCACCGCTCCATGGCTAGAAGATAATCATCCTTATCCACTCTGCTCCAGTCAACAATCTGATTCAGCTCTTTTTTCAGAATCAAATCCAGCCATATTCTTGTACTTCTTCCGTTGCCCTCCCTGAATGGATGTGCAATATTCATTTCCACATATTTTTCAATGATCTCATCAAAAGTGGATTGGGGCATCATTTCTATATTGTTTAAGGATGTTTCAAGGTACATCAGAGGAGCAAAACGGAAATTGCCTTTTGCAATGTTTACCGTACGGATTTTGCCGGCAAAATCATAGATGTCTTCGAAAAGATAGCGGTGAATCTCTGCCAATGCCTGAAAACTTCCTGCTTTGAGCGTATCCAAATACCCACTGGTAAATAGCTTTAATGCTTTTGTTTTACTGATTTTTTCTTCCACTCTTGCAAGTTCTACAGCATCGGTAATGCCTAATTTATTTTCTAGAACCATAGAGCTTCTCCTTTCTTACATACCCAAACATTTTATCTAAACGGGCTTTTTTGATATTTTATAAATATTGCCGGGTAAGATTCTGCTTGTAATTGCTGTTTATTGGCTACTTTTTCGAGCTTTTTTTATATGTCAGTTCAAATTGGGGAGTTCAACGTTAAGCTCAGCGGCAAGCGGGATTTGCAGCATTGAGCTTTGATTAATTTGTGAACTTATTTGCAAGGCTGAGTTCCGAAAAACCGCGCTCCCCGCTTGTCCGTTGCAGCGTCTTGTTATCTCTTTTATATCATTACGTTAAGTGGTGTTACAATTTGAGGACTAATCGTATACCATCATCGACTTGATCCATTAATTTGCTGGATAAAGTGTGTATCTTGTCAGTAAGAAATGATTTGTCAACAGTGATTAGCTGAGAGACATTGACAACACTTTTTTTTGATAATTTTGAATTTTTTGCAGAAAGTAACATATTGCCGGGGGCAGAAGCCAAATAAATGTTAGATGTAATAATAGCAGCAATGACGGTACTAATATTGCTGCTGTTAAATTCATTTGATTGAATAATGACCAAAGGTCTTCTGTAGCCGGGCTCAGAGCCTGAAGGTTCTGGTAATTCTGCCCACCATATCTCTCCACGCTTAATCACCATTCTTCTTTCTCAATTGAGTTAAATTGTAAAGAAGAAACGGTATTGTTTAATTTAGATTCTTTTCCTTTGTAAACCTTGTTCAGCTGATTGGTAATATAGTCAGCTGGGTGTTGGTCGAGGAATTGGGCAATGGCTTTTGCATATAGATTGCTGCGTGAAAAACCATGATTTTGGGCATATTGATCAGCAGCAACGAACAGTTTGTCGGGAATGGATATTGCGGTTTTCATTAAAGGCACCTAATTTCACATAAGAGGTTAATAAATAATCTGATGCATTAGCTAAGTATAACCAAGGTAGTACCAATTGTCAATTTTATCTTGAGATAACCAGTTATGATACGGGTCCGTATATCATTACGTTTGTAGTGTTATCCGGTTGAAAAGCGGGTTGTGCCACATTACAGATATATTAAGTGTGACATTGAGAAGAAGGCCAAAAGCTGCCTATTATTCCAATTCCTCCTTAACAGCAATCCCGATCTTCTCCAGCAAAAACGGCTTTCTGATATAGGCTCCCCCACCCAGATGCTGGAGCTCTTTGGCACGGTTTATCTCTGAAAATCCGCCGGCAATGATGGCCTTCTGCTCAGAGTGCATTTCGAGGATTTTCCTGTAAGTATCGAAACCGACCAGCCCCGGGTCCATAATCATATCCAATACCAATAAATCAACCTTATGGGTTTTCAAGTATTCAACGACCGCTTCCACATCATCAACAACTAAGGCGACAGAGCCGCAGTTTTAGGTTTTTCAGTCAATGAACTTCTTGTTTTTTGTGACAGAAGTTCAGGAGTAAGGCACTAATCATGCCTATCCGGTTGACGCAGAAAGGGGGCTTGGGGGTATGATCCTGTCCATGTCAGAATACCCCGGACACTGTTAGCGTAGCAGACCCTCTTTTCTGATGAGGCATTCTGTCCTATCCATCTGGACCGTATCAGGTGCCGGAAGGTTTCAAATGCCCATTTTGTGGGCAGGTTGGTGATCCGTATCGTATTCAGGCCAAGCCGCGCGTGCTTAAATGTCGTCAAGGCCTCTGGCAAATCATCCCGCAAGATCCGATGATTCCGTTTTAACCGGATAGGCATGGTTGGGGTCACATCTCCTCGTTCCTTAACTGACACCAAGCACCCTCCCGATTGCCTCCTCAAGGGCCTTTCTCTTGAGGGGTTTGGGGATGTAATCGTCCATCCCGGAGGCGAGGAAGCGCTCTCGGTCACCCTTCATGACATTGGCGGTGACGGCGATGATCGGAACATGTTCCAATCGAGTTGCCCCTTGAAAGCCAACGTCGGATGCTTCACCCCCTTTGAGCTTTGAGCTTCCACCTTTCAGCTTTGAACTTTGAGCTTCCACCTCCAATTCACGTATACGGCGAGTGGCCTCCAAACCATCCATCACCGGCATCTGGCCGTCCATGAGGATCAGGTCGAACTCGCTTTCTTCATAAGCCTTAACCGCCTCCTCACCGTTATTGGCAACCTCCACGGTGTGGCCCATTTTTTTCAACATGTTCTTTGCAACTTTCTGGTTCATCATGTTATCTTCAGCCAATAGTATCCGCAACTTACCATCAGTTTTTTCCTCACCGACTCTGCTTTCTTCAACGGTAAAACTGGTAACGATCTGCCCTGCGGGGTCTTTTGAACGGTCGTCTTTCAGGCCCAAAACGATCCTGAGACAGTCAAACAAGACGGCCTTTTTCACCGGTTTGGTGAGAAAGGCGGCAAACCCCGCCCTTTTCAGCCTCTCGGCATCCCCCCGCCGGCCCACGGAGGTCGCCATGATGAGGGGTATATCCCGGATTGCGGGATCACCCTTGATCTTGAGTCCCAAGATCTCCCCGCTCATCTCCGGCATCTGCATATCCAAAATGCCCATATGGAAAGGATCACCCCGGTTTGCGGCATCCCTCAACTTGGAGAGAGCCTGGTTTCCGTTTTCGGCCTCGTCAAACCGACAGCCCCACGACTCCAGATAAACGCGAAAGACCAGCCGGTTGATGCTGTGATCATCCACCACAAGGATATTCTTGCCTTTGATATCTCCGATGCCGGCGATGGTTTTTTCCTTTGCGTCGGACTGCTTTTCCAGAACAACCGTGAACCAGAACGTGGACCCCTTCCCTTCCTCGCTCCGAACACCGATCTCCCCCCCCATCATTTCCGAAAGCTGTTTGGAGATTGTCAATCCCAGGCCCGTGCCCCCGTACTCTCGGGTGATGGAGGCGTCGAGCTGGGTGAACGACTCAAAGAGACCATCCACCTTGTCCGCTGGGATGCCGATGCCGGTATCCTTTACTTCAAAAAGGAGTGTGACACTGACATCCGTCTCCTCCTTGAGGTCCACACTGATGGAGACCTCGCCTTTTTCAACAAACTTGATGGCATTTCCCATCAGGTTGGTCAGTATCTGGCGAAGACGCCCCGGATCGCCCCTCAAAAGACAGGGGACCCGGTCATGAATCAGGCAGGCAAACTCAACCCCCTTCTCATCGGCTTTCATGGCCATCACATCACTCAGGGTTTCCAGGGTGGGCCTCAGATCGAAATCAATGCTTTCCATGTCAAGCTTCCCTGCCTCGATCTTGGAAAAATCCAGGATATCGTTGATCAGCACAAGGAGGGCATCGGCGCTCGTTTGAATGGATTGGGCAAAATCAAGCTGTCTGTGCGTCAACTCCGTATCCAGAAGCATGTCGATCATGCCGACCACGCCGTTCATCGGAGTGCGGATCTCATGGCTCATGTTGGCCAGGAATTCAGACTTGACTTTGCTGCTTTTTTCAAGCGCCATTGCCCTTTCTTCGAGGGCCTTCCCGGCCTCTTCAAGATCGATATTCTTTTTTCCGACGAGTTCTCTCTGACGTTCCAGTGAGAGGGTTTTTAATTCAAGCTCTGTTGTACGTTCGACAAGCTCTTCGTTCAAGTTGCGCAACTGCTCTTCGCTGTCCTGGAGTTCTTCAGCGCGTTCCTGACTTTCTTCAAGGAGTTTGCGCAACTCTTTACCGGATTGCACCATACGGAAAGCAACGGCAACACTTTTGCCGGTATCTTCTAAAAAACCGATCTCCCTTTCCGTAAACAGATCGTTTGAGCCCAGCTGGATGACGCCCTTGACCTCTCCTTCGTGTAAAAACGGGACCAAAAGGATGTTGCGGGGAGGCCCTTCTCCAAGGCCGGTGTTGACGGTCGAATAATCTTTTGGCACATCGGTGATAACCATAAACTTTTTATCAACCGCGGCCTGTCCGATCAACCCTTCCCCGAATTCAAAAACAGGGGGAGTTCCTTTGCTCCTTTCAAGGGCATAACTCCCCTCCAGCCTGAGTTGGTTGCTGTTATCACTCACGTAGATTGCGCCGACCTGTGCCTTGAGATAACCGGCAAGAAAAGAGATGACGTCCCGACTGAGGGCTGTCATCTCCCTTAGGCCGCTCATCACATTGTTGAGTTGCGCAGCACCCGATTTCAGCCAGTTTTGTCTTTGCTCTTCCTCTGCCATCCGGCGCAGATTGTTTACCATGCTGTTGAAGTTTTCGGCCAATGCGCCAATCTCATTCCTGGATTTGACCGTTATTTCATGCGTGAAATCCCCTTCCGCCACGCGCCCGACACCATGAAGAAGCGCTTTGACGGGCAGGGTGATGCGTCCTGCAACAACGAAAGCCAAAACAAAAACAACTAAGGCCGTGAGGCCCAGGGATAGCAGTGAAGCATTTCTTTGATCCCTTGCGGACACGAGGGCCTCTGATTCCGGGATCTCGGTCAGGACAGCCATCCGTACATCCCCAATCTCAATATTCTGGTGCATACCAAACACCTTCGACCCATTGCGGGAAATATAGACCAAGACCTCTTCTGATCCTTCAAAGAGCGGCGTTTCGTTTTCAATATGTTCCTTTTGCCACAAAAGGGTCTGCGCTGTTTTCACGGGTTTACCCAGGATAGTGGGTTTAGCATCCAGGATAGAGTTGGATCTCATCTTGAGATCACTCCCCACAAGGAATGCCTCTCCCCCCTCCCCGAGCCCGCTCTTTGCCTGCATAATCTCGTCTATCGCCTCATTACGCACTTGTACGGCTGCCAATCCTCTCTTTTCTCCGTTCTCATCATAAATTAATGTAATCAGGAAAGCCGCAGGGGCGTTATTTAACGGCCCATATTTTTCAAAATCCGAGAACAGGGGCATCTCCCGCTCAAAGGCCTTTCGGCATGTCTTGGCAAACTGTGTGTCGGCGTATTTTCCAGTAAATAGATTTGTGCCGAGATCGCTCTCCTCTTTATCCGTAAACAGAATATTCCCCGCTGAGTCGATTAAGAAGAAATCATGATAATTGTGGCTGGTTATGAAATATCCCATGTCTTTCCCGTACTCTTCGGAAAGATAATCCCATTCAGGGCTTTTGACAAATGTGGAGAGGTCAAGTCCCTTTGTCTCAAATGAAAGCCTGAAATCTCTGAGCATATTCTGAAGGTTCTTTCGACGCGCTTCTACCAGGAGGTTTGATAGGCTATCTCTGAAAAAAAGCTGGATCTGACTCGCTTTGGTCCTTGCCGCCACTGAAAGCGCATCCTTGGCCTTAGCGCTAAACGCCTCATAGTTACGCTGATAGTTTACAAAACTTGCAACGGCAAAAGGGAGCAGGGCTATAACAAGGAACCAGAAGAGAAGCGTTCGAAAAAGACTTCCCCTGGTTTTAGATTGACTAATGGGAGGCTCTTCCTTGGACCTCTTGCCTGTTTTACCCGATTCATCCATTTCGTTCTCCTTCGATCCCCAGTGCCTCAAATCCCGCGATGCGCTTACCAAATGCGATCAAAACCGCACCTACAGGGGCTTGATACTTGATATTTGATATTTGAAATTTGAAATTCGGAAAGAAATATGTTCATACAAAGCTACTATTTATGAAAGTATCAAGATTACACTTCTCGGAAAGCACACCGCATTCAAATGCAAGATCATTCATCCGGCCGAGCTTTTTTCTGCTTGGGCTCAAATGGCGATAAGAGATTATATCGTCCCTGACCGTTCTAGCCATCTCCTCGGGCAGATGTTTCATATACGGTTTTTGAAGCAGGCATGCCCTATCAGGATCATCATGGATGAATTGTCCGGCGTTTTGCAGGCTATTTACCCATGCAGATACAACGTCCGGTTTTTTCTCAATAATTCTCTTGTTTATCATCACAAGACAGCAAACGTGCCCCGGAATAATGTCCTTGGATAATTCCAGGGTACGGGCAACGCCTTCATCAACCCCTCTGATGCCCCAGGGCTCGGCAACAGCGTACGCGTCGATCCTTCCGGCCTTCAGGGTTTTGACGGTGAGGGGAGGGGACACCTTCATTAATTTGACGCGGTTGTAATCTCTTATCCCATTATCTTTCAGGTACTTATACAGCAACACCCTGTGAGTTGATTTTGAATGGGGGATACTAACGGTTTTTCCAAGAAGCCCCGCGGCATCCGTGATCGACTTTTCGGAAGCGATTACACTGCCGTTAGTGTGGCCCAGTAACACGCATCGGAGTGGAGAACCGGCGCTCACCTCATACATGGCAAGCGGGGCAAGCATGAAAGCGGCATGGAATATCCCCATATCAATTTTTCCCAATATTTCGTCCCAGGATCTGCACAAATAGGGCCTGACATTGAACCCATTATATTTGGGGTTGTCCAGGGCATGGGATACCGGCAATATCAGGTGATCCGAGATGGGAAGATACCCCACATTCAGATCGAATTTTTCAGACGCTCCGGCAAGGATACTCCTGCCGCCGATCATCTGAGCTGACAGGATAATGCCACCCGTACGAATAGAGCGCTTCAGAAAATCTCTTCTGCTGATCCTTTTCATTTCTTCCCTCCTTCCTCTCAAAATGGTGGATGATAAGACTTTGCTTTTTTAACTCCAATTCCCGAACCCTCTGTTCCAATTCTTCATAGGTCGGTTTATCTACCATTCCAATATTCTCCTTTGGGGGTTTTTATGTCAAGAAGAATGACGGGCGAGGGACATCCATCAGGAAGAAGTTGATTGCGCCCCTCTTTTCAAGGCAAACCCGCCGGGATAAACCCCGACATCCGTTTCAGGGCTGGGGAAGTCGTTGTGTTCCCGGAATTCCCCACTGACGAATCAGATTTAGTCTTGACTCTCAAATGTTTTCAGATTCCATTGATGTAGATACACTTTTATAATCAGAATGCGCGGCATTTAACTATTCCTCATTTCATTAGCCAAAGGGGTCTATCGAAGGTATTCCCGGGCAGAACCCGGGAGCGCGCTTCCTATTTCACGGCCCGATTTTTCCTAAAAAAGCAGGCGTTTATCGAAATCATTCTTGAATGTGAGGATGCAGCCGGATTTTCGGAACCATGCGGATAATTTTGCTTGACGGGAAAGAATATCCGGATAAAATTGCCCTGGTATGAAAACCATAAAGAACAGATTGCTGAATATTGAACTACCCCCCAAACGTTCCGCGGACAAAGGGGCGTGTATCTTAAGATGCTGGAGGGGTTGGAATAGCAGCGGACACGGATTTCCAGAACAGGTTGAAAAAACGGGGAACCGTGTCCACCAGTTTCCATTTTCTCCCGTGGAAATACCAAAGCTGTATCTGCCGGTGGCAGAACATGTAGTACAGGGCCATGATCTGGCGGTGTGAAAGGGCAGGATCAATCTCCTCTCGTTCATGGCCGTGCTTCGTGGCCCGGGTCATGATCTCAAGGGCATCCTTCCGCCGATACGACGCTTCCCTCATCCAACTCCGCATGGGCACCGTGATGAAAGCCGTAATGGCAACGCCCGGGTTTTTGTCATAGTAGTCCATGGTCACCCAGAAAACCTTCCGAAAAATCTCTTTGGTGCTCTCAAGGCCCTCAAGGTGGGTCTTCATAAGCACTCCGATCTCACTGATCTTCTGATCCAGGATGGTGAAAAGGAGTGCCTCCTTTGACGGGAAATATTTATAGACCGTGCTGAGGCTCAAACCGGAGCGTTTACAGATCTCCCTCATATTAACCTGATGAAAGTCCTTTCGGCTGAATAGGTCAAGGACCACCGGGTAAAGCCGGCTTCTCAGTTTTTCCGGGAGCAGAGGCGTCTTTCTCCGACCGGGAGCCTG
>Ga0233437_1005063_pt1 | contig 14763 bp, 14 predicted proteins | sample SI_122_August201_FD_182714 | JGI IMG/M metagenome (GOLD analysis project Ga0233437, IMG submission 182714) | Seawater microbial communities from Saanich Inlet, British Columbia, Canada - SI_122_August2016_200_MG | ecosystem: Environmental > Aquatic > Marine > Inlet | place: Canada: British... | reverse complement strand
TGAAACTGGTTTTACAAATTTTGCACTATCTAACCATACTCTCATTTTATCTTCTAATAATTCCATGATCTACTGTGAATGTACTAGATATTAAACTAGTTTCTCCTTTTCGATATTAAATATCATAAAACATTATATTGTAACATGAATAGCACACAAAAAACAAGATCAATAATTCTCTTTGAAAATTATGTTCATTCTCCTAAAACACGTGAGTTATACTCTACATTGATCAACATGTTTCTAAAATTTCATGGTATTTCTTCTTGGGATTCCGTATTACAAATGGAAAAAACTTCCCTAAAGGAAAAAATTGAAGATTATCTAATCCATCTAAAAAATCAAAACAAAAGTCCATCTCATATGAGAAACATCACTTTTGCAATCCAGTCCTTCCTAGAATCCAATGATTTTGAGGGTATAAACTGGAAGAAAATTAGAAAATTGATAGGTAAACATGGAAAATCTAGGAATTCTAGACCCTATACCACTGAAGAAATTAAACGAATGTTAGATGTATCAAAAAGCCTTAGAAATCGAGCTTTGATCTTATTCCTATCTTCAAGTGGGGTTAGACGAGGGGCTATTCCTAATATGAGAATTAAAGATTTGAAACAAATGCAATTAGGTTGTCTTGCAGTAACTGTTTATCCAAATGAACATGAAGAGTATGTCACTTTTATCAATAAAGAATCTAGTGAAGCTTTAACTGCATACCATGAAAGAAGAAAAAAACAAGGAGAAATTCTAACTCCTGAATCTCTTGTATTCCCATCAGCTAATAGTTATCGAAAAAGCCTTGCAGTAACTGATGCTTCAATATCTTTTTTGATTAGGAGAATCAAAATTGCTGCAGGTATTGGTGAAAGCACTGATGATAATCTTCTGGTTCATGCCTTTAGACGACGATTTGATACAATTTTCAAACTAAAAGATAATGCTAACATTTCACTAGTAGAGCGTCTAATGGGCCATTCTACAACTATTAGTTTGGATAATTCATACTTTCAACCTACAATTGAACAACTCTTTGTAGAATACCAAAAAGGAATGGGGGATCTTACTATTGATGACACTGAAAGATTACTAGTTGAGAGAGAAACCATGAAAGATGAGATTACAGAATTACAAAAAGAACAATCTAACAACAAGGAGTTGTTGAATAGGATGACAAAATATGAAGAAAATCAAACTGAGTTACTTAGGGTAATGAGTATGATAAATTCAGGCCAAGCTAGGCTCAAAAACAGTGATGATGGAGAGATCCATGTTATACTAAATCAGACATAATTGATTGGAGTTTTTGTTTTGTAATGAGGGATATTATGCGAGAATCATCTTCTCCATAACTCTGAATTCGTTTCTTTTCTGATTCAACAAAATCATTTACTGACTCTCTGCGAACATACTCACTAATTATTACAAAAAATAATCTAAAATCTTTAGGGATTTTATTAATTTTATCTTTTTTTGTATTCATGAAAAGGTAATAACATAACAGATTTCGAATGAAAAATGAAATACCAAAATCAAGTTCTTTAGTTTTAATATATTCTCTAGTAACTTTTTTGAATCCTGATGGCTTTCTAACTTTGATGTATCTTTGATCAATTATTACTTGAGTTAATGATATTTTGTTTAATGACTTTTGTAAGAAGACATCTAGAGATATTATTAGTTTGTTATTTACATAATCAAAATTTAAATATTCTAATAATATTTTCATAGCTTTATTGATTTCTATATTGTTAAAATACTGCCATGATTTTTTATTAACTTTAAAATTACTATTGAGACTTATACTACTAAAATATTCAAACATCTCAATTATTGAATTAATTGAAAATTCATTTTTATTTTTTAGAAGAAAAAGTAATCCTAACGGAGTTATGGAATAATAGTCCCCTCCTTTTACACGTTCATCTTTTCCATAACTGTCTATAAATCTTAAATCCATTAGTTTAATTCTATGATTTCTAAATTGTCTTTTTGTTGTATGGAAAATTCTTTGTTTATGACTATCTGTCTTATCAAAATATTCTTGTTTTATGCCATAATTTAGAATCTTCTTACCCCAACCCCTAATGACATACCGTTTATCGTTTTGAACTCTAAATAGATCCGATAGAATACTTATAATACTAGATAATTCTGTCTTACTATATTCTAGGCGTAAATCTGACATTTTATTAGCTATTATATACATAAAATCTATGCTTTAAAAAACTTAAGATAATATTAGATGATTTCTGAACATGATACCCCAAAAATAAATAAAATAACTAAAGTTGTTTACTTTTGTGGGATTTGTAATACTGTAATTCCTGATACTTTTCATTGTAAATCTTGTAAACATCAATTCTTGGAGGATGTAAAAATTGAGTAGCTTGTGTAATGGACTTTGTGACACAAACAGAGAAGGTTTTGAATTTGTTACACTCAAACAAGTTCGATACGATTTCAATATGCGAGCATGTGTAAAGTGTAGTCTAGCTTGGGTAACAAGTCAGAAATTTTGTCATTGTTGTAAATCAAAGATGAGATACAAAAGGAGAGTAAAGAACTAATGATTGATAATTTATTAGATAACCCAAATGAGAAACTCAATCCCACTTTTAACACTGCATTAACGCAATGGACTAACACACTAGGACATGTATTAACACCAACAGAACTAAAAATAGTGAGACTTGGATACAAGATTAATGTTCTTAGTGGTAGAGCATTTGATTTTACAGATTTTAAAAACATAGTAAAACACTCCTATTTCAATTTAATTGCAAGTAAACTCAAACCCATCTTTGTTCAAATGTTTAAATCTGACAAGTCATATTTTCGTCTAAAAGGGTTATACACTGACAAGAAATTAACACAGTGGTACACGGATACCTCTGAAAATAATAGAATCTTTGGGACTCTTGATCAGATCTTATCACTTGTTAAACACAGACCAGAACAAATGCATGATATTCATATTGATACTAAAACATCAAATCTCTATAATTCACTATTGAACTTTGGACATAAACCAGATAAGAATAATCATAAAATTATCATTCCACTAAAAGATAATCCTTTAATTGATTCCTATGTGGAACCTACTCTCATTGTGACTTCGCATGACACCCTTACCTTTATTCTCGGTTGTACCTTTAACCCTATTTCCTATGATAATCCTGGATTTGCTAAACTCTTTGGTATCTTAGACCAGATGAAAGTCGTTCTTAGACTTAATGCTGGTAATGATTGGCAAATTCCTCCTATCTCTGAATATAATTTAAGATATTTTCATTTTAATCGTGATTCCTTAGAATATCATTTTCCTCCTGGATTTACTCTTAATTTAGTCCAAAATCATACACAAATTTACCATAAAACTCTTGAAAATGGAAATTCTGTGATTAGACTTGAAGAAAAGAAAGGACCAACTAATCTAATTGATGAATATCATAAAGTTGAATTCAAGGAAGGTAATGAATTATGATAAAATTACTTCCACTACTTGGTAATTATGTCATTAGTCCTTCTTTTCTATCTAAACTCATTCTTGATTTTATTACAACATACTAAATAATATGAATTTGAGACGTTCATCATGACTGATTGTTTTATTTGTCATCAAAGTGTTGGTTCTTTATCTTCTCGATTTGATGTAGAGCAAATTAATTATTCAAACTGTGATACTCCATTAGGTTTTACAGATTCAGATAGAATTTGTGAGGCCTGTGCAAAAAATTTGAAGAATGAACGAAATAGATTACGAACACAAGGGAATTGTTTTTTCTGTAAAAAAACACTTGGAGTAGATGATAAAAAATACTTTAAAGAAGATACAATGGATTTACCTGAGAATTTCACTTTTTGCGATATGGCCTGTAGTGATTGTGATATTGAACGTACTTTATCACATCAAAGAAAAAAAGATGGCCCAGCTTGTTCTTCATGTGGTGAACATGTTGAAGGGTATGGTCATACTTGTCCTAAGTGCAAAATCAAAGTAACATATGAAAATCAAAAAAGAAACAAATCTACGACCAGCTGGTATGCATTGTCAATTCTTTTAGGAATACTGGGAGGTTTGATTGCATATGCATCCATTAAAAATGAAAATCCAACAGCTGCAAGGGATTGTTTGTTAACTGGGATAGTTGTATCAGTCATAACTATCATAATTGGAATGTATTATTTTGGAGTGTAGCTAAATGAAACCAATAGTAATTATCGCAATAGCAGTAGTTTGTTCAGTAGTTGCAGTATTGGGAGTTTTAGTTGTAGTACAACAAATGACAACAATACAAACAGTCCAAGATAATGAAAAAAATGAACAAGAATATCTAAAAAAAATAGAACATCAAGAAACACTTGAAGCTGAAAGTTTAGAGTTTTTAGATTCAAAGAATAGAGAAATTTGTGTTGGATTATTTGGGAATCAAATGGAATATGATCCTTATTCTGTAGAAATTCACATCTATACATTTTGTTTAAAAAATGGATATGAGACTGCAATCAATAGAGCAACAAATGATTGTAATGATCTCTCAGAATATTCAAAAAGTTGTGAATTAAGTATTCAGTATGATTTTTTGAATATCATAAAAACATTTGATGGAGCATCGTTGTATTTAGTAAAAAATACAAATTCTCAATTAGTCGAAATAGAAGAATTACTAAAAATTGAAAATAATATGATCAAAGTACAAAATGAAATAGATGAGCAAAATCATCAACTTGAGATGATGGAAGGCATTCTACAATTAATTTCAATTAAGATGGATACTTTGAAAAATTCTGACATGCAAACATATGATGAAATAGTAATTTTACAAAATAATATTTTAAATTGTAAAATAAATTCAATTTGTGAATCATCATTAAAAGAAATGGCCCACGAAATATGTTCAAAACTTGAAATTACTTCATTTGGAGATTACTGTACTAGTTTTTATGCTGATGTTTATGGCCATGAGTTCAAGTGATTAGATGAAACCAATAGTAATTATCACAATAGTATTTGTTTTTCTGTTTGTTCCCACAAGTGTTTTCGCAGAACATGAATACGATGATTATGATCCAAACGATCCTGCACTAGAAGGGAAAACACCTATTCGATATTATTTAATTTATGCATCATATTATAGAGATTGTAATTCCTTTGATAGTGATAAAATACAATATCTAAAACTTGTAACCAACCAATATCTTCGTATGATGAATTTTCTTCCAATAACTTCCAACCCTCATGAATGTGTAAAAGTTACGGGAAGTTATGACCATTCTGAAAAAGTGACACATGGATTGACATTATATGATGCAGTCAAAAAAGCTGAAGATTGGCATCCTGATTTGTTAATCATTGTATTAGATCCTACACTAAGATATCTTTCTCTTTTGGAAACTATAATGGATGGAGAAACTCCAACCAGAGGGCATACTGGGATAAATTATGGTGATGGTAAAATAGGATACATCATTACTAAGATTGCTTTGGAAAATATGGAAGGTCCTGAAGCTGCATTTGTTTTAACCCATGAGTTAGCCCATTTTGGACATTACAAATTGGGTTATCCAAGGAGCATATCTGCAGGGGACAGTGTAGTTTGGAATGGGGAACCTAAATCATACATTCATCAGATGACAGACATCTATCATGATTGTCAATTATTACAGTTTATTCCCGATTACTGTTCTAATGCATTTGCCCTTTTGAAAACCCATGACTCAGGATATGTTAAAGTCATAAAACCGTACGATGGACCCATCCCAGAACCAACATGTGGGATTGGAACAAAATTAGTGAATAATGTTTGTCAATTAATTTCTGTAGATTCTGAAACAATACCTGAACCTGCACCTGAACCTGAACCTGAACTTGAACCCACTTATGATGTCTCTTACAAATCAAATGCAGACATAGCACGAGAATCTTCTTGGGAACAATATCAAAGAACTGAGATACTATTAACTGCAAAACTAAATGAAGCCAATTCATACACTTTTGAAAATAAAGAAGCACAAAACATTCAACAAAAAGTAAGAAACACTCTCAATCAAGAATTCAATACCCTTGAATTACTTCATGAAGATTTGTTTGATGCAAATAGATTGATGGGTACATCATCCTATGAACAAGCATTTCATACATATGCTAATGTGAAAATTGCTACAGCAGATATTTTAGATATAATTAGTGAAGTAACTCCTGAGATTTATCGTGCAAAGGATTTAGATAAAAAAGAAATTGTAAATGAAGATTTTTTTGTAAAATATGATTATTATTTTGAATTATCACAAAAAATTGGTGATACAAAAAATCTGTATAGTATGATACTACCTCTAGATTTTAAAAATAAACATGCACAAAATCTAATTGACATTGTAAAACCTCAGTTTAATGATGCTCAACAAATTAGAGATACTGAATCTGATCCCCTTATAGATGCAATTTCTTTTCATATTAATGGCGAGTCTACAACTGCATCATACATTGTAGAAGAAGATTTCAAAAGATTACAAAAATTAGATGATAAATTAATTGCCATGTCTAGTAATATTGAAAAAGCACAGTATTTGGAAATGGAAGTTCAAAAATATGACAATATTCCAGGTTGGACAAATAATATTATTGAATGGTATATCTCAGATGAACTCACAGAAAAGGAATTAGCACAAGCCATGAAATATCTAAATCCTTAGATTCTAAAAAAATTTAATCTGCCTTATAATTCGGAACGGGAATATTATCTTTTAAACTACTATTATTTTTCAAAGATTAGACTTGATTTTGTGCCTAAATCATAAATAGCAATGATATGTGAAGTTCATATTGAAAATTATTTTTTTATTATTACTTTTAGCAATATCTAGTGGTTTTGCATTTACTGATGCTTTTGCAGATCACTCAGAGGTTACAATTGTTCCAGTAACAGGTTCTGGTGCACCTGGATGTGAATCATCTGGATGTTATTCTCCAAGTACTGTCAGTGTGGATGTTGGTGGAAAAGTAATAATGTCAAACACAGATAGTGCAGCACACACATACACTGCTGGAACCCCAGGTGATGGGCCAAGTGGTGAATTTGATACTGGAATGTTGATGGCTGGAAATTCTTTTGAATGGTCCCCAGATACTGTGGGTGAAATTCCATACTTTTGTTTGCTTCATCCTTGGATGGAAGGTTTGATCATAGTAAGTGGTTCTTCTAATACAACTCCTGCTCCGACCCCAACACCAACCCCTACATATCCTAGTTCTGCACCTTATGGAACTGATGTAACAATTTCAAGAGATTCTGGTGCTCCTGGATGTGAACGTTCAAACTCTTGCTATTCCCCTTATCGAATCACAGTTGATGGAGGTGAAACCATTTCATGGTATAATGCCGATTCAGCAGCTCACACTGTAACTGCTGGAACTCCTGGTGATGGTCCAAGTGGAAACTTTGATAGTGGTTTGTTTATGGCAGGTGGAACATATTCTTTCACTCTTGATGAATCTGGTGAATACCCGTACTTCTGTATGGTACATCCTTGGATGTTGGGTGTGGTTTCAGTCAACTCTGTGTATGTTCCTCCAACACCTACTCCAACACCTACTCCAACACCTACTCCAACACCTACCCCAACAACTCCCAATGTTCCTGCATTACCAGTTCCATATGGAACAAATATTGTGATTCCTAGTGGAACTGGATCTCCTGGATGTGAGGAATCAAATGCGTGTTACGAGCCACGAACATTCTCAGCTGGAAAATACTCTACAATTACTTGGTTTAATTCAGATTCTGCAGCTCACACTGTAACTAGTGGAAGTCCAGGAAATGGTCCTGATGGTGAATTTGATAGTGGTTTGTTTATGAGTGGTGGTTCATTTTCTCATAGATTTACTGATGATGGTACTTACAATTACTTCTGTATGGTTCATCCTTGGATGGAAGGTAAAGTAGCTATTACCAGAAGTGGTGTAACTATTGAAGCCCCAACTATTCCAACAACCCCAACACCTACTCCGACCCCAACACCTACCCCAACCCCTTCAGGCTCAATTTCAGTCTCTGTGGATGGTTCTCAGTATAGTCCTAGTGACTTGGTGACAGTCAAAGTCTCTGCATCAAAAAGCACCAATGTTGCCATTAGTGTAATTGGACCAAATCAAGATAGTGTTGTATCTCGTTCCGTATCAACTGATTCTAGTGGAAGTGGTTCATTGCAATTCAAATTGCCTGAATCTTCTCAAAACGGTTCATACCGAATAGATTCAACTGCAACAATTTCTGGAAACAAAGTTTCAGACTCTACATCATTTACTGTAAAATCAACTACTGCTAGAATTAGTATTGTATCATTACAACCAACTGATCAACAAGGCAATGTTGTTTCATCCTTTACAAAAGGTAAACTAGGATTTGCAAAAATAGTTCTAAGTTCTGACTCTAGTGCAAGTTCTCTTGTTACAATTAATTTGTTTGATTCAGATTTGACTAGTTTAGGAATTGGTTCATTTAAAACAACACTTAGTTCAGGACAATCAGAAATGACTTTATCATTTTTTATTCCAAATGATGCAGAGTTTGGAACTGGTGATATCTATGCAAACGTATTTTCTGATTGGCCAAGTCAAGGTGGGGTTCCACTAACTGGTGAATCATCATCACAGGTGAGAATTCAATGAAGAGCATATTATTTTTAACAGCATTACTATTGGTATCTGCAATTCCTCTATCCTTTTCTGATACTATAACAATAAACACAAACAAAGAACAATTTGCAGGTGGAGATACTGTGGAGATTAATGGTAATGTGGAAAATGGTGTTGCAGGAGACTTTGTTGCATTAGAAATCAAAGACCCTAACGGGGAAACTATTCTAATTAGAACTGTTACACTTGGTGATGGTGGAGTATTTTCTCTAAAATTTAAAATCCCTGAATCAGGAACTGCTGGAAGTTATGATGTTGTAGCTAATTCAAAACAAGACGGCCAAACAATTACTCAAACTAAAACAATTACTCAAAGTACACAACAATCAACTGAAAAAACATCTGATACAAAATCATCTAGTGGTGGTGGCTGTCTAATTGCTACTGCTACATATGGTTCTGAATTGGCCCCAGAAGTTCAAAAGTTACGAGAATTACGAGATAACTCATTACTATCTACTGAATCAGGCACCAATTTCATCAATTCATTCAATGGAATCTACTACTCCTTTAGTCCGATAATTGCAGATTATGAACGAGAAAACCACGTATTCAAAGAAATAGTGAAACTTGTAATTACTCCTATGATTACCAGTTTATCGATTCTAAATTATGTTGATATGGATTCAGAAAGTTCAGTATTAGGTTATGGAATTAGTTTGATTTTGTTAAATGTTGGAATGTATGTTGGAATTCCAATTTTTGCAATAATTAGAATTAGAAAATGAGTGAAAAAGAAAATTCCAAACAAATAACTGGTAACGCAGGTTTGTTTTATGCATCATATCAGCTAGCTAAAAGAGGTTGGAATGTTTTGCCAACTTCTAGAAATTCTAAAGGTCCAGATCTATTCATTTATTCTCAAGATGGAAAAAAAATGTACAAAATCCAAGTGAAAGCATTATCAAAACACAACCACATCAATCCTGGAAAAATGGATAGTTGGTTGATGAATGATATTATAATTATTTGTACAAATGTATATTCAAATCCTGAAATATACATTGGCAAACCAAAACAATTCACAGTTAACAAACATGGATGGATTCAAAAAGATAGTTATACAAAATTCAAAGATAACTGGAAAATAATCAAATGAAACCAATAGTAATTATCGCAATAGCACTTGTTTCCGTATTTCTAATTATTGAAAATTTTGAAACAGTTTATGGTGTAATTTCATATCCTACAATCACTCATAGACTAGAAAATCTTCCAACATATTGTATAGTTTCACCGTCAGGACTCACTGCAACAGAGAGAGGAAATTTAATACAAATAGCAACTAGTGGAGTTTCAAAATGGAATGACAAATTACAAAATTATGAAAAAATAAATCCAGAATTATGGGCAATAAACTCTAGAGTAATATCTTCAGAAGGAAGCACTGCAGGTTGTGATATCACAATTAATTTTATAGAAAAAAGTGATAGAAAAAGTGACACACCTGGATTCACCGTACTTGGGACATTTTATTCTGGAACCAATTCCATAGATGTAGCATTTAGGAATATAGATCTTGGAAGAATTTTCAATATATTGATTCATGAAATAGGTCACTCTATTGGGTTGGGACATTATGTTTCTGATGACAATGAATTAAATGAAAAATGGTATTCAGGTAAGGTTTTCTCCCCATCAATTATGATTCCTACAACTAACCGTGATACTTCAAAAATGGATATTATGGATACGGATATTCTCAAAGTTCGTTCAATGTATGGTGCAGATGGGTTCTATGCATTCTCTACAATCCCTGCACCTGGAATTCCTACACCATCCCCTATACCTATTCCAAGACCTGTACCAATAATCCCAATCAAACCTATTGATTCAATACAAATCACAGAACAAAACATACTTGTTTCAAAATATGATTCAAAAATAGTAAAGATTACAGGCCAAATTAAAGAAGATATTTTTCTTAAAGGAATACCCGTTTATGTTACCATCAAATCCTCGGATGGATTTGTAGCCCACAAACTTACACCAACAAAGACAGGATTATTTGAATTACCTATGGTATTTGATGAAAAATCACAAAAAGGTTGGTTTGAAGTTGAAGCAAGTTATCTTGAGCATACTGATACTGACATGAATTTTTATTTCTTTGTAGGTAAACCAATAATCAATTACAGTGAAACTATAATCCCTGAAGTAGAAGAAAAACCTCCGGCAAATGCAATATCTGGAAAATTCCTTGAAAATATTAGTGTTGAATCAAAAAATAATAATTATACTATAACTGCTTATTTTAGTAAAAACTATGATTCTCTTTCATCCACAAGAATAACTGTGGATAATGAATGCCCAAAGAAAAAAGAAATTATCAAAAAAGATTTTCAATTTATCCCTGGACAGAAAAAAACATTTTCATTTTATCAATTACCTGATGGAAAACCTTCTGAATGTTCACTATACTTTACACTAAGTAATTTTGAAGGAAAAACTATTGAAGAAATAATAATTAATTATGATGTAGAGAGTGATGATAAAAAGGATAAACAAATTATTTCAAATGTTCCAAAAACCACACTCACTCCACAAATTCCATCAACTACAGTAATACCATCTTGGATACAAAATAATGCTAAATGGTGGTCTGAGGGAAATATTGATGATGATTCTTTTACTCTGGGATTGGAATTTTTAATCAAAGAAAAAATCATCAATGTTGAGCCTGTAGATGTGAAATCTTTTACTCCAAAAGAGATTCCAGCATGGGTAAAAAACAATGCAGGTTGGTGGGGACAAGGGTTGATCAGTGAAAATGACTTTTTACAATCAACAGAATGGTTAATTGAAAATGGATTAATTAGAATTGAGCAATGAAATTGAAGAGAATGAAACCAATAGTAAATAACTCGATAATTAGAAATTAATGAAATAGATCATACACTTCTGATAGCCACATTAAATCATATTCAAAAGCATCTGAATCCCAAACAAAATCTGGTTGTGGCATCACATTAAGATCTACTACTTGTACATTCACTGTAATTGCACTAAATTTGAGTATGTCGTTACGATTGTAAATTACTAATTTATCCCCATTCCCTACTTTACATGTTTTACCAAATGATGACATAGCTTCTTCGGTACTACAACTTGGATAATACTGTCCACCTCCATTAAGAAACTGAGTAGGAGTAGTTGTACTAGTTAATACGTAAGCATGGAATCCGTTGGATTGACTATCTGATGTTAGATAATAATTCATACTGCCAGATTTACAAAATGGCATTGTATAGTAGTCGCCTTCATCAAGATCAATAGACTTGTCTACATCCATTGTAAATTGAGATTCTATTGTAGAATACATTATGTTGCTAGCTTTGACACTATGGTTATATCCAAACGAATGTCCCAATTCATGCCATAATATTTTATTCACAGTTAGTGCATTATACGCCTGCCAATCTCCAAAACAATTCCCTTCACCTAACCCTACTTCAACTACTGACTTGAAAATAGCATGACCTAAAACTGTGGAACCAAAATCTTTCAACCAACCAACCGTGATGTCTGCATTATTTGGATTAGAAACTACTCTAATCGTCATTTGATGCATTTCGATACCATCCAACCCATTTGAAAGTAATTGAACTGATTCACGAACTCCTTCTGAAGCATAATTTGGTACAGGTGCAAAATAAATATTCAAAGTGCCTTTCACAATACCACTTACAACAGGATTTATTCTAGCAAGTGCTTCAATTTCACCCTTCTTTGTTTCTAATGCCTGTCGTTCTAATTCTACTTTTTTCTGTTCTAGTTCTAATTGCTGTCTAAACAATTCGGCTTCTTGCTCTTCAATGATTCTTTGTTGTTCTGCATCATTGCGCATTTTTTGTAGTTCTAGTTCATACTTGTTCTGTCTTTCTTGCTCTGCAAGCAGTTTTTCTAATTCTTGATTTTTAATCTCTGCAGAATTCAGATTATTTTGTGTTGTATCCACACCCCATCCAATTTCCTTTTTCTTTTCTTCTAGTCTTTGATCTGCACGTTCTTGTATAGTTTGAATGGTTTTTGACTGTGTAGATGATTGTTCAGTTAAATCAGGTATTGTGATATCATTAGGAAAAACCACTGTCACTAAAACTATTATCATAACTAACATCATTACTGCCCCTGCACCTATTCCTATACCAATCCCAGTTTTACCGTTCAAAGATAGGAGTTATGAAAATCATATGCTAATATGCTTTTGAGAATAGACAATAGGCTTAAGTTCATATAAAAATTCAAAACATACATGGCAAACGGGGCTGCAATAGGAATAGGAATATTTTTTCTAATTATTGCAGGTGTTGGTTTTGTGTATCCTGTTAGTGATGGGTACACCATTGTTCAAGTTGATGATATATGCAAGTCCGGTTTGGGACAACTAGGTCAATTATTCAGTGCTAGTGGTCAACAAGGATGTCAACAAGTTAAACTGATGTCATATGGTGTGTATGGTTCAGGTCTAATTGGAATTATTTTGCTTATTACAGGATCTGTATCATCTAGAGGTCAAAAAGAAATACACTATGAAAGAGAAATACCTGATGATGCATTAGATATTCTTGAGAAAAGATATGCTAAAGGCGAGATATCTAAAGAAGAATTTGATGATATGAAAAAAGATTTGAGTTAGATGAATTTTTTATTATTCATTCCAGTAATTGTATTCTTATTGATGATTCCAACATTTGTAGATGGTCAAATATTGAAAACTCATTCAGTATCTGTATCTGAAGAAGTTTTTTCAGTAGACATTCCAGTCGTTGGAACAATTAGTGCAGTAATGAAATATGATTTAGATTTTGAAATAATAAAACCCAATAAAATACAATCTGGACAATCTGATTATATTTCACTATCTCCAAAACGTGGAACCCTTACAACTTCTTTTTATCATAATGGAAATTATCAAGAATCAATAACAAGAGATATTCCCTTGGGTACTACAAATACAATGCCTATTCCGGGTACTTTTGTAGGTCAAATTTTTGTAAAACCCACTCTGGTCGTATTGCCACAAATTAGTGGACCTGGAAGTACAACAATTACAAAACCTGCTGAAATTAATTCAATGACCACACAAAGATTCACTATTAGCACAAATAATCAAATTGGAAGTTACGATTCTATCACTGTTTCATTTCCAATGGGGGTAATCTTGAATTTTGGGGGAAAAATCAATTTATACATTACTGAATACACAATTCTTGAAGAAAAACTTGGAATTGAAATTAAATCTATAATATCTGAAAAAATATTATTAGAGAAATTTATCACCACAAATTTATCCATTAGTGTTAAAGATGGTTCAAAAATAGGATATGTCAAAGTAAATCCAACAGTAACAGATAGTTCAGGAAGCCAAATTACATCCCAATCCATTTCAATTAACGTTGACGGTATGTACAAGACAAAAATAAGTTCTAATCAGTGGTCTCAAGATATCTATACAAAATCTGGAACCCATAATATTGCAGCTGAATTTCCACAAACAACTAGTTCCAGTAACAAAGCAATAATTTACAAAAAATCCAACGATATGGAAAAATTTACTGTAAAATCACCTCCGCCAAAACAAACATCTTCATCATCTTATTCTCCTAATTCATCCAAAAATAGTAACTTAACATGTGGTACTGGAACTCATGAAGAAAATGACCAGTGTATATCAGATGACATGTTTGGTGGATGTCTAATTGCAACTGCCACTTATGGCTCAGAGCTAGCACCAGAGGTTCAAAAGTTACGAGAACTACGAGATAATTCTCTATTATCCACCGAATCAGGCACAAACTTCATGAATATTTTCAATAATGTTTACTATTCATTCTCACCATACATTGCAGATTATGAAAGAGAAAATCCAATATTCAAAGAGATGGTAAAAATTGCAATTACTCCGATGATTACTAGTTTATCAATTCTAAATCATGTTGATATGGATTCAGAAAGTTCAGTATTGGGATATGGAATTAGTTTGATAATTTTGAATGTTGGAATGTATTTTGTAGCACCTGCCATGTTGATTGTTGGGATTAGCAAGAAATTCTAAATCATCTATT
>Ga0233437_1005061_pt1 | contig 14766 bp, 8 predicted proteins | sample SI_122_August201_FD_182714 | JGI IMG/M metagenome (GOLD analysis project Ga0233437, IMG submission 182714) | Seawater microbial communities from Saanich Inlet, British Columbia, Canada - SI_122_August2016_200_MG | ecosystem: Environmental > Aquatic > Marine > Inlet | place: Canada: British... | reverse complement strand
CATGTGGGGGCCGGATGGTCTTCCCCGGGATGAAAATGAGCGCATGGCCCTGTCGGCGGAACTGCTGTACGCTGCCAATGAAGCGGGCGTTCCCAATGAAGACATCTTTGTGGACGGGATTGTGACCCCCGTCAATATTCAGCAACCGCAGCTCATGAGCCTCATGGCCTATCAGGAAATGGTGGGAGAGATGTTTCCCGGCGTGAAATCCACCTGTGGCCTTTCCAATATTTCCAACGGCCCCCCGGATAATCTGCGTCCCATCTTGAATCAGACCTATATGGTGATGCTGGAGCGGAAAGGCATGTATTCCGTAATTTCTGATGCCTATGATGATCAGTTGACCGCCATTGCCCGGGGAAAAAGGCCGGACGTGGTGGAAGTCATTCATAAGGTGATGGATGAGGAAGCCATTAGTATGGGTGATTTGTCAAAGGAATTGCAGGACTATGTTAAAACCGCCAGGGTGATTCTGGGTCAGTCCCTCTATTCAGACTCGTGGCTTGAATTGTAAAAAGTTCTGATTGAAACCTTAAGAGAGACTCCTTCGCTATTGTGGGGGGGTCTCTTTTTTTGTTCACGGTTTACAGTTGCCGGTTTGCGGTTAGAAAATCAAAAAAAGGAAAATGGTTTGGACACAATACAGGAAAAGATGACGCCCGGTGATTTTGAGCGGAATGAACAGGATAAACTTATTGCGAATCGCTTAGCCCGGGTGGAGCGCAAAATTCTGGTCATGAGTGGAAAGGGTGGGGTCGGCAAGAGTACGGTGGCCGCCTATCTGGCCCTTCTACTGAGCAAAAATGGCCAGAAGGTTGGATTGCTGGATGTGGATCTCCATGGTCCCAGCATAGCGAAACTCATGAAGGTCCAGGGTGGTTTCGATTTGAGCCGGGAAGGAATTGTGGGGCCATATGCTTTTTCAGACCATTTAAGCATCGTGAGCATGGATATGATGCTTGGCGAAAAAGATATGGCCGTCATCTGGCGGGGACCCATGAAAATAAGTGCCATTCGACAGTTCGTTTCGGATATTGAGTGGGGAGAACTGGACTTTCTGCTGGTTGATTCTCCACCGGGTACCGGGGATGAGCCCCTTACGGTGGCCCAGACCATACCCGATGCGGAAGCCCTCATCGTTACCACGCCCCAGGAGATCAGCCTGGCGGATGTGAGAAAGTCCATTAACTTCTGCCGCCAGGTTAATATGAAAATGTTGGGTGTGGTGGAAAATATGAGTGGACAGCGTTGTCCTCACTGTGGAGAGCAGGTGCCCCTTTTCGGGCAGGGCGGTGGGGAAGAAATGGCCCGGGAAATGGATGTCCCCTTTCTGGGGCGGATTCCCGCGGATGCAAAGATGGTCAATGCCGGAGACACAGGAGATCTGGAAGGGCTCACGGGCCAGCAGGATCTGGAGATCAATGTTGCCTATGACAATGTTTTAAAGACGATTCTGGTGCAATAGAAGCCATAAGAATTTTAAGGGAAACACCCCGCGGCTTTTCCCACGAATTCGGGTCGGGAAAAGACAAAATCAACCCATGCCCCACTTCAAGTTGAGAACCCCCTTTTTTCCTTGACAGAGCAGCTGTTTTGCAGCACTGTTTTTCCTGCTGGAATAAACAGCAACCTGAAGTTTTTTGGAAAAATCATCCATGAGCGAAAAACCCATACAAGATCCGGCGCCGGGGACCCACCACCTGCGCTTCAGGGGCGATACGCTGGTTTTCAGCATTTCTTTGCCAAAAAATTTAAATGGGAATGCCTGGATTCGCACCAACCTGGGGCATGCTGAGGTCTCCCGGCATGAGATCATTGATGAAGTGCGCCATGGTGAACCCCGTCTACAGAAGGACTGGTTTGATATTCCCATGAAACGGGTTTCGGCAAGGCAGTTTCGGAGCCATATTCCCCTTTGTGAGGTGGGGCATTTTGAAGCCAAGTGCTATTTCCTGAAAGAAAATGATACAACCCCCCTCTGGCCTGAAGGTCAAAACATCGTCATCAATGTGGAACCTGGCGATACCTGCTGCGCCAATATTATTTACAATGCCTTTGTAAGGCAGTTTGGTCCCAATATCGCAGGCCTTGCAAGACCAACCCCTGCCATGGAAGACGGCATAAAGGCATTGGACAACGCCGGTTATACGGTAATACCGCCCTCAGGTACCTTCAGGGATCTCATCAAAAAACTCGATTTTATCATTTCAGAACTGGAATGCCGTATCCTTCAGCTGCTGCCGGTCCATCCCACGCCCACCACCTACGGACGGATGGGCCAGTTCGGCAGTCCCTATGCCGCCCTGGGCTTTTTATCCGTTGACCCGGCGTTGGCGGAATTCGATCCCAAGGTCACGCCTTTGGAACAGTTTATTGAACTGGTAGATGCGGTTCATGAGCGGAATGCAAAGATATTTATCGACATTGCCATAAACCACACGGGGTGGGCGGCAAGGCTTCATGAGAAGCACCCGTCATGGCTGGTTCGCGATCAGGAGGGCACCATCCAAGTGCCAGGCGCCTGGGGTGTCAAATGGGAAGACCTCACGAAACTTGATTACACCCAAAAAGATCTCTGGCAATACATGGCGGAGGTTTTTCTCACCTGGTGCCACCGAGGGATAGACGGGTTTCGTTGTGACGCAGGCTATATGATTCCGGTACTTGCCTGGGAGTATATCGTTGCGGCCGTCCGGGAACAATACCCGGATACAGTCTTTTTAAACGAAGGCCTTGGTGGAAAGATATCCGTGACCCGAAACCTTTTGAACAAAGGGGGTTTTAACTGGGCCTATTCCGAATTATTTCAAAACGACACCCGGGACCAAATTGAAACATATCTTCCTGAAGCCATGGAAATTTCAAGGACTGATGGCTTGACAGTTCATTTTGCTGAAACCCACGATAACCTGCGCCTGGCGGAAAGATCCAAAGTCTGGGCCCGCATGCGAACAGCCCTGTGTGCTCTTTTTTCATCCAGCGGAGCATTCGGCTTTGCCAATGGTGTGGAGTGGTATGCCACGGAAAAAATTAATGTCCACGGGGCCCCTTCGCTGAATTGGGGCTCGGAAAGCAACCAGATTGAGAACATCCGGCGAATCAATGGGATTTTGAAATATCATCCGGCATTTCATGACCGGGTGCGGTTAAAAATGATTCAGTGCGGTATGGGGAATTATGTGGTGATGTTGCGGCACCACATGACGACGGGAAAATGGCTCCTGGTGGTGGCAAACCTGGACGATGATAAAGAGACGCTTGTGTGCTGGGATGATACGGCAGGGCCCATTTGGGAGGGGAATGCGTTAACGGACTTACTGGGTGGTGAAAAAGTGGCCCTTGACCGTACGGAGGGGCGTTGCCGGGTCTTGCTGGCGCCTGGCCGGGTCCTCTGCCTGACAGCCGATCCCCGTGATGATGCGTTCCTTGACTTGCCACCGGACCGGATTGCGATCCCCGAACGCATCCGGCGACAGCAATTGCGTGCCAGGGCCCTTGACGTCTGGCGATATTATCATGGCGTCGGTGACCTGGGATCCGCTGACCCGGACGAGATGGCATCTCAGTTGTCAAAGGATGCAGTGGCGTTCTGCACCGAAATGAATCCGGAGAGCGGTGAGTCGCGAGTGGTTCAATGGCGATGGCCGAAAGATGTGAGGCGCCAGGTGATGGTGCCACCGGGGCATTTCCTTTTGCTGGTCGCAGAGACCCCCTTTCGTGCGAACCTCAAGGATGAACCGCATACCCCGGTGCTGGCCTCGGAGTCGGCCCATCAGCTGGATGACGGGAACTACTATATCCTGTTTACGCCCCAGGCCACGCCTGAAACGCACACCCCCCGCATCCTGGAGCTTTCGGTTTTTGAAGCGGGTGGCACAAAACATGTTGAAGCGTCCTTCCTTTTCTTAACCAGCGCCGAAAGAAGTGTTGTGAAAAGGCATCTGGACCGGTCGGATCTGCGTTCAGGCGCCCCGCTGCTACTGGGTACGAACCATTCGGGCGCCATGATGCGGGCCCCCATCCAGTGGGGAGAACTTCCCAGCCGCTACGACGCGTTGCTGGGCGCCAACATGGACCCCGACTGCCCCGAAGACCGGTTGATACTCTTGACGCGCTGCCGGGGATGGATTCGGTTTCAGGGATATTCCCGAGAGATGGGTGACCATTGCTTCCATGGGTTTGATTTTGATTTTCATTCCCGGGGATGCTGGTCTTTTCGGGTTCCCACGGGTCAGGGTGAACATGTGGTTCTCAAAGTGTGTCTGGAGATGGTGCCCGGGGAAAATCGGGTCCGCATGGATTTTTACCGGGAGCCAATCCAAGGGATTGATGGGGGAATGGAGGGGCGCCTTGGCGATTCCAGACCGGTTGAGATTATTTTGCGACCCGATGTTGAGTGGCGAAGTTTTCATGGATCCACCAAAGCGTATCTGGGGGCGGAGAGCCGTTTTCCGGGAAGCGTAACGCCCATGGGGGAAGATCCGGGCTTTTTGTTTTCACCCCAGGGGCCACCGCACACCCTTTGGATTCGCGGATCCAGAGGTGCTTTTCGGCAGGCGCCCGAATGGCAGTATATGGTTCACCATTTTAAGGATGGGGAACGGGGGTTTGATGCGGACTCGGATCTGTTCAGCCCCGGCTATTTTTCCGTATTCCTGGCGGGGGGAGAGTCTTTCCAACTGGAGGCCGGTGTGTTGGAGGCGGGCGGGCATCCTCCCCGGGTGACAGACCCTTCGGGTGAGGATATCCTTCAATTTTTCCCCGGGGAAGAACCGGTGCCGCTGGGCCAAGCCCTTGGGGACGCACTCGATCATTATGTGGTTAAACGGGGGGAACTAAAAACGGTCATTGCCGGATACCCATGGTTTCTGGACTGGGGCCGGGATTCCCTGATCGTTACCAGAGGCCTCATTGCCGCCGGCAGGGTGGCGGATGCCAAATCGGTTTTGCGGCAGTTCGGGCGGTTTGAACAAAAGGGTACCCTGCCCAACATGATTCATGGAGAGAATGCGGGAAACAGGGACACGTCCGATGCGGCCCTGTGGTTTTTTGCGGCATGCGGTGACGTCATCAGCAAGGAAGGGGATCTCTCTTTTCTCACGGAAAAAGCGGGCACCCGTACCCTTAACCAGGTACTGCTCCAAATAGGCCACTTTATGATAAACGGAACCCACCATGGCGTAAAAATGGACCCGGAAACGGGCCTTATTTTCAGCCCGGCGCATTTTACATGGATGGATACGGATTTTCCCGCAGGTACCCCCCGGGAGGGCTATCCCATCGAAATACAGGCCCTGTGGTATCATGCTCTTAAATTCCTTTCCCGTGTGGACGGAAAAAAGGGTGAACATGACTGGAACGGTCTCGCTGAACGGGTCCGATCGTCCATCGTGGATCTATTCTGGCTGGAAGATCAATATCTGTCGGACTGCCTTCACGCCGAACCCGGCTGGCCCGCAAAAAAGGCAATCCAGGATGATGCCTTGCGGCCCAACCAACTGTTGACCATTACCCTGGGGGCTGTCCAGGATCCATTCATCTGCCGACAGATTCTAGAATCCTGTAGCGAACTCCTGGTTCCCGGTGCCATCAGGAGCCTTGCGGATCGACCGGTAAAAACGCCCATTCCAATTGTTCAGGGGGGCAGCGTTTTAAACGATCCCCAAAACCCCTACTGGGGAAATTATGCGGGCGATGAAGATACCCGTCGAAAACCGGCATACCATAACGGTACGGCATGGACCTGGCCGTTTCCGTCCTATTGCGAGGCGTGGGCCCAGACCTACGGCCACGCGTCCCGCAAAACGGCCTTGTCGTGGCTTTCCGCCGGTGTTGAATTCATGAACAAAGGTTGTCTGGGCCAGGTGCCCGAAATTCTGGACGGGGATTTTCCCCACGCCCAACGGGGTTGCGATGCACAGGCGTGGGGCGTCAGTGAATTGTTGCGCGTATGGATAAAGCTGGGCGGTGATCTGCCGGTTACCGGTTAACCGCCTTTTCAAGAGGTAAAATAAAAATGGAGCATTTTCAAACATTTCAGGTATTGCCCAATATCCCCGAACCCCTTTGTTTCCTGGAAGAGCTGTCCAGGAATTACTGGTGGAGCTGGGAACTGGACGCGAAAGAACTATTTCGCCGTATTGATCGGGAACTCTGGGAAAATTCAGGCCAAAATCCGGTTCTGCTTTTGGCCAACGTACCTCAGAAACGGCTTGAGAATCTGTCAACGGACCCCGGATTTCTGGATCACCAGGCCCGTGTAAAGGCACTTTTTGACGCCAGGATAAAGGCGCCGTTTGAAGGTGCATATCAAGAGACGTACGACCGTGAAGGCGCCATTGCCTACTTTTCCATGGAATTCGGCGTCCATGAATCCCTTCCCATCTTTGCAGGGGGCCTGGGTATTCTCGCCGGGGATCATCTCAAAGCGGCGTCCACCCTGGGGCTTCCCCTGGTGGGGGTGGGTCTTTTCTACCGCCAGGGATATTTTCATCAGCGCATCAACAAAGACGGGTGGCAGCAGGAGGAATATCCCGAAACGGATCTTTACCATCTCCCCTTGGAAAAAGTTCATGATGAACAGGGCCATGAAATACGGATTACCATACCCGGGCCTGCGGAAGAGATTCGGGCGGGGGTCTGGAAGGTTTTGGTGGGGCGCGTGCCGCTTTTTCTGCTGGATACCAACCTGCGCGAAAATCCACCCCATATCCGTGAAATAACCGCCAGGCTTTACGTGTCCGATCCGTCCATCCGCCTTGCCCAGGAGATTCTGCTGGGAATCGGCGGGGTACAGGCCCTGAAGGCCATGGGGATTAACCCCAGGGTTTTTCACATGAACGAGGGGCACCCGGCATTTTCGTGCCTGGAACGGTTGGCCCAGACCATGGAGATGCACCATGTTGACGTTCGTTCGGCCAGGGAAATTATTCCCCGTACCACTGTTTTTACAACCCATACGCCGGTCCCTGCGGGGCATGATGAATTTGCGCCGGATCTTGTGAAACCTTACCTGCACCCGTTCGAAAGTCGACTGAGGGTTTCCGCAGATGAAATTCTGTCCTGGGGCCAGCATGCCGGGGCCGGGGAAAACAGTGATCTTTCCATGTTTGTGCTGGGTTTAAGGATGAGCCAGTACTTAAACGGCGTGAGCGAGCTTCATGGCCAGGTGGCCCGCCGCATGTGGCGGAACGTGTGGCCCCATCGGCCGGAGGCTGAGATTCCCATTGGCCATGTGACAAACGGTATCCATATCCCTTCTTTCGTGTCCCGGGATAACGCCATGTTTTTTCAAAATCGGCTGGGCATCAACTGGCACCGGAATTCATGGAAAAGGGAGAATCTGGAGGAAATTGACGCCATCAATGACATGGACTTGTGGGAAGCCCACAAAAGATGTCGGAACCGTCTCATCAAAAATTGCAGGCGCCTGTTGAAAAAGCAGTGCGAGCGGCGAAATGCCCCCAAAAGTGTTGTGGATGCAGCGGAATCGGTTTTAGATGAGGACGTCCTGACCATTGCCTTTGCCCGTCGCTTTGCCACCTACAAACGGGCCAATCTGCTGCTTCGGGACCTGGATCGCTTAAATGACATTCTGGGTAATACGGAACGCCCGGTACAGATTATTTTTGCGGGAAAGGCGCATCCCACAGATGAAGAGGGAAAAGGCCTGATCCGGCACATCTTCAAACACGCCGCGGATGAACGGTTACGCCATAAAATGGTTCTTCTGGAGGATTATGATATTCATATGGCGAGGCTTCTGGTTCAAGGGGCGGATGTGTGGCTCAATACCCCCAGGCGACCTCTTGAGGCCTGTGGCACATCCGGCATGAAAGCGGCGGTAAACGGTGTTCTCAACGTGAGCATTCTGGATGGCTGGTGGTGCGAGGGGTACACCCGGGAAAACGGCTGGGCCATCGGAAAAGGGGAGGACTATGAAGAACATTCCGATTCCGATCTCGTGGACAGCCAGGCCCTCTACAATGTTCTTGAAAACCACGTGATCCCCTGTTTTTATGAGAGAGAAGGCGGATCCGTGCCGTTTCAATGGGTCAAGATGATGAAAGCATCCATGAAAATGATCCTGTCTGACTTTTCAAGCCTTCGCATGGTGGAAGAGTATGAAAAGAGATTTTATGCGCACGCATGCCGGAGTTACGGTGAAATGCTCGATGACCATGGGGCGGGGGCTCAAAAAATGGCGGATCTTCGCGAACGGTATCGTTCCAAATGGGGTGACATTTCCATAGCGCCGCCCGTATGCGAGAGGCTTGGAACGGAACCCATCCGCGTGGGGGAGGTGTTTCCCGTCACGGCCAAGGTGTATCTGGGAGACCTGAAGCCCGAAGAAGTTCACGTGGAGCTCTATCACGGCGGTGTTCAATCCCTTGATACCATAAGGGAGAGCCATACGGAACAGATGGCCGTCAGAGAAGACTATGGTAACGGATCGTACCTGTACACCTGTAATTTAACCTGCGCCTCATCGGGTCAGTATGGATTTTCCGCCCGGGTGACCCCCCAAGGGGATGCGCTCATTAAATGCACGCCCGGGTTTGTGACCTGGGCGGGGGCTTGAAGGGAGCACAAGCATCATGGAGACATTTCTGGCCAACCCCACCATTCTCCTGGTGACGCCTGAAGTGACCTACCTCCCAAAAGGGATGGGAGATATTGCCGACAACCTTTCCGCCAAGGCGGGTGGACTGGCCGATGTTTCGGCAACCCTCATCAGCGCCCTGTTCGAGCAGGGCGCTGATATTCATGTGGCCCTGCCCGATTACCGAAACATGTTCGGTGCGGGCATCGCCCCCCTTCAGATCAAGAAACTGGACGCCATCCGGCGTAAAATGCCCGCGGAGCGGATTCATCTGGCCGAAGACCGGGCCTTCTTTTATCTGAACCAGGTATATTCCAATTACGGTCATGAAAACGGAAAGATCTCGCTGGCCTTCCAGCGGGAAGTCATCAATAATATCATTCCACGGGTTCAGCCCGACCTGATCCACTGTAACGACTGGATGACCGGGCTCATCCCGGCCATGGCCCGTCAACACGAAATTCCGTGCCTCTTTACCATCCACAACATCCATACGGTCCAGCATCCGCTGCATTATATTGAAGACCGGGGCATTGACGCCGCATCCTTCTGGCAGTACCTTTTCTATGACCATTTCCCGACAGGATATGAACAGGCCAGGGAAAACAATCTGGTGGACTTTCTGGTGAGCGGCGTTTTTGCAGCGCATTTTGTCAATACCGTAAGCGAGACGTTCCTGGCCGAGATCGTCAACGGTCAGCACGGCTTCGTCAAGGAATCCCTCCGCAGGGAGCTCACCGGTAAGTACGAGGCCGGATGCGCCGCAGGGATTACCAATGCACCGGACGCCAGTTTTGATCCGGAATCGGACAGGCGGTTGAAATTCAAATATGATGCGGATACCCATGTGGCGGGAAAAAAACAAAACAAGGGAGCGCTGCAACGCGCTCTGGGGTTGATCGAAAATGAAAATGCGCCGCTTTTTTTCTGGCCGTCGCGACTGGACATGGTTCAAAAGGGGTGTCAGCTGCTGGCCCACATACTGTATGATGTGGTAAGCCGTTACTGGGATCAGCAGCTTCAGGTTGTATTTGTGGCGGATGGCGAATTCAAAAATTATTTCCGGGAAATCAACTGGCACCACAATCTGCTGGAACGGGTGGTTCTCTGCGATTTTGATGAAAACCTTTCCCACCTGGCCTATGGCGCATCGGACTTTGTACTGATGCCGTCGTTGTTTGAACCGTGCGGACTTCCCCAGATGATCGGCCCCATTTACGGGTCCCTGCCGGTGGCCCATGATACCGGCGGCATTCACGACACCGTGGTTCGCCTGGATGTGGACCGGGCGGAGGGCAACGGCTTTCTGTTCGAGACATTCGACCCGAACGGTTTGTCATGGGCCATTGATGAGGCCATGGGGTTTTTCAACCGCCCTTCCCATGTGAAAGCGGATGAAATTACACGGATTATGCGTGAAAGCAAGGCTGCGTTCAACCATTCGGTCACGGCGCGCAGGTACATGGATCTCTACGAAAAAATGCTGGAACGGCCCCTGATCAATGACTGAAAGAGACCCATTGCGGATGGCGGATTGTGGATTGGGGAATGATCCGTATCTTCGGCCTTATGAGAAAAACATTCGGGCGCGGATCCGGCGTGCGGGGTCAACGGCGGATCATCTGACTGAAGGGGGGAAGATCAGTTTAGGGGATTTTGCGTCGGGTCACGAATTTTTCGGGCTTCATTTTCGGGAGGACCGATGGGTTCTAAGGGAATGGGCGCCCAATGCAATTGCCATATTCCTGGTGGGAGAAATGACCCAATGGCGGGAAGCCGGGGCGTATGAACTTGAAAAGATCAACCGGGAGGGGGTTTGGGAGGTCAGGCTCCCGGCGGATTTTCTGGTGCACGGCATGCATTACCGGCTTCGCATGCACTGGGAGGGCGGAGAAGGGGACCGCATTCCCGCATATGCCCGGCGGGTGGTACAGGATTCGAACAGTCTCATATTCAATGCCCAGGTGTGGTCTCCCACAGATCCCCATGAGTGGAAACACCCTGATTTTGTTCCCGGGCCCGGCCCCCTGTTTGTATACGAAGCCCACGTGGGCATGGCCCAGGAAGAAACAAAAATTGGAACCTACCGGGAGTTCGCTGAACATGTCCTGCCGAGGATTGTGGATGCCGGATACAATGCCCTGCAACTCATGGGCGTTCAGGAGCACCCCTATTATGCTTCCTTCGGGTATCATGTCTCCAGTTTTTTTGCCGCATCATCCCGATTCGGTTCCCCTGAAGATCTGAAAATGTTGATTGACCGGGCCCACAGTTCGGGACTGTCCGTTATTATGGACCTGGTCCATTCCCACGCGGTGGCCAACGAGGTGGAGGGCCTCAGCCGTTTTGACGGGACTTTGTACCAGTATTTTCACGAAGGGGCACGGGGGATCCATGAGGCCTGGGGATCCCGCTGTTTTGATTATGGCAAGCCCCAGGTGCTCCACTTTCTACTCAGTAACTGCCGGTTCTGGCTGGATGAATACCATTTTGACGGGTTCCGATTTGACGGCATTACCAGCATGCTTTACCATCATCATGGGTTGGGTAAGGCATTTACGTCCTATGACGACTATTTTGACGATAGCATAGACGAGGAAGCCCTCACCTATCTGTTCCTGGCCAATGAACTGATCCATGGTGTGCGCCCGGAGGCCGTCACCGTTGCCGAAGACATCAGCGGCATGCCCGGCCTTGCTGCGCCCGGGGAAGCGGGGGGTATGGGTTTTGACTACCGACTGGCCATGGGGGTTCCGGATTTCTGGATCAGAATCCTGAAAGAAATCCGCGACGAAGACTGGCCCCTGGGGGAGATGTGGCATGAATTGACCAATCGAAGGGTGGATGAAAAAAGCATCGGGTATGCCGAGAGCCATGATCAGGCGCTGGTGGGGGATAAAACGCTGATGCTGAGGCTGATGGGTCCCGCCCTTTATGACCAGATGCATGTTGACAGCGAAAGCATGGCCGTTGACCGGGGCATGGCCCTTCACAAACTGATACGGTTAATCTCCCTGGCCACCGCGGGCAACGGCTATCTCAACTTCATGGGGAACGAATTCGGGCATCCGGACTGGATCGACTTTCCCCGGGAGGGCAACGGGTGGTCCTATGAATATGCCCGGCGCCAATGGCACCTCCTGGACAAACCGGATCTGAAATATGCGCATCTTGCGCGTTTTGACCATGATATGATCGCTCTGGCAAGAAATGGGGGCCTGTTTGAATCTGGTCCGCCGTCCCTGATCCTGGAGCATTCAGACCACAAGGTGCTGGTTTTTAGGCGGGGTGCATTTCTGTTTGTTTTTAATTTCCACCCCGCTCGCTCCCATAACGATTATCCTATTTTAGTGGGTCCGGGCGAGTATCAGATGATACTGGACAGCGATGCGCCGGAGTACGGCGGTCACGGCCGACTGCGCCGGGATCAGCGGCATTTCACTGCTTTCGGGAAGGCGGGAGAAACCATCAGGCAAACGCTCAGTTTGTATCTTCCCACCCGTACGGCCCTGGTGCTTACGCCCGTGGACAATGGCATTGACACCGAAGGGCCTGAGCCCTATACTTGTTTGAGGAAGTGATTTTTTGAAGTGGCTCCCGTATGAACACCTACGAACTCAAGCCATAAGGGCAGGGATCGCGGGTATTATTTTAAGAACCGGGCACGAAAGGACATGGGGAAAATGACAAACGAAAACATCATGCCTGTGGGTGAGCGGATCAAGCAGGCCCGTCAGCAAAAGAGCCTTGACCTTGAAGAACTGGCAGGTCGGGTCGGTTGTTCGGGTGAGTACCTGCAATGGGTTGAGGATGGACAGGTGGAACCGCCTGTGGCCCTTCTGCTGCAGGTAGCCAAAAGTATGAACCTCGATTCGGGGGCGTTCCTGACGGTGGATGATTCGCCCGAAAAACGCCTGGGTGAGTCTGCCAAGCGGACCAAAAAGTACTCATACCAAACCCTTACGCCACCCGAAGCGGATAAGCATCTGATGGCTTTTTCCGTCACCATTCCCCCCAGAACGGGGCACGAAGGGGTCGGTTATCATCATGAGGGTGAGGAGTTTGTTTATGTTCTTTCGGGATCGGTGGAACTTCTAGTCGACAAGGAAAAACACTTTTTGGGTGAAAAAGAATCCCATCGTTTCAATGCCAATGTGGACCACCACCTGTCCAACCCGAGTGATGAGACGGCAGAACTGCTGGTAATTCTTTACGTGCCTTGATCCACCTTGAGTGTTTCATGCGGACGCGAGATACTGTTTGATGCTCTCCCTGAGGGTATCGAACGTTTCCGCGAATCTCTGTTCTTCGGTCTCCAGCAAGGTCACCCGAAACCCTTGCAAATCGGAACTGAAAGAGGTCAGGGGAACCACGCAGATACCGGTGGCACCCAGCAGGTAATAGACAAAACGCTTGTCCAGCTGCATTTTCTCGTCCTTTGCGGTCAGGTTTTCGATGAGCTCCCGGACTTCGGGGTTGGCAATGGCGAGAGTCTGCTTCCGGTTTATTCTCCCTTCTTCAAAAACCACGGTCATATAAAAGGCGCCATTGGTCTGGTTGACCATGATGCCGGGAATTTCCTTCAATTTTCCGTAACCAATTTCTGAGAAACGTTCATAGCGCTTGCGCCGTTTCATGAGATGATCCGCATAGGCAGGGTGTTCAAAAACCCTGGGGATGGCCTTTTGCGGAAGGGTTGTGGAACATACCTCCATCATTTTCGCATTGGTGATACTTTTGATATAGCTGGCGAACATGGGATCCCGGTCCGCGTTATAAACTTCCATCCATCCGCAACGCCCTCCCGGCCAGGGAAGCTCTTTGGAAATGCCTTTCATGCTGATGGCCGGTACGTTTCCGATAATCTCGGACAGAGATTTGCCTTTGTGACCGTTATATGCCAGATTCAGGTAGATTTCGTCCGCGATGATAAAGAGATCAAAATCCCGTGCAATGGAAACGATTTCTTCCAGCAGGTGCTCCGGGTACACCATTCCCGTGGGATTGTCGGGATTGATGATCAGGATGGCGGCCACCGCCGGGTTATATTTGACCCGTCGCCTCAATTCCACCACATCCGGATACCAGTTATTCCGGGGGTCGAGAGGATAGCACACAGGGGGGAGTCCCGCGTGGGCGGCTTCCGAGGACGAGTGGGTGGTGTACGTGGGTGTCGGGGTGATCACGCGGGCGGTGCGACGCAGAAAGCCGTATACCTTGGTGATGGCGTCGCCTAAGCCGTTAAAGAAAAGAATATCACTTTCATCCAGGTGGACCCCGCTTGTCTGGTTGGTCAGGGCGGCCAGGTATTTCCGCGTTTCTAAATCGCCCAAAGTGGCACTGTAAGCGTAAGAGCCGTCTTCCATGGCCAGCTCGGCGATGATACTTTTCAGCCAGTCGGGTATTTTTTCACCTTTGGCCACCGGATCTCCAATGTTTTCCAGGGTGATTTTCATGCCCATGGCGTTCAGCTTTTCCACTACCTCCATGATCCCTCGGATTTCATAGGTCAGTTCGCCCGCACCGATGTGAACAATGTCGGTTCGCATAAATGATTCCTCCTCCCTCTAATAAACTTCTCGCGGCCACAAAAAAAGGGCCGCAAATTCAAGCAGCCCCACAAAAAAAGGCTGCGAGTCGCCCGGCAGCCCTGGTTGGTTTGGTTGATGGTTTATGCCATCCACGTCCCTCCCAGAACCACGGGCACAGCGGGTGCCGCAGCGGCTGCTGCTGCCTCGCTCAACATGTGAAATCTACCGATGATCTGTTGGCTGCTCAAAAAAGACACGTCGATGATCCCTTCAAATATCTTAAAATTCATAGATTTGCCATCCACCTATGACATGCTTTGGAAAAAAATTCAAGGTTTTTTTGCGTTGATTCTGATTTCCCCTTAAAAGGAATTGGCATTGGCTTTTCCATGAAGATAGGGTATGGATAGCGAATTCCTATGATATACAGGGGCGGGCCTGTACGCCTGCCCATTTGAATAAGCCGGATGCGCCGCCTGGGCATCCTGAAAAAGGAGCAAGCCATATGACCGAGGCAGAAGGAAAAGTCTTTCAGTGGGAAAGTCCCGAGAAAATCAGAGCCGATTTTCTGGAAACTTTTGATTTTGACAGTCCCCGCCAATACATTAAAACCGAGACCCGAGAGTTCATCGC
>Ga0233437_1005059_pt1 | contig 14775 bp, 18 predicted proteins | sample SI_122_August201_FD_182714 | JGI IMG/M metagenome (GOLD analysis project Ga0233437, IMG submission 182714) | Seawater microbial communities from Saanich Inlet, British Columbia, Canada - SI_122_August2016_200_MG | ecosystem: Environmental > Aquatic > Marine > Inlet | place: Canada: British... | reverse complement strand
GCCGTGCCCTGGCCGCCCGGCAAGGATCCGGCTTGGGGATCAGGCTTGGATGCTCGACTACACGGGGGTCACCCGGTTCCGCGAGACCTGCGACTTCGTGTACGGGGTGAACGCGTGATCACCCGCTACTTCTGCCCCAACGGCCGCAGCGGTCCCCGCTCGATAGCCCGCAAGCGTCGTCGTTGCGAAGCCGAGTACGGGCGCCCCTGCCGATGCCCCGGAGGTCCGATCACCGTCGTCGACCTCGGTCGGGACTTCAAGGAGATCTGCGACCACCCCGACGACACCGTCCGGGAGCCGGACACCCGCGAGGGCTTCGACCGATGCTGATCAACACCGGCTGCGGCATCGAGGGCCTTCGCGGACTGCCTCCCGGCTCCGTGGACCTCGTCTTCTGCGACCTGCCCAGCGGCGAGACCCGCGCCCATTTCGACAACCCGATCAGCCTGCCTGACTTCTGGTCGGTCGCGTGGCCGTGTCTCAAGCCGACCGGCGCGGTGGTGCTGATGGCGTCGTCTCTGAGGTACGCGGCGACGGTGATCGCCTCCGAGCCGAAGTGGTACCGGTACGATCTGATATGGGAGAAGGGGCGCGCTACTGGGCACTTCAACGCTGTTCGACGGCCGATGCTTTCCCACGAATACCTGTTGGTCTTCTACAGGGAGCAGCCGACGTACAACGCGCAGAAGACCAGCGGCCATCGCGTCGCGTCCAAGCGGGTACGCTCTGCGGAAGAGGGGCGTGCCACGGGCAGCGCGAACTACGGGACTGGCGGTCAGGGCGCCTTTGTCAACGACGGTGGGACGGACCGTGAGCCGCGCTCTGTGATTCGGACTCAGCACTTCAACCTGGATCGCCGCCACCCCCAGCAGAAGCCGCTCCCGCTGCTCCAGTGGGTCGTTCGCACCTACACAAACCCCGGCGAGACGGTGGCAGATCCGTGCGCGGGGTCGGGCAGTATGGGAGTGGCCGCAATCGGAGACGGGCGGGAGTTCATCGGGTGGGACTTCGAGCCCAAGCCGCCGCTGGCGACTCAGGTCGGACTCCTGTGATCCTCTACTCCTCCGGCCTGTTCGTCCCCCCGGGCCACCCCAGCGAGCAGGCTCTACGCGACCGTGCCACCCTGCGCAACCCCGCGTACGACGAGCACGAGCAAATGGTCCGCGCCCGGGTCCGCTCCCGCATGGCGCCCAAGCCGCCGAAGACGATCACGACGTGGCGCACGATCCCCGCGCCCCACCCGTGGGCCGGCGGGACGCTGTTCCCCAGGTGTCTCCCGCTCGACGACTGCGACCGCGCCGAGTTGGTCGACGGCCGCAGCCAGGGAGACCCGATCAACGCCCAGCTCTCCGCTAGCACCACGCTCCGTGACTACCAGACCGCAGCCTGCGACGACTTCACCGAAGTCGAGACCGGCGTCGTGGTGTTCCCCTGCGGCGGTGGCAAGACGACCACGGGCGTCGGTCTGATCGCTCGACTCAAGACAAGGACGCTGATCCTGGTGCACACCGTCGACCTTGCCGAGCAGTGGGTGGACCGGCTCCGCGAGCAGCTGACGGGGATCACCGTTGGAGTCGTCGGCGACGGCCGGCGCGAGTCAACTGAGGACGTGGTCGTCGCGACGATCCAGACGCTCTCGCGATGGGACCTGCCGGAGCTCTACCGCTGGGGCCGCGGGTTCGGGCTCGCGGTGCTCGACGAAGCGCACCACGCGCCGGCTGAGTCGTTCCTGGGCGTCCTGATGGGTCTCCCCTGCCGGTACGTCCTGGGATTGACCGCGACGCCGGAGCGCGAGGACGGGATGACCCCGCTGCTGTGGCAGGCGTTCGGCGGGATCGCGTACCAGGCGACACGTGACCAACTGATCGACGTCGGCGCCATCCGACCCGCTCGGCTGACCGTCGAGAAGACCGGGTGGACGACTCGGTCGCACGTCGTCAGGTACGAGAAGACCTGGACGCCGGTCCACGCTGCCGACGCGAAGCAAGCCCGGGCGGACGGACTGCCGGTCAAGCCACGTCGCTACGACGCTCAGATCGCGGAGCTGGTCGGGGACGCCGGCCGCAACGCCAGGATCCGCCAGCTCGTCGCGGGTCGAGTCGTCGCGGGGCACTCGGTGATCGTCCTGTCCTGCAGGGTCGAGCACTGCCGCCAGTTGGCGCGCGACCTGTCCGCGGAGGGTGTGCCCGCCGAACCGCTCGCGGGGCGACAGACCGCCGGCGAGGTCAAGCGGATCCTCGACCGCGCCCGCGCTGGGGTGACGAAGGTGCTCGTGGGGACGACGAAGGCTGACGAGGGGCTCGACGTTCCGCGCCTGTCGTGCGGGGTGCTCGTGGCTCCGGCGAAGAAGCTGGGCCGGGTGACTCAGAGGCTCGGTCGAATCGAGCGTCCGGGGGATCTGGAGCCGGAGTGGATCGACCTGGTCGACGACTTCCCCAGCGCGGCGAGGGCATGGCGGGCGCGGCGGAAGCTGTATCGGTCGCTGAAGTTGGTGGGGGCGGAGTGATGCGCGAGTGGGCCGGCCTGATCATCGACCCGGAGTCCTACTGCGACGAGCACAGGGCGATGCTCCGCGACTCCCATTACCTCGCGCTGCCACCGCCTGGGGCTCTGTTCGCACCCGCCGTCCGGAGGGCTGAGGTTGGCATCGGCGGGCCGCGCGGGTCTGGTCCGCTGCTCGGTGTCTGCTTGGTCGGAAGGCCTGTCGCTCGACGCCTTCCGCAAGACGGCATGACCGGCGAGGTGACGCGACTCGTGCTTCGAGACGGACTTCCCTACGCGACAGCTTCGGCGGTGCTTCGTCGAGCGGCGGAGGTCGGGCGGTCCCGTGGAATGATCGCGCTGATTGCCTACCACGACCGCGCTCGGCACACGGGCTGCATCTACCGCAAAGCCGGGTTCAAGAAGGACGGGGAGACATTTGGTGGGCAGTGGGGGAATCGTCCAGGGCGTGAACAGTCGGCTCGACCGAAGCCGGAACCGAAGCGCCGATGGAGGCTCGCGCTGTGATCAGGCCTGTGCGGGAATCCAGGACGCCACGGGGACGCCGGTCGCCGCTTCGATCTTCGCCGCCATGTTCAGCGACGGCGAGCGGTCACCGCGGAGGATGTCCTGCACCGTGCGCGGCCGACAGTTGATCTGCCTCCCCCACTTGTCGATCAGGTCGGGCCGTGCCGCTGCGACCTCGTCCGCCAGCTCGAGCAGGGTGAGACCCCTGTCGGCCTTGTACGTGGCGAGCAGCTCCATACCCGGGACGGTATTCGTCATGTGGGCAGGGTACACCCGGAGCGTTCTTGCGGACAAGGACCGAGCGCCCGCACCTGTGGACAGATTCTCGTGATTGCCTGTTGACCTATCGCACGCTCCGCGCGTACATTCTCACTGGTCGCCCGGTCGGGGCTGCCGCCGAACAATCCTGGAGACTTCATGCCTGAGACCAACCCCTTGAACAACCCGACTTCTGAGTTGCTGTTGGCGCTCGTCGAGGTGCAGCGGACGATTCAGCCCGTGCCCGAGGACAAGGTGCGGAACGACAGCGGAGGGAAGTACCCCTACGCGAGCGGCCCGGCCGTCGTCGAGCACACCAAGGCGGCGCTGAGGGCACAGGGCCTCGTGCTCGTGGTCACCTCGACGCTGTGCAGCCCGACCGAGTCGGTGCGCGGCGTGGTTCGGCTCGAAGGGGTCGTCCTGCACAACGAGTCGGGCGGGTCGCTCCCGCTGGCCTTCGAGCTGCCCTACGTGGCCGGCAAGGGTCGCCCGGACGACAACGTGGCGCTTGCCTCGATCACGAAGGGCCACGCGCGCATGCTTCGCCTCCTCCTGGCGGTGTCCACGGGCGCCGACGCGGACGACGACGTCGAGGCGGACGCTGAGCCCGCGGCTCCGGTCGCGAAGGCCCCACCGGTCGCCACGGCTGCGAAGTCGGCGAAGGTCGAGGAGCCGCCCGAGACGAAGCCCGCACCGAAGGCCAAGGAGCCCGAGCCCGTCAAGGAGCCCGAGCCCAAGGCAGACACCCCCACCAAGGTCGGCAAGCCCGGCAAGGGCAGCAAGCACAGCCGTCTCCCCGCGCTCGGCTCCGTTCTGGAGCCCGCCCCGTCGCCCGCTGAGGACTGCAAGCGGTTCAAGGCGGCGGCGAAGCGCCTGGGCCTCGACCTGGACATCGCCGCCACGGCCGCCAGCCGCGTCCCCGAGGGCGGGAAGCTGCGCGAGACCACCGGCACGCGGTTCAACTACGCCGACGCCGAGCGCGACGGGCTGCTCGGCGTGCTGGCCGATGACCTCGAAGCGACGATCGCGGATCTCAAGTCCCGCAAGGTGCACCCCGTGAAGTCCGGCTGGACGGCTGCGGTCACCGAGTGGGGCAAGGACCAGATCACCTACTGACTACACACCGGCGGCGGGAGCTGCTGACGACAGGGAGAACGACGAGATGGCGATCAAGGACAGCGGATACGGCGAGAAGGTCACGGTCGGGTACGACGAGGTGTCGAAGCGCGAGACCAACGACGACGGCAGCGCGAACCCCGCAGGCAAGGCCCTGGAGTACCGGGAGTCGGACACCTTCGACAACGGCGAGCACTTCGTCGAGGTCGTCGGCCTGAGCGTCTTCGAGGACAAGAACGGCGACGACTACCGCAGGGCGTGGTTCCGAGCGGTCGACGGCAAGATGATCCGGGACTTCGGCAAGGTGACCTCGAGGAACATGTTCCTCCTGGACTCCATGATCCTGGGAATCTTCGGCAAGGTGCTGCCGGTCGAGGAGATCCAGGGCCCGAGCGGCCGGATGCCGACGAAGACGCGCACCGAGGCGCTCGGCTGGTGGGTCAAGATCAAGGTGGACACCGACGAGGCGTACGAGGGGCAGAACGTCCGCGTCATCGATGGCCGGTGGAAGGCGCCGGACAGCGCGACGCCCATGTACGACCACAAGACCCACGAGGCGACCGGCAAGGTCCCGACCAGCGCGCTCGTCGACGGGTCTTCCGAGGAGTCCAGCGACCAGGACTGGTAGCGCCCAACGAATCGGCGCGGCAGCCCCGACCTGACCCCTCTCGCCTCTGCCGCGCCGTCTCCCCTCCCCAGGCGAGAGGGGTCATTCGAGTGCAGATTCGTTCCCCTGCCCACCGCATCCGGTAGGGGGTCCCTGTCGGGTCTGCACTCGAATGACCCAAGTGGTCGAAGGGACCGACAACATGATCGATTCGAAGGGCTACGGCCAGATCCCCGCCAACCTCCACGAGATGCCGGTCGCCGAGTTGCGACCGGTCCTGGTCCAGCTCCAGCGCCAGCGCACGGACCTGGTCGACCATCTCGTCGAGGGCAGGGAGATCAGGGACTCGCACACGGAGATCGTCAAGCGAGCGAAGGCGGACGCGGAGAGGGTGGCGCTGTCGACGCTGCCGCCGGCTCGCGGGAAGGACGCCCCGGCCGTGTCGGCGGTCAAGTCCTTCGTGGACGCGGACGCCCGGGTGAACGCGGCTGTTCGCGCGGCTGCTGACCACTCGCGCCTGTCCGCGGACATCGGTGACCGCCTGGGCTCGGTGCGCTCCGGCCTGCGGGTGGTCGACCGGCTGCTGGAGACGGCAGTGCACGGCGACGACCTGCCGTCCGAGGACTGGTAGCCATGACCCGCGTCGCCCACCTCGCCGACCTCCACCTGTGCGAGCGGGTCCGGTACGAGGGCACGCTCCGGTGTCTCCGAGTCTTCGTGGATCAGGTCCGCTCCCGAGGCGCCGACATCGCCGTCATCGCTGGCGACCTCGTCGACCCTCGCAGGGCACCCGCTCGCGCTACCCCCACCGAGCGCAACGCCCTGGCCTTCCAGCTCCGACGACTGGCCAGCGAGTGCCCCGTGGCGGTCGTGCGAGGGAACCACGACGCGCTCGGCGACTGGTCGTTCCTCTCGTCGATGCGAACGGCTGGGAACCCCGTCTACTTCACCGAGTGCCCGAGGCCGACCATCTGGGCAAACCGCGGGCTGATCGGAGAGGTCGGCGTGTGCATCGTCTCGATCCCCTGGATCTCCCCCCGCGACTTCGCCTCCCAGGCCAGGGCGCTTGACCTCGACATCGACGAGGGGCACGCCTGGACCGGCGAGGCGATCAGCCGGATGCTCGACAAGATCCGACCGGACGTCGAACAGCTCCGACAAGAGGGCATCCCGATCGTCGGCGTCGCCCACGCCTCGATCCGCGGCGGCCGGCTCGGCAGCGGTCAAGTCCTGGTCGGCGGCGAAGTCCAGCTTCCGCGAGAAGTCCTCGACGGCTTCCCCTTCGACTACCTCGCACTGGGCCACCTCCACGAGCGGCAGCAGGCTACGGCGCGCGGGTGGTACAGCGGTTCGCCCAACCGGCTGGACTTCGGCGAGGCCGGGAAGCCGTGCAGCTGGAACATGGTCGAGGTCGAGCCGGGCTCCGAGCCGGTGGTCGAGTACGTCGACCTTCCCGCTGACGAGCTGGCGACGATGACGGGGATCGTGCACGAGGGCGACGACGGGATTCGGTTGGACCTGTCGACGGAGCACGCCCCCGAGGATCTGGCCGGCGCTGAGGTCCGGTTGCGGCTCGTCGTCCCCGAGGGGCTGGCTGGCGAAGACCTCGTCGCGCAGGCGATCCGAGATGTCGAGAGCCGTGGCGCAACGGTGGTCGTCCAGCGCATCCCAGTCGCCGCGCTCCGTGCCCGTGCCGGGTCGGAGGAGATCGCCGCAGCACCGTCGGCGCGGGCGAAGGTCGAAGCTTTCCTTGGGCAGCGCGATCACTCGGCGGCCCAGGTCGCGCGGGTGCTCAGGCTGCTCGACGACATCGAGGGAGAGGTCGGATGATCCGCGACAAGCGAGACGACAACAGGACGACGGACAAGGCTGCGGTCCGTGACTTCCAGCGGTCGATTCGCGACCTGATCTGCGACTGCGGAGAGCTGCCGGATCGTGCTGTGGACTTCGGCGACAGCGTCGAGGAAAAGGCGTGTGGCATCCTGGAGACGGTGAAGTCCAGCGGCTCGTTCACGCGTGCGCAGGAGCGAGCGATCGAGAACATGCAGGGCGGCGTTGACCGCTGGATCAGACGATGAGCGGCGCGCGCAAGAAGGAATGCCGCCCTGGTCGCGGGCGCTGCCGTGTCCGGCGAGAGCTTGAGATCACCGCCTCGATCAACTGGGTCGAAGGCGCGTGGTGGATGGTCAACTATCCGGCTCAGTTCGACCTCGTCGCCATCATCGTCTACTGCCCGTGGTGCGGGCGCCCGCTCGGAGGCAAGCCGTGATCCTCCACCGAATCGCCCTCCGCGGCCTGACGTGCTTCCGCGACGAGACCTCCGTCGATCTAGACGATCTCCCGCAAGGACTCGTCGCCGTCTCCGGCGCGAACGGCGCAGGCAAGTCGACGCTCCTCGAAGCGGTGATCGTCGCCATCTACGGAACGTTCGCCAGCCGACCGGGCTCCGTCTACGACTACTGCTCTGGTCGCGACGCCTTCGCCGAGGTCGACGTCACCCACGGCGGCCACCGCTGGCGGTTCCGGCGGTTGATCGACACCGTCAAGCGAGGCCAGGAGATCCACATCTGGAAGGACGACGAGCCGCAGACCGAGGGGAAGACGGGCGAGGCCAAGAAGATCCTCGCCGACCACTTCCCGCCGCTCCGGCAGCTGCTCGCGACCGCCTTCGCCGCGCAGGGTGGCGGCGGCGCGTTCCTGTCCCTCGGGGCCACGGAGCGCAAGGCGCTGGTCGTGACGATGCTGGGGCTCGACAGGATCCAGGAGCTGGCAGAGCAGGCAGCAGAGCGTCGCAGGGAGTCGATCGGGAAGGTCGACACAGCGCGAGCGCTGAGCGAGGTAGCAGCCGAGCGGGCCGGGCGTCTCGCCGAGTTGCGCGACGATCTGGACCGAGCCGAGCGAGCAGCTCGAGCGCACGCCGATGCGATCGTCGAGGTCCAGCGCGAGGAGCGGGAGGCGCGTCGGGAGTTCGACGCCGCGGTCGCTGACGACACGAAGGCGAAGGACGCGCTCAGCGCGATCGATGTCGAGATTGCCCGGCTGTCCGACTCGCGGAAGGTTGCCGAGGCGGATCACAGTGCAGCTCTCGCCGCCCACGCCGCCGCTCAGGGCGCCGCGCAGGAGTTGGACGGACTCGGGAGCCCTGGGGAACTGCACGGGCTCAGGGAGCGTCTGGCGGAGCTGGACGACAGCATCAGGTCCGCGTCGGAGCGAGTCAGCGAAGCTCAGGTCGAAGCGGACCGCGCCGGCCACGCTGCCGACCGTGCACGGACCACGCTCGCAGCGCTGGAGTCGGAGCGCCGCCGCCTCGGCTCGCCGGACGTGACCGGCGCGACGGCGCTGGTCACCGCGTCAATCGACGCTGGCGAAAAGCGGGAAGCCCTGGCGGATGGCCTGCGAGCGGCAGATCGCAAGGTCCGTGATCTGGATGGCTCAGCGTCTGAGGAGGCGCGGCTCACCCGTGAGCGCGACGACGCCGACCGGCGCGGGAAGCTGGTCGACGATGTCCCGTGCGGCGGCGTGGCGTTGACCAAGATGGTCTTCGACGGACAGGAGATCGAGTCCAAGGAAGAGCGGATCGACTGCTCGACCTGTCCCCTGCTGACCGAGGCGATCACCGCTCGCGCACAGCTGCCCGACCTGATCAGCGATCTGGAGTGGGTCGAGGGAGCTGGGACGGACCTGCCCGCAGCGCGTGAAGCGTTCCGGCTGCTGGAGAAGCGGGATCAAGTCCTCGCCCGACGTGCGAACGACCTCCCTCGGTTCCGGTCCGATCTGCAACGCGCGCGAGCTGCAAGCGATCGGCTCGACGAGATCGCAGCCGAGATCGAATCGCTGCCCGACGTCGACGCCCTGCGACACGGCCAGGAGCAGGCCACGGCCGCGCTCCGTGACATCCGAGCACAGGTCAACGCCCTGTCCATCGAGCGCGCAGCCGTAGCCGCTGAGATCGCCGACCTCGAAGCCCTGGCGACCCGTCGCGACAACCTGATCGCCCTGTCCGCCGTCGTCGACGACCGCGCCGCCGCCGTGGACCGCGCCAGCGTGGCTCACGAGGCTGCCGACGACGAGGTAACCAAAGCCCTGACCCGCGTCACCGCCGCCAAGACCGACGTCGATCAGGCGAAGTCCTACAGGATCCGAGCCGGCACGGACTACACCGCCGCCGATGGAGCGAAGCGGCAGGCGGACCAGCGCGCCGACGAACTCGGTCGCACAGTCACCCGCGCACGTGGCGCCGTCGCCGCCTACGCCGACGCCGACACCGCAGCCACGGCAGCCGCTACCGCGCTCCACGACGTCGAGCAGCTGTCCGAGGACGTCGACCTTCTCGCCAGGGCGCTCGGTCGCGACGGAGTGCAGGCGATGGAGCTCGACGCCGCCGGGCCCGCGGTCTCCGACCTGGCGACTGAGATCGTGCGCGCCGTCTACGGGCCGAGGTTCGCGATCCAGTTGATCACCCAGGCGCTCCGCAAGGGCGCCGCCGGCAAGCGCGGCGAGACCAAGGAGGTCTTCGAGGTCCAGGTCACCGACGCCGACCACGCGACCACCGGCCCCGCGGAGCGCCTCTCCGGCGGCGAGCAGGTCGTGATCAGCGAAGCGCTCAAGCTGGCGCTGTCCGTGTTCGCCTCGCAGAGCGGAACCAGGATCCGGACTCTGATCCGCGACGAGTCCGACGGCGCTCTGGACGACGAGCGCGCCCACCTTTACCCGTCGATGCTTCGCCGGGCTCTCCAGCTCGGGGACTTCGAGCGAGTCCTCCTCGTCTCGCACCGGCCCGGGAATGTCGACGCATGCGACGGCGCAATCCGGGTCTCCTCTGGTCGCATCTCGACCGACTGAAAGGCAGACCATGACCTCAGACGAACGAACACTCACGTCGGACACCGTGCTCGGCTCCGACCTGTACGGGGACGGGACCGAGGTCTCGGACGTGCTCCGCAAGGAGCTCAGTTGCAAGTTGAGCACCGAGGAGCAGGAGGAGCGGCGCCACCAGGTGCTCGACCTGCTCGACGCCAAGGACGCCGTCGTCGCCGACCACGCCGAGCGCAAGGCCACGATGAAGGCGGAGATGGGCGAGGTCGACGGGAAGATCGCGAAGGCGCGCGCCCAGGCCCACAGCGGCACGGCCACGCGGGCGGTGATCTGCCACGCCGTGCACGACTTCAAGCGCTCCGTGGTCTTCGAGATGCGGACGGACACCCGCGAGATGGTGGCGAACACCATGCGCCCGATGACGGCGGCGGAACGGCAGCGCTCCCTGGTCACCGACACGGACCCGACGTCGTACGACGAGGGCAGCGCATCGGCTGAACTCGGACTTGGCCTGGACGAGAACCCCTACCCGGCCGGCTCGGCGAAGTCGATCGCGTGGGCGAAGGGCTGGAGCGAGTGGACGGACGCGGGCGACTCCACCGCCTCCGCGCTCACCGTCAAGCTGCTCGAAGCGGTCGGCGGCGACGAGGAGAAGGCACTGAACGTCGTCGAGGCGTTCAAGTCCGGCAACACCGGCAAGGCCTCCTCGCTGCTGCGGTCCTACGGCGTTCAGCACGTTCAGGAGATCCTGTCGAGCGTCGGGACGGACGAGGCCGCTGAGCCGGCTTCGGGGAAGGCCCTGATCGTCAAGGTCGAGGGCAAGACCTTTCGCATGATAGGCAACCCCGACGACGGCGAGTGGGTCAGCGAAGACGGCGACCTGGTCATCGACGCTGGCGACACCGGAGTCGACTGGACCCTGGTCGACGAGGACAGCGTCGTGGTGGACCGCGACGACGACACCAAGCCCGCGAGCGTCGACACCGACGACGACACCGACGCTGCGGACGACGATGTCGAGGACGAGGGTCCGCCCGACGACGACGACGACGACGGCAAGGACTGGTAGAGCCCTGTGCCCACTCTGTCGTTGACCATCCACGGCGCGCCCATCGGCAAGGGACGACCGCGCTTCGTCCGAGCTACCGGGCACGTCCGAAAGGACGAGTCAACGGCAGAGTGGGAAGGTCGAGCTCGGGGGGAGGTCGCCGCGATTCTCCCCCCGAGCTGGACCCGCCTCGACGAGCCGGTGGCCCTATACACCGATGCGATCTTCGAGCGCCCCGCGAACCTGACCTGCAACCACAAGCGCCCCCACGCCCACCCCGACGACTGCTCGAAGGGTCCGCAGACGAAGCGGATCCCGTACACGCGAACGCCCGACTGGGACAACGTCGCGAAGATCACCGGCGACGCGCTCAAGCAAGCGGGTCTGGTGAAGGACGACGCCCGGGTCTACCTCGCCGGCGAGCGCGAGCAGTACGGACTCCCCGGCGAGGCCCCGCACCTGATCGCGACGATCGTCTGGGGCGCCGACCTCGCGCGCCTCCCCTGGCCTCCCGACAACCTCGAGCCCTGGTAGCCCACGATGGCCGAATACCTCCACCCACAAGCCGACGAAGACCCGACGGAAGTCGTGTCGATCCTGGAGATGGTCGCCGCCGACTTCGGCTACGACCGCGAGCAGTTGATCGGACGCTGCAGGTCGTCGAGCATGGTTCGCGCCCGCCACACCGCCGCGCTGGTCCTGCGCCGTGCTCTGGGGCTGTCCTACCCGCAGATCGGCCACGCGCTGGGAGGCCGGGACCACTCGACAGCGCACCACGCTGTGCACCGGATGACCGAGCTTGAGGAGTCGTCGTTCGCGTACCGGCTCAAGGTGGCGAAGCTGACGGTGTGCGGGTTCAACATTCGAGACGGAGGGCAGGCGGCATGACCAAATTGTTGGTCGAGCTGTGCGCCGGTACCGCGGCCCTTTCCTGGTCTCTGGTGGGGGCTCGGTTCCCCGTGTCGAGGATGGGGCGATGACTGAGGCCGAGCGGGTGGCGCGGTTCCTGGTGCTGACCGCGAGCAACCGGCTGATCCCTGGGCACGTCGACCCGGATTCGGGTAGGTGGCTTAACAGCGCGCGCCCTGGACCGAATGGCTGCTCCTTCGGCGGTGACGACTTTGCGACCCCACTGGAGTCGCTGGTCGAGCGGCTAGTCAGCCTCGGCCGTGACGTTGGCGCATGTGCTCCGAGTGCGAGCCGTGCAACTCCAGGTTCTCTAACCGGTTGTCCGACCGATCGCCGTTCCGATGATGCGTCACCTCTCGACGCTCCAGCGGTCGACCGTGGTGCAGGGCCAGGATCATCCGATGTTCCCTGATGTACCCGCGGCGGTCGACCATCTTCGGGAACGGGAAGTCTGCGGGAGCCTGCACGAGCGCATATCCGCGGTCGGTCAGCGTCCGGCCACCCTTCCACCGAGGGTGATTCGGCCCGCTGAACCGCTCCCGCGCGGCCTGCCGCTGCTCCTCGTTCATGAACCCCGGCGGCTTGATTCCAGCCTTCCGGTGCTTCGCGCTGACGAGGGTGTACCGGCACCGCTTCGAGCACGTGGCCCGGGTCTTGTGGATGAACTCGATTCCGCAGACGACACATTCACGTTTCATGCGGTAAGCATAACGCCGGGAGGCAAGCGTGGCTACCTGTAAGCTCTTGGTCGAACTTTGTGCGGGAACAGCGGCTTTCAGTTGGTCGATGGTGGGGGCTCGGTTCCCAGTGTCGAGGCAAGGGAGCAAGTCCGGCTACTCCGACGCTCTCAAGGGCGTCCTGGGCCTGCACACCGCCCCCGAGGCGTTCCTGTGGGTGGAACCCGACGAGGAGCTTGCACGCACCCTGGCCCTGCTGACGACCCCCGGCGGCCCGCAGGCGGTGGCGGAGGTGATCCGGTCGTGGATCCCGTGTCCCAACGGTCACGAGGTCGGGCAGGTGCTGTTGACGCCCTGCGAGGAGTGCTGCCCGGACGAGGGCGCCGGGATGGACCTCGACGGCTACGAGACGTGGACCTCCACCGGCAAGCAGGACGCCCGCCGGCTTTGGGATCGGCTGCGGAAGGAACGGCCGGAGCGGTCGCCGGAGCGGGAGGCTGGGCTGCTTTACATGCAGTCGAGACAGATGAATAGCCATGCTGTGACCACGTTCCGGAACGGCTACGGGTCTGTTAGGCCGAACTCAGCGCGACCGTCTACGGCAGGTTTTATGCCTGAGTTCCGCCCCGCTGTAGAGAATTTTGGCGATCGGCACCAGTGTCCGCGCCCTACCCTTTCCGATCGCCTCGACGCCCTCCCCGTCGCCCGCCACCTCGTCCTCAGCGCGTCGAACCGGCTCATCCACGCGACCACGCACCCCGACGGGACGTGGCGGAACACGGGGAACGGGGGCACGAGGTTTGGAGGGGAGTTTGCGACGAGCGCGGAGGACGTGGCGGCGAGGGTGGAGGATGCCGGGCGGTATATCTACGTCGCCGGGAACGCATGGAGGCCGGGAGAACCCGCGTCGGGATTCGTTGACCCGGAAACCGGCGGCAGGTATGGCGCGGCGAGGGTAGACGTTGCTCGGCGGCTATCGAACACCCCCACCATGCCCCCCACCTCCGTCATCTGCTGTGGAGCGGAGGAGGTCGACCCGGCGGCGGTGCTGGAGGCCTACGGGGTCGAGGGGGCGGACGTGGTCGTGTACATGGACGGCCCCTATCACGGCCGCTGCGAGGACGACGGGGCGCCGATCGACGGCTCGACCACGGGGTATCTGCACCTCTTCGGCCGCAAGGAACAGCTCGAAGTGGCGACCGCCTGGAGCGAGACGGGGGCGACGGTCGTGATCTCCGAGTGCGTGCCGCTGTGCGGGACGATGAAGCGGCTACACGGCGGCCAGTGGTGGAGCACCGAGATCACGGACACGAGGCGAGGACAGGCCCGCTCGTTCTCCACGGCCAGGGGCCGGACGGAGTGGCTGACCATGAACCGGAAGCCGGTAGCCCGGTGCGCCTGGCCGGCTCGGGACGCGCTCCCGGGGCAGGGCTGCCTGTTCGGTTGAATCGTCAGATCGGTCCGAGCTAAGGGCTGATCTCGTCCAACGCCCGGTCGATCCCGGCGCACGCTCCAGCGCCGACACCGACTCCAGCCGCGAACGCTCGCCACTGCGCGCGCCGGCACTCCTCCAGCGCTGCCACCTTCTGCCGGTCGACCTCGCTGGCGTACGTCCGATCGTCGGCGATCTGAGCCTGGAGCCGGGCGATCTCCCTGTGCAGCCTGTCGACCTCGTCCCGGATGCGGTCCCAGTCCCCGTCGGTCAGCAGCCAGCCGTGGAAGGGCGCCGGGTCCTCGGCGAAGACCTCAACGGGTCGACCATCACCGATCATCTCCTGCAACTCGGGCGCGTCGTACGCGGTGACCGGACTCCACTGGAGGTAGGAGGTCAGGGTCGACGTACAGCCGGTCAGCAGCGCCAGCAGGACGACGACAGCAGCGACGCGGACGAGATGGCGCATGTAGACCAGGCTCTCCCCGCCGCGGTCCCAGCGGACAAGACAGATCGTGTGCCTGCGATGGACGACTGTTCCGACGCGACCATCTGCCCACATGGCACGACACCCCTTCCTGAGCATGCCGGTCCTCAGTCCCACGGGCTGCCGAAGCTCCGGGAATCGCGGTCGTCGTCGTCCACTGGCGGGATCGTGTCGATCGTGTCCTCAAGCGCTTCGCCAACCGCCCATTCGGCCGCGTCCTGGTCCGACTCCCGCTCGGTGTTGCGCGCCGTGGTCCTGACGTCGTGGAGCTGACGAGCGTCCTCCGCGGCCCGTCGAGCTCCGAGCACACGCCTGGCCCCCTCGACCGCGCTACCGCCGCCGAACAGGAGCCACGCGGCCAGCTCCTTCGCTCCGATGGCCAGCGCGACAACGACTGCGACGGCGACGGCGACGATC
>Ga0233437_1005055_pt1 | contig 14784 bp, 9 predicted proteins | sample SI_122_August201_FD_182714 | JGI IMG/M metagenome (GOLD analysis project Ga0233437, IMG submission 182714) | Seawater microbial communities from Saanich Inlet, British Columbia, Canada - SI_122_August2016_200_MG | ecosystem: Environmental > Aquatic > Marine > Inlet | place: Canada: British... | reverse complement strand
TCTGAGTTTATTTTCGGGAGCCAGTGAACAAATGGCATGGAAAGATGGCATTCAACTATATGTCTGTTCGCTGGATAGACATGGTATCCCATTCCATTTTTTTTTGTTATTCTTTTAAGTTCAGCAGCGGTTGATTCAATGTCCTGAATATGCTCGAACACCTGGTTTGAAAAAGTAAAGTGAAAAAAGTTGTCAGGGAAATCTGTTTTTCCGTTATCACAAAGTAATCTGATTGCATATTCATCATATCCCTTTTCTTTAAACAGATGCCGACCATTTTTGAGTGGTGATATATCGATATCTATTCCATATGTATTAGAATAGCCATGCTCCCTGAGCCAAAGGACTTCTCTGCCTCTTCCACAGCCCCAGTCTAAAATATTGATTTCATGTTTTTTTAAATTCCGCTGAATCCGATAAGTTTCTATATGTTTAAGTGTTCCCTTATAAGGAAGAAATTTTAAAAATTCAGCCTCTGTTAATATATCGTTTTTTGACATGGCCATACCTTTCTTGATCTGTTTATTCCATGGTTAAGGTTCATATTGTCGCTAATATCCGCTATATAGAACATCCAGGAGGTTGCCTTCCCGGTCCATACTTCTGCATTGAGATGTAAATATCAACAAAGGTAATATCTGAAATAAGCGGCACAGCTTCCCTCTGTTGATACCATGCATGGGCCGACAGGGTTTATCGGGGTGCAAACTTTTTTATACAAAGCGCACTCAGGTGGAATTTTTGCGCCGGTTAAAATCTCTCCGCAACAGCATGATTCTGGTTCCTTTGCGAAAATAGTCTTTATGTCAAACTTTTTTTCAGCATCAAAACATTCAAACTCATCTTTGAGCTTAAGCCCGCTTTGAGGTATTGTCCCGATTCCGCGCCAGGTTGCGTCAACTGTTTTAAAAACATTATGTAAAATTTCCTGAGCTTTTTCATTTCCACGAAAACCTACGGCCCGCTTATATGCATTTTCTAAGTTTGGACTATCTGTTTCTATTTGTTTTACCAGCATGAAAACAGCACAAAGCATATCCACGGCTTCAAAACCCGCAACCACACAAGGTATTTTGTATTGATCAAAAAACCGTACATACGCTTTCACGCCTGTAATCATGGAAACATGTCCCGGAAGCATAAAACCATCTATTTGTGCATTATTGGTCTCCATGAGAGCTGTGAGCGCAGGAGGAACCAGCTTATGAGCAGAATATACAAAATAGTTTTTAATTTTAAGGTCTCTGGCTAAAATTATGGAACCTGCAATTGCAGGCGCTGTTGTTTCAAAACCAACGCCTAGAAAAACAACTTTCTTATCAGGATTCTGTTTTGCAATATCAAGAGCATCAACAGGAGAAGAGACAACATGAATTCTTCTTGCTTTTGCACGCTCATGTTCAAGAGATGACTGGCTTCCGGGAACCCTGATCAAATCACCAAAAGTCGCCACAATAACGTTATCCGTTCCGGCAAGCGCTATAAACGAATCTATTTCATTTTGGGAAGTCACACATACAGGGCACCCCGGGCCTGATATAAGCGATATACTATCCGGCAGAACTCCTCTGATTCCGTTTCTGAAAATAGATGTTGTATGGGTCCCGCATACTTCCATTAAACGGATCTTTTTTTTGCTGATTTTTTTTATCTGCTTTACAATTTCTCTGGAAAGAGTTGGATCCTTTAATTCTTTAATATATTTCATTTTTGCCTGTTGTTATGGAAATTCATTAAATGCTGAAACCAAAAAACGATGAAAGGTTGAATTATTGCCCTGTGCAAGCTCAGTCAACAGGAGCCTTAGTTTTTCGGAGGCAGCGGAATAGTCGGGACTGCATTCCGTTGCTAAAAGCCGGAATGAGCAAAAAGTTTTTCAATTCTATGCATACACCTGTGAGTAAAATTCAAAATATTCACGATTTTTTTGAAATGTTCTTTTTCCTGATAAGTCAACACTCTGTTTTTACGTGATTTGAGCCATTTATCCAAAACCTTGTAACCGCCGATATAAAATTCCCAGGCATGAACAGGGATGTTTCCGAAATATTGATCTTTGTTGATAAAGATATTTCCTGTATGTGTATTTTTATCACAAACAAAGCGGATCCGCTGCACAACATCATCCCCGTTTTGAGGAAATGACACCTGATTATCAGGATACGATTTTTTCATAAGATGATGCTCAATGAGTTCCGTGCCCAGGTCAGATAGTGTTTTGAAGTTGTTAAAATCGGATGTAAAAGGAATACGGGGAAAATCTATTTTTAAAAATTCAAGATATGTTTTTCGATAAACAGGAGAGTGCATCACAGCGTAAATGTAGCCCAGAATCTGTTCCGGAGTTGCGGTTTTTGAAGGATATTGTTTTTTAATATAGCGTTGAAATCTTTTTGTAAAATTAGGCATTTTTTCTGTCTGGCCATTGTTTTGGGTCAGGGAAGATGAATCGTGATAAATGTAAAGGGGAGCTATGTAAGTCCATTCTCTTGTCTTTATGGAAACCAGACATGCATCTAAAATTTTATTGGTTATAAAAATGTGCTTCCAATGTTCAGAAACAATCTGTCTGGAAAAACATAATCCGATATTTTCCTTTTTAAGAAAATGTTTCATTGTTTTATATCTTGGACGCCCTAAAAAACCTTGTTTTTCAGTAAAATAAGTATATCTGACATCAAAAGGGCGATATTGATATTCATTAATATTGTTTTCATCACGATTTGAGTTGATTAATATCTCCCGCGCTTCTGGCAGGTTCCATCCAGAACTATCGTTTTGTAATTGATATTTTTCTCTGAGTTGCATGTCAGTGAGTTTTTGGAAATCATTAACCACTTGTTTCATATCACTTTCATAAAATTGAACCGTTAATTTGTCTCTTTTTGTCTGAATACCGCTATTATATTCTTTAAATATATCAGTAACTCCCAAAAACTCCCCATAATCTTTCATTACTTTGATGTTTCCCCCAGGCACAAAAAAACTTAGATTTTCTTTAAATCTGTTTTTCCCCCATTGAGTTTTCTTAAAACTTTTATCAAAGTTCTCTATTTCTAACTCTTTCCAATTTACTGATTTTATATTATTTGAAATCAGAAAATCATGTTTAACCTCTCTTTGGCCATACAAATCATAATAAAAAACCCTGCATTTCTTATCTCTCTTCTCTTTTTTTACAAAAATATTAATGGAAACTCCCTGCATAATATCAAATACATTCTGATCAATACTTCCGTCCGGGCAGGTTTCCCCGATTCTTGCGTTTCCATGCAGGTTCAGAATATAAATCTCATCAAAATCTTCCAGGAATTTGCTGCGCATACGCCTGTGGGTAAGTCCGTTCAGAAATGAGTTGTTTGTTATTATTCCTGTTACACCCTGTTTAACTTTTTCCATTTTATTATGAGCAAACCGGATAAATTTGATGTAGTCGTCATTAAGATTTAATTTTTTTTCTTGTTTTGGTTTGTAATCTTCTATCAGGCCTTCAATTCTTTTGCCGGTTGATCGGTTGCTGTATGGAGGATTTCCCGTAATAACAAGAATCTGCTTATCTATTTTTATCTCATTTGCTTTTTCTCCTTCATCTGAAATAACCGGAAACAGCGTAACTGACTTGTGCTCAGAATCATCAAGCGTATCAGTGAGATAAACCTGCAATCTCTCATTATCTTTAAATTCATATCCGTTGTCTTGTAAAAGCCGGGAGAGTTTGAGATGCGCCACAGCATAAGGCGCTACCAGGTATTCGAATCCATAGAAATTTTTCAGAATATGATCTTGTATAACGCCGTGCAGACTGCCTGCATCTTTTTCACGGATCCTGTTTAAAATCAGTTCAAACACAGCAACTAAAAATGTTCCGGTTCCTGTTGCAAAATCAAGAAAAGTAACACAAGGATCCGCAAATCCTGTTGATATTGAAAATTTGTCAGTTAGAATTTCATCAACGCACCTGGTAATAAAACTAACCACCTGGGGAGGCGTATAATAAACACCTTTTGATTTTCTTTTTTGCGGATCAAACGCGCCTAAAAATGTTTCATAAAAATAAAGATACGGGTCAGTAAGCTGTTTTGTGTCTTTTTTCTCAAATGAAAGAGACCGGGAAATCATTTTCAAATCAATATTATTTATTAGATTGGTAATCTCTTTGAAAATCCATGAAACATGATTAGGGATGGAGTAATCATAACTTATAAAACTGAAAAATTCTTTGATTACCTTAAATGAGACCGGAATCAAACTGCCTGCAAGACTCAGGGTTATGTTTTGACCGGATTGGAGACGGGCAAGAAAAAGACCGTAAATCACAGTCTGCGCGTAAGCATCAGCGAATTCATCTGTTTTTAAATCTTTGACCAGTGTTTCTCTGAATGTTTCATAGAGTCCCTGTATTTTCCGTGAGAAATCATGATTCTGATTATTTTTTAATATCTCACAAATATACTCTCTGAGAATTTTCCCGCGATCCGCAAGATAAACCGCCAAATCTTTTGAATCGCTTATCAGCGTGGGGGGAGCCATAAAAAATTTGGAAATAAGTTTGTCTGTTGCCCTGATACTGCTTTCTGAAATATCAAAAAGATTGCAATAGTCTATGGGTTCCGGGTTACCATCTTTGAAAAGCATAAATCTTTTATAATCAGTAAGAATCAGATTGTCAGACAGATTCAGATACTTTTTTATCTGCTCTGACCTGCGGATTTTGTCCAGATTTTCATCAGGCTTTTTGGTTTCAATATAGCCTGTGATTGCTCTGTTTTTTTCAATCCGGAAATCAGGTGCGCCAAAGCCTTTTTTGCGTTCAGGCTCATGAACTATCCTGATGTTTTGGTCCGGTTTGACGTGATTCAACAGGTTTTCAAAATGGGTCCGGTAAGTGTGTTCTGTTCCCTGTGCGCTGATTTTTTTGATTTGCTCACAATATTCGTTATAATGTTTTTTCATATTTATCTGTTTTTTTACAGACTCCCTTAATTGTAGGGGCAATCTGTGATTGTCCTGTTTGGTATGGAAAGGTCAGCCACATAGGGCTGCCCCTACATTAAAAAAAACGCAATCTGTGATTGTCCTGTTTGGTATGGAAAGGTCAGCCACACAGGGCTGCCCCTACATTAAAAAAAATGCAATCTGTGATTGTCAGAAAATAATCCCTGATTAAACAGACACTCAAAATTCTGCTTATATACTGAAAAATAATGGCGCTACCGGGTTACAGGCCCGGTTCAGCTAAAATATTCCGGTTTGTCAATAATGCAAGGTAAGGATGTCTTCTCATGCCGCCTGCTGAAGCCAGGCTCCAATAATGTCATTTGTGTTTTTAAGCACACCAAAAATCTGCATGAGTTGATCACTGGCAGCGTTTAAGCCTGTGTGTACAGAATAGGACTGCCCGGAGAGCGCCACAAAATGCCAATACCGGCCCATAACATAGGCCCCGTAAACCGGATGATGATCATGGTTCAGTGTTTGAGCGGTCACCATTTCAATCATCAGTTGTCCCAATGGATCATTTGACGAGTCACGCTCCTTTTTATATTCATGAATAAAGAAGTAGGGACTTTTAGGGGAGCGTTTCCCTTTGGCAACCATAAAGTCAACGATTCCGGAGACCGTGTCATCTTCTTCAACGGTCATGGATAATTCCCGTGAAAGAAACGATCTGTACCCCTCCTGTTCAAACTGAATAAGTTCCAGTAAAGGCACAATAAAGTAAACCTTCAATTCTTCTTCGTTCCAATCCCATACATTATCAAGCAGCCTGTCCTGCAATATCTGTAATTGTCGTAGCTCTTCACCGGACGGAGATGGATAAGGCTCCATCCATTCATGTAAATTTTCATGCTGCTTCTGCAACACAACCTGAAAGATGTCCTCTACCTCTTCAATGGTCCATTTTGAAAATGACTTCATGGTCTCTTCCTCTGTATTATTATCCGGAATCCGCAAGCTGCATCTGGCAAAGTTTAAAATATTCTCCTTTATGTTCAATCAGGCTTTCGTGAGTTCCCTGTTCAACGATCCTGCCGTCCACAAGCACAACAATTCTGTGTGCGTATTCAACAGTAGAAAGTCTGTGAGCAATAACAAAGGTTGTTCTGCCCTTCATTAAATTTTCAAGAGCCTTTTGCACCAGAGCCTCTGCCTGCGTATCAAGTGATGACGTTGCTTCGTCCAGGATCAGAACCGGCGCATTTTTTAAAAGAGCCCGCGCTATGCAGATACGCTGCTTTTCTCCGCCGGAAAGCCGACTTCCCAGTTCACCGATATTGGTATTAAATCCATCAGGAAAATCTTTGATAAAATTGTATGCAAACGCTGCTTTTGCAGCCTGTTCAATATCTTTATCCGATGCTTCCCGGTTTCCGTATGCAATATTATTACCGATTGTATCATTAAAAAGAATCGGCTCCTGGGTAACAATAGAAATCTGCCTGCGTACGGAATCTATACTTAATCTTTTTATATCAATCCCGTCTATCAGGATCGCTCCTTTTGTAACATCATAAAATCGTGGCACCAGATTAACCAGAGATGTTTTACCTCCTCCGCTCATCCCGACAATAGCCAGTATCTCCCCTGGTTTTACTCTGAGATTGATATTTTTTAAAACCATTGTGTCATCATATTTGAAAAAAACATTTTTAAAATCAACTTCATGGTTACACGGCTCTAATATCCGTGGATTTTCATCTTCCTTAATATCTGATTCCGACTCAATAATATCAAAAATTCTGTCAACAGCAGCAAGTCCCTGCTGGATCGCATTGTTAAGGGCGCTTATCTTTCTGATCGGATCATACAGTAAAATAACAGCCGCCAGAAAAGAGATAAACGATCCTGTTGTCTGTTCGCCGGCAATTACTCTGGAACCGCCATACCATAAAATAAATGCAATCCCTATGCCGGCCAAAATTTCCATAACAGGCGAAGAAAGGGACCTGGCAACAACAGCCCGCATTTCAACCTTAAAAAGTTTTCTGTTTTTTGCGAAAAAACGCTTTTTCTCATACTCCTCTCTTCCGAACGCCTTTACAATTTTGTTGCCGGCTATAGTTTCATGGAGAAAAGAGTTCAGCTCAGCCATGTTTTCCTGGTATTTGGTGCTCACCTTGCGAACTCTTCTTCCGAATTGTATGATTGGATAAGATGCTGCCGGCAAAATAAGAAGCGCAAAAATAGCCATTTTCCAGTCTCTGTATAAGATAATGCAAACAAGACCAACAATTGTAAAAGCATCTCTTAACGATGCGGTAACCACATTTGAAACCATTGCTTTGATAACATTCACATCGTTTGTAATCCTGGACATCAATGCGCCGGTCTTTTCCCGGTGGAAAAAAGATAATGGAAGATCCTGAATATGCCCGTAAAGACTATCCCTCAAACTTCGTATAATATGTCCCCCCACATAATTCATCATATATTCCTGCCCGTACAGGCCCAGGCCCCGCAGAAAATACAAAATAACAACAGCCACAGGCAGGAGTTTAAGCATTGCAGCATCTTTGTTTATAAATATATCATCAAGAACAGGTTTTAGTAAAAATGGGATCGCAGATGTTGTAGCCGCGATTAGCAGGCTGAATCCCATTGCACAAAACAACCTGAAACGATTTTCAGAAATCAGTTTTAAAACGTGTTTATGCCTTTGTTTTAATGAGTTTATCTTCATTATTCCCGACTTTAGAGTGTGTCTTAAAATTAAAATCCCGGGAAACCAGATTATGATTCTCAAGACACGCCCTGGAAAAAGTGTTTGTAAGTTTTGAGAGCTTTATGGATTTCTCATCATATTGAACGCAATTTCAGCAACCCGCACAGAAGCGCCCGGTCCTCCAAGCATACCTCTGATGCTCAAAAGTTTTTTTTGCAATCTGTTAAGGCCTGCTTCATCTTTTAGCATTTCATATGTTTTTTGGGCGATATTTTCAGGAGAGGCCTGGTCCTGAACAAGTTCAGGAACGATCCCGCCGCCTGCGATAAGATTTACAAGACCGATATTTTCCACCTGTATAAGGGCTTTTCCAAGCAGGTAACTCACAGGGGACACCTTATATATAATTACCATCGGGGTTCCTGCAACAGCAGCCTGCAAAGTAACAGTGCCTGATGCTGCAATAACAAAACAACTTTGCTCAAAAACTTTGCCAACATTATTGTAGCTAAACTTCATATTCTTAATTGAACTGTGCCGGGCAATAATATCTTCTATTATTTTTTTTTCAACACCCGGAGCAACCGAAAGTATAAACTTCAAATTATTCATCTTTGCATTTAAAATCTTTGCGGCCTCAATCATTACCGGCAAGTGTCTGGCTATTTCTTTATCCCGTGATCCCGGGAGCAGCCCTATTACAGAGTTTTTTTTCTTATCAATAACTCTGTTATCTGAAACTATGTTATTTGGCTTTTCACTTTTGTCGGAAATGCCGTCCAGCAGGGGATGTCCTACATACGTTACAGGAATATTGTGCTTTTTATAAAATTTTTCTTCAAACGGAAGGATTACGGCTATATGATCCACAAGTCGTCCGATTTTTTTTACACGTCCTAGTCTCCATGCCCAAATTTGGGGACTGATATAATACAGCACGCGAATATTCAATTTTTTTGCAGCAGCAGCCACACGAAGATTAAAATCAGGAAAATCTATTAATATCAGAAGATCAGGATCAAGGATTTTCAGAAGTTCTTTAGCCCGGCGCATTCCTCTGAAAATAGTCGGCAGCCTGGAAAACACTTCCGTAATTCCCACAACTGAGAGGGTTGAAGCATCAACCATAATTTTCACACCAGCTTCTTTAAGATCATTACCGCCAATACCCCCAAAAAAAACGCTGCTATCCTTCTGCTTCATCGCGCTGATCAATTTTGCTCCGTGAATATCTCCGGATGTTTCGCCCGCGATTATCATTACTTTTTTTCTTGTCATTACAACTCCGGAACCAACATAAAAGATTAAAAAAACGTTATACTTCATTTCTCTAATTTATCTTGTTTTAATAATACAAAGAGACTAAACAACAAAAATTCATTTTTCAACTAGTTTTTCCTGTTAACTTCACATATCAGAAGCTTACCATAAAAATCCGGAGGGAATAAAAAAAATGACAGGCATAACTCCTGAAAATATCCGGGTGATTTTAGATCATCGGGAATCCGGCATACTTTCTTCTATTGCCACGCAAAGCAAACATGGTCTGCGCCGCAGATATGAAAAGCGTCTTGACATGGACTATCGTCAGGCATTTTCGATTGATGCAGACAGAATTCTTCATTCCCGTTCATATACACGATATATTGATAAAACTCAGGTTTTTTATCTGGTTGAAAATGATCATATTACCCACAGAGTGTTGCATGTTCAATTAGTGTCCAAAATTTCAAGGACCATCGGACGTTTTCTTGGATTAAATGAAGACCTTATTGAAGCCATTGCTCTGGGTCATGATATTGGCCACTGTCCGTTCGGGCATGATGGTGAGAAATATCTTTCCAGGCTTTGTCATGAAAGTGGGATAGGATATTTTCTTCACAATGTTCAGAGTATTCAGTTCCTTGATTGTGTAGAAAAACAGGGTTCCGGGTGTAATCTGTGTGTTCAGACTTTAGATGGCATTCTTTGCCATGACGGAGAAATTCATAATCAGGCGATTAAGCCGCAGGAAAAAAAGACATTTGCAAGCCTTGAAAAAGAGATTGGTCTTAAAAAAAATAACCCCGATATCAGGCTTATGCCGATGACTTTGGAGGGGTGTGTTGTCAGGATGGCGGATACAATCAGTTATATTGGCCGTGATATTGAAGATGCAATAATAATGAATGTTCTCAAGAGGTCTGAAATTCCTGAAAAATGTGCCGGGATACTCGGAGAAACAAACGGCAATATTATATATAATCTTGTTACGGATATTATTAAAAACAGTTTTGAACATGAGTATGTAAGATTCAGCGATCAGGTTTCAGAGGCCTTAAAGCAGCTAAAAGCTTTTAATTCGGAACGTATCTACCTGAATCCAAACATTAAAAAACATTCACTCAAAATCAAAAACCTCTTTGAAATCCTGTTTTGGCAATATGTTGATGACATTGAAAAACAGAACCATAATTCAGTTATCTTTACTTCTTTTATAAGTGATAAATCTGAGGATTATATTCAAAAACATAGTACCTGTGAGATTGTAAGAGATTTTATTGCCGGAATGACGGATCAGTATTTTCTGCGGCAATGCCCTGAAAATATGCAACCAAAGGCATAAAAGAATTTATGGCTGAATTCTTTAAAACAACGACCCAATATTATCTTGATCTGGTTACACCTGCTTTAACGCACATATATGAAACAGGGCATTTTGTGCATAAAGGGGAAATGGGGCCACACAGCGCCTGGCCAAATGCAACGAGAATTTCATTATATTTAAGCCAGTATTTTATGGGAAGTTTCTTTCTTAAAGCAATTTCCGTTTTATCAGGCGTTGTTGTTTTTACATATCCTGTTCTGTTGCTGATTCTGTGCACATGTGTATCAACACAGACAGCGTTTTTCTTAAATCCTTCAATCAGAACAAGATTTGCTGTTTTCCTGCCGACTCCGGGTAATTTCAGAAGACACTCCATATTATCAGGCGCTGTGCCTTTATACTGTTCAATTAATATCCGGCTGAGCCTGCGCAGTCGCTCGGCTTTTGTATGATAAAAACCGACCGGATATATTAACTCCTCAAGTTTTTGTTTATCAAGATTCAGTATCTGTTCTGGGGTTTTCGCAACATAAAACAGCCTTTCCGCAGCTTTCAATGTAACTTCGTCTTTTGTTCTTGAAGAGAGTAGTGTTGAGACAAGAACCTGAAAAGGCGTTGCCTTATGATTTGTTGCAATAAAGGTGACACTGGGGGTGTTCCAGTTTTTGTAATGCCCGTTTAAAATATTCATAAAAGAATTTATGTTAAATTTTTTTGTCATATCTTTTTTCGATTTTGTCATTTTTCCATCTTTAAGGGAATTCGCAAAGAATAATACACCCATATTGCTAAGATGGGGTTTTTGTTTTTGCGACTTCCCTAAAGATATGACTCAGGGATTTTAATAACCGGAATGGGATTCATTTTATGGCTGTTTGCTCTGTGGTATTTTCTATAGATCAATAAAACCTGTTTTTCTCTTGCATTCAGATTTTTTTCATCTTTGCGTTTTTCTTCAAACTTCATTGCCCATTCAAGTTCCGGATATGTAGCGCCCAACTGATTTTCATCTGTCCGGTTGTCATGCCATAGCCCGTCTGTGGGGGGAGCGTTTAAAATATCCCGGGATACATTTAATTGTTTGCCAAGCTCATAAACTTCTGACTTCATTAAGTTTGCTATTGGCGAAATATCTACTCCTCCATCGCCATATTTGGTATAAAAACCGACTCCAAAATCTTCTACCTTGTTGCCGGTTCCCGCGACAAGCATCTTATTATGAGAAGCAAACGCATAAAGTGTCAGCATCCTCAATCGTGCGCGGGTATTGCCCATTGTCAGCCGGTCCTGAATGTTTTTCGGAAAAGAGTTTTCAATTGCCTGAAACGCGGGTGTCAGTTCTATGTTAACGCCTTTTACATTATGATAATTTTTTTCCAGATTTTCAATGTGATGCATTGCAAGAGATACCTGGTCCTTAGCCTGGTAAACAGGCATATGTAAAAGGATCACGCTTTTTCCGGTTCGCGCGCAAAGACTTGAGGTGACAGCAGAATCTATTCCTCCTGAAACTCCTGTAACAAATCCTTTTAACCCGGCTTTATCACAATAAAGCTTCAATTCATTAATAATATGATCTATTATTTTGACTGTCTGCATATGGTGTTGTAAATCCTTTTTACTGATTCATCAAAACCTGAGAAAGGTTAAACTGTAAACATATAAATTAAAACTGATTTCTTACTGTGGGGGTAGGTTATTTTGAAATATAAAAAATAATTGCGGATTCGTGGAAAAATGAGGATTGTGGATTTTAATTCAAACTCACCCCCTCTTTCTTTGAAAAAAGAAAAGAGACAGGGGGTGAGTTTTTTTACAGAATATTATTCTTCCTGTTTTTCTTCTTCGTTTAATTTATCCTGAAGATTTTCGCGTAAGATTTCGCCAAAACTCGACGTGGCAGCCTGTTTGGAATGGCCTGTATAATCGCCCAACAGGCTCTTGGTGTCTTCTACTTCGAGTTGCTTAATTGAAAGACCGATCCGCCTTTCTTCACCATTGATATTCAAAACACGGGCGGTAATCATATCCCCGGGGTTAAATTTTCCGACAGGTGTTTTTATCTTTTCCTTGCTGATTTCAGACACATGAACAAGTCCTTCAATACCTTCTTCAAGTTCCACAAAAATCCCGAAATCCGTAAGGTTTGTTATAGTTCCTGTAATCTCTCTTCCTACATCATAACGCTCGGCGACTGTTTTCCATGGATCCGGATGCATTTGCTTAATTCCCAGAGAAAATCTCTCATTTTTCTTTTCAATATCAAGCACAATTGCCTGAACCACATCACCCTTCTTATACGCTTCTGATGGATGCTTCAGCCGTTTTGTCCATGAAATATCGGAAATATGAACCAGCCCGTCAATCCCTTCGTCTATACCTACAAAGACTCCGAACTCTGTGATGTTTTTTATCCTTCCTTCAATGATTGTGCCCACAGGATATTTTTCACTGATAAGTTCCCATGGATTTGGAATCACTTGCTTCATACCAAGAGAAATGCGTCGACTTTCGGGTTTAATGTCAAGCACAACCGCTTCGACTGTTTCTCCCGCGGAAACTACCTTGGATGGATGTCTGATTTTTCGGGTCCACGACATTTCAGAAACATGAATAAGTCCTTCGATTCCTTCTTCTATTTCTATAAATGCCCCATAATCTGTCAGACTTACAACTTTTCCGGCAATGCGCGCTCCTATGGGATATTTTTCAGAAGCTAAAGACCACGGGTCTTCAACTAATTGTTTCATGCCGAGAGAAACTCTCTCTTTTTCAGAATCAATGCCGAGTACTTTTACTTTAATTTCATCACCTAAAGAAAAAAGTTCCGAAGGATGTTTAACTCTTCCCCATGAAATATCAGTTATGTGAAGCAATCCGTCCACACCGCCCAGATCCACAAATATGCCGTATTCTGTAATATTTTTTACAACACCGTCAATAACCTTATCTTTACGAATTGACGCCAGTGTTGAAGCTCTTTTTATTTTAAGCTCTTCCTCAAGTATAGCTCTCCTTGATAGAACAATATTGCTTCGTTTTCTGTTATACTTCAGTATCTTAAAGTCTAGTTGCTGGCCGACCATATCATCCATGTTTCGAAGTGGCCGCAAATTTGCCTGGGATCCGGGTAAAAACGCCTGAACTCCTATATCTACAGAAAAGCCGCCCTTTACACGGGTTAATATGGTGCCGACAACAGTGCCCTCTTCTTCATAGGCCACTCTTATTTGTTCCCATATTTTTACTTTTGCAGCCTTTTCTTTTGACAGGAGAACAACTTCATTTTCATCATCCCACCATTCAACCATAATTTCGACCAGATCATCTACCTTAACATTAATATTCCCGTTTTCATCTTTAAATTCATCAATTTTTATCTGACCTTCTGACTTATATCCGATATCCACAAGCACATGATCTTTATCAACGGAAATAATCCTGCCGGTAGCAAGTTCTCCTTCTGCAAAACGTTTGAAGCTTTCTTCATACATTTCCATCAGGTCTTCCATACTTTCGTCATCTTCCTGGTCATCAACGAAACTTTGTTTGTCTTCAGCCTCAGCCTGATTTACCGAAGATTCCATACTTGTATTGTCATCTTTTTTTTCAACAACACCTTCAGTATTTTCCTGTAAGTCCGCGTGATTAGCTGAATCGTTTTTTTGAAAATTATCCATGAACAAATACCCCCTAAAAAGTTTATTTACCGTAACAAAAAACGGTTTCAGTCGCCTATCAGACTATAAAATAAAAAACAATAACTTTTTACCAGAGTTACTTACAGTTACCAGTTTACAGCTATCGGTTTCCTGTTGTATAGAAAACTGTAAAATTAAGGCACAGCCCTGATATCAAGAAAACTAGTTTTCACTTTTTTGAACTCAGGCTCCCTTTTTCCCATTTTTGGTTTAAGACAGAAAGCAAAAATAAAAAAAGGGGGCAGTTTAAAAAACAAAATGTAAACTGGCAAAATAATAACGCGGAAGAGGAGAACTTAATCATGAATAAAACTACTGTTATTACAAAAACAGTTGTTATTGTCATTTCTGCATACGTTGCAACTCAAATGCTCTCTGACATTGCCAGTCTTAAAATCGGAATTATCTCCGGATTATCCGTAGATATGGGTGCATTCATTTATCCCATCACTTTCACTCTGAGAGATATGATCCATAAAACAGCAGGAAAACAGGCGTCTCAGATTCTTATATTAACCTGCGGTGTAATTAATCTTATTATGGCCGGCTATATGGTATTAATTGCAATGGTTCCCGGGGATCCTGCCTGGGGTTTAAGCGCTGAATTCTCTTCGGTTCTTACGCCTGTATGGAGAATTGTGATTGCATCAATCATTGCAGAGGTGATCAGCGAACTTACAGATACAGAAATATACCACTGGTTTACAACAAAAATTACAACGCGGTTTCAATGGGCCAGAGTACTGGTAAGCAACAGTGTAAGCATTCCTGTGGATAATGCTGTTTTTACATTAGGGGCGTTTGCTTTAAGTCTGCCGTGGATAGTTGTTTGG
>Ga0233437_1005053_pt1 | contig 14793 bp, 24 predicted proteins | sample SI_122_August201_FD_182714 | JGI IMG/M metagenome (GOLD analysis project Ga0233437, IMG submission 182714) | Seawater microbial communities from Saanich Inlet, British Columbia, Canada - SI_122_August2016_200_MG | ecosystem: Environmental > Aquatic > Marine > Inlet | place: Canada: British... | reverse complement strand
ATGATGTTCACGCTTGAACAGGTATCTCGCCTTGCATCACAGCACAGCCAAACTAGGTTGTGCCGTATCACGTTCTCCCCTGGGCAGTCGGTGTTGTTCATCGTTTTCCTCCAACCAATCGAAAAGGTTATGCCCGATCTTCCGGCGTAGCGTCTCGGCTTGTTCCTGCGGCCCCCAATCGTCCCAATCTCTTGGCGGGTCCTCTTCTTCTGGACGGTGGCTTGGTGGGGCGGCTATGCTGCTCATTCCTTATCAATCCTCTCCACGATTATTTCTCCCGAACCGGCATACACGCTGGCTCTACCCTCAATGGTGATGTGGGGTATGGACTGAGACTCCAACCGCTCTTCAAGCAGTGCTATCCTTGCGTTCACGGAATCCATGCTCATGTCCCGCTGGCCGCAGAACAGAAAGAGGCCGATACCCAGGGCTATGAGGCCCAATAAAACCAGTAAATCCTGCATGATTCCCCCCTTAGTAGATATCCAACCCAGGTCCAGCCCCCACCCTTGAACCCCTCCCGCACTCCCCATCGGCACTACCGGCCTTTCGGCGGGTTGGCTATTTTAAGTTCCACTTTTTATCAGGCCCATTCATCTTTGCAATATTACTCACAAGCCATGTCGGTAAAGGCTTTCTGTTTATACTAGTCTCCCTGATTGCCATCACGATGCAGAAAATAACCGCCGGCGGACCTAGCCATAACATTAGTGTCATCAACATTCTTCAACCCCCTTTTCCACAAGCTCCATCGTAATCACTTCACCATCTTCCAGGCGATCAAGTATCGGTTTATCGAAATGCTCACCGTGCGCAGTCCCCATGAGCCACGGGCCTGAGTACATCTCGATCTGGTCCATGTCTCCCTGGTGCTGCTGTATCCTGATTTCCATATTATCCTCCTTGTTTCCAACAAACATCCGCGAAATTACACCACTTCGCCTCGTACCAACTCTGAGACGGACATTTTCTTTCCGGTGGTGACTCTTGCGATATGGCATCAAACGCAGATTGCAGGATGTTCACCGCGTATTCCTTGTTTGTTTTTATCCTCTCAGTGTAAATGGTTGAAGAGTCTTTATGTTCAACCCAAACTAAAATATTATCTAACCCAAGGCCCAGCGCGTACACATGGATCTGAGCCTTGTACTTCGGGTTCCATCCCTCGTACCCGGCCTTCTGGAGCTTCTTAAAGCTCTTGTCATTTGCGGATTTGCATTCCCACAGATGCGGCTTCTTTGATTCGAGCAGGCCGGTGATGATACCATCAATGTGGCCTCTCAAAAAGATGCCGTTATGATCAAATGTGACTTCCTTCTGGTTGTCGCTAACGGTGAATCCCGCCTTCATTAAATCTTCGATAGCCTGGTCTTCGACATTATTCCCTACCTGGAAAAGCCGCAGGGTCCGTCCGTCAATCGGTTTCTGAGTATAACCATTATGCCGATACCACAAATACCGGGGGCATTCATGGCCGATCTCCGAAAGACCCAGGTACAGGCGCGGTTCCTGATTCGCCTCGTACCATGCTTCGACCACTTGACCGGGGGAACCCCGGCCAAGGATTTCAGTCAAGTCTACCATGCGGATTTGGTTCCTTCCGGTGCAGCCGGAACTGGGTTGTATCCGGTGATCTTGTTGCTTTCCAACAGATTCCCGGTGTTATTGCTGGTGAATTCTTCAACCTTAACCGTGGCTAACATCGGCTTCCCGATCAGTCCGTCCGTGCTGGTGGGCGGGTAATCAACGCCGCAGAGGTTGCAAAGGCGCTTCAGTTGGCCTTGCCCGATCTTCTGCGCGACATTGGATTGGTTGATAATGTTCAGCCTGTCGATGATCGTTGTGCCCCGGTGTTCGCCATCAACGATTTGGACCTTCAACTCCAACAGCTTTCCAGAGCCGGACTTAGTGTCAGCCAGACGATCACCAACGATTACCACTTGATACTTACCTTCCGGGACTACGGTAAAACCACCGGAATTCTCTTCTACGTTCGGGTCCAGTTTTGCTCCTGTTAAATCAGCCATTTTTAATCTCCTTTAAAAGTTTTCCAAAATCCATTTCCAATGTGTCCGACAGTTTATATCGGGTTTTCGCCTTCCATGCCGGACAGTTCGTGGAGTAGATAACCCGTTCTGGTGTTGATAGCGCGGCTTTCCCTTTCCCCTTCTCAGTGTCCACATACACCTTGAAGTTCGCAAACAATACAACGTCTGCCCATTCTTCCAGTTTTGTTGCAGCATGTTTATGCAACTTGATCTGGAATCTATCGTATGGGTCCGTGTCAGGTGGGTTGTAAGCCTTGATCTCGTTGTGGGCCAGGACCACAATCGCCATGCCTTTATCTCGCAGGACTTCCAGACCTTTGAAGAAACGGTCCCACTGCTTCATGGCGATGGTGTATCCTTTGCCATAGCCGAACGCCTCGATATTATCCTGGTTCGCGTCTTCGCAGATTTTAGTCCATATCAGTTTTTCGAGCCAATCCGCTGTATCAATTACCAGGGTCTTGTAGGCATGCTTCTGCTCGATCAGGCCGGTCATGTATTCAAACACCTCGGCAAGGGTCGTGCAGAGCGGGAAGTGCGGAACGTCAATGCTCGTAAGGCCGTCCTCAGTGATGATGAAGATGGGGTCCGGTGCTTGGGATGCCCAGGTGCTTTTCCCTACCCCGTGGACCCCGTGCAGGACGATACGGGGGGGCTTGCCGCTTCTCGTTGTCTTAATGAGTTTATCAAGATTCATCGGACACCTCTACTTTCACCGCCGTCTTGGCGGGCTTGGTGGTTATGCAGGATGCTACCAGGGCGGGGTCAATCGCTTCGATGGCCCGTAGCTTGAACAGGTCTATGGCCGGTTTAAGGTTTACGAAATTCAGGTTGTCTGGCAGATCCAGCGCCTGATACGCATCGTAATCCAACTTGCGGGTGAGCTTGTGAGTTGTGGTGAGTTTAAATCCTGGGACGGGAAGGGTTTGGGAACCCTCCAGCTTTTCGGGGGCGAGCTTGAGAATTTCTTTTTCTATCCTCAGAACATCGTCCTTGGCGTATGCCATTGCTTCTTTTGCAGCAATCAGGTCGCCGCACAAATCTTGTAACATGGTGTTTCCTCCTCTCGTATCGAACCAAGTCCGCTTGATTGCAGCCGTTGTCGATGAGCTTTGGTTGAATCTTAAATCATGTTATTTCGATTGTCAAGCATTATTTTCATTGACAATCGTTTACTTTCGTGTATTATAAACACCATGAAAGAATCAATTATTCAAAAAGCTATCCTGGATTATCTGGAATGGTTCAGCAAACAGCATAAAATATACTTCTTCCGTTCTGCTGCCGGCATGGTCAAGACGGAGCAGGGCCGGATGTTCAAAACCGGCAAGCCGGGGGTGCCGGATATTTCGGCTATATATAAAGGAGTGTATTACGGGCTCGAAATCAAAAACGAGAAGGGGCGCCAGAGCGCGACTCAGAAGAAAGCCGAGGAGGAAATCCTGGCGGCTGGTGGGCGGTACGAGCTTTGTCGGTCACTGGATGATATTAAGAGGTTGTTTCCGATGGATAAGGCTTGACAACATTATATATAGGTGGTACTTATAGGCATGGAAATAACAATACAGAAATTAGCATGCGTCAGATGTGGGCATACATGGGTTCCACGGAAGAAGGAAGTCAGGATTTGCCCGAAATGTAAAAGTGCCTATTGGGATCGGCCAAGGAGGAAACCAAAGAATGAAAAAGCATAAATACAATATATTCCCGGATTCAAAAGGCGATGATTTTAAATTTTTATATGCCGATATCGAACTAAACGGATTCGATAGAAGTCAGCCAATAACTGTTTTTGAGGATGCAATTATAGACGGATGGTCAAGGTATCGAGCATGTTTGGATATAGGCATTACCCCATTATACAAGCAATTTAAAGGGACTCAAATCGAAGCCATTGAGTTCGTAATGAGGATGAACAAACGCCGGAACCTAAACAGTGGGCAGTGGGCTTGCATTGCCAATGAAGCTGAGGAGCTGGTTGCAATATTGAAATCAGAGGCGAAAGAGAGGCAGGTGGAATCCGGTAAAGATTATGGAAGGGGTGGAACAAAGGTTGTGGAACAAATTCCACAACCTTTAACGCTTCCCGAAGCGGCTCCTGTTGGGCAACAAATTGCACAACAGGTAATACCCGAAAAGCCACAGCAACCGCCGAAGCCACAATCAAAGAAAAAACCAAAGACGGCTGAGGTGTTAGCCAAATCGTTCAATACAAATGAACGGTATGTTCGGGACACCGCAAAGATGAAAGAAGAAACACCTGAGATATTCGAAAAAGTAAAAGCTGGGGAGATAACCGTCACCAAAGCTAAAAAACAAATCCAGATCGCAAGCACAAAAGAGAAGATAGAGAAAACACTCAAAGCCGAAATAGTCAATATCCCAACAGTGCAATGCCAGGACGTTCAAAAGTTTATGGATCAATTCGAAGATGCAAGCATCAACCTGCTCATAACAGATCCACCGTACAGCACCGACATAGAAGACATCAAAGCCTTTGCCGAAGGATGGTTGCCCATGTCCCTAAAGAAAGTCAAGACAACAGGGTACGCCTTCATTTTTATAGGAGCATACCCTGCCGAGGTACAGGCATATTTGAACACTGCTTTGCCGACACAGTCGTTAGTCTGGGAGTACAAAAACACGCTCGGCAATAATCCAAAAGATAGGTATAAATTAAACTATCAATCCATCTTGTTCTATAAAATGCCTGATGCCGGTAAATTAAACATCGAAATAACGAATGAACAATGGGCAGTTCAATCAATAAATGCCCCAGATGGTAGGCAGGGAGATAGATACCATACCTGGCAAAAACCGATGGAACTCGCAGAGCGATTGATTCGACACACAACAAAAGAAGGAGACATCGTAGTAGACCCTTTTTGCTGTACAGGGACTTTCTTGTTGGCCGCTTCCAAGCTAAATAGAATAGCAAAAGGCGGAGATAATTCCAGCGACAACCTAAAAATAGCAATACAGAGAGGATGCAAATATGCCTGATAATTTCAATGTAGCAATGGAGAAAACGGCCAACGCATTTCAGGATATATGCGCTCCTGAATTAAAGAAGATATTGCCATATACTTTCATAAGCATCGAAAAAGATACATCAGTAGAAGCGCTGAGAATGCTTGATATAGAAGCAGGACTAGATGTTTTAGTCAATCTGCATGATGAAGGCGTAGTCCGTGGCATGGCGAGCAGGATACAGCCAGATTATAAAAATTGGAAGACTTTCACAGTCAGAAAAGAAAGATCAAGCGGGGCCAGAACAGAATACGAAAAAAAACGTGCAGCATTAAACAATGACGGGTTACACCCGTTTTATACAATGCAGGCATATACTATAAATGGTAAATTAGAAGGCATGGCTATTTGCCATACGAAAGAGTTGTTTCGGTTAATCCATATCGGGTGTTGTACAGAATTGCCAACAGGCAAAGATCAAATCGGGCAAGCATGGTTTTATATCGTAAACTGGTCTGATTTCAATAAAGATAGTATTAAGATATTCGGACAAGATACTGGATGGATTGAATGAAAGACTTCAACCTCCGACAATACCAAATAGATGCTCTCAATGTCATCCATGAGGATCTGAAAACCGAGCCTATTGTGTTATTTCAGGCTATCATGGGGGCAGGCAAGACGGTGACGTTGTGTCGTCTTATCAATCGGTATTGGTTCGAGTCAGACAAACGGTTCCTTATCCTGGCGCACAAAAAGGAATTGGTTCAGCAATTTTTCGATACCTTTAAGAATATGACCGACATCCCGGTATTTGATATCGGTGTTTGTTGCGCTGGATTAGGTGAACGTGTCCTTGGTAAGCGTCTTACAATCGGTACAATCCAGACATTCGTGAATGTAGCAAAAGATTACCCTGGGTGTGATTTACTTATCATAGATGAGGCCCACCGGATATCGGTCGGGACTGATTCACAGTATGATCAAACGATAAATATCCTCAAAAACAAGTCACCGAATATGCGGTTGATTGGATGCACGGCAACCGTGGGGCGTCTGGGGCATGGGTACATATATGGTGAAAAATGCAGGAAGGGTGCAACCAACTTATTCCCAAGGCTCAATTATCAGATTAAATATTCTACGTTGTTGGAGCTGGGGTATTTATGTGAGTTACGAGGGAAGATTTCAAATGCTGAAAGCCTTGAATCTGATCTTTCAAACTTGGACACTACCGGTGGGGATTACGTCCTTGATAAATTGGGCGAAATCATGTCGCATGAAATTCATTTAAGAACCGCTGTCCAAGCCATAAATGAACACTGTGCTGATTATAAAATGATATGTTGTTTTTGCTGTACCATTGACCATGCCGAAAGGTTACAGGATCTTATTGGGGAAGAATGCACCATTATCCATTCCCAGCTATCACCACTTCAGCGTCAAATAAACATGGCGGATTGGACTTCTGGAAGAAAAAGAATTTGCACCTCAATTAATATCCTCTCTGAGGGAGTGGATATCCCATCTCTGCAATGCCTGGTGATGGTGAGGCCCACTTTGTCCTCCACATTGTTCCTTCAGTCTGTTGGCCGTGTATTACGCATTCATTCTTCAAAAGATCACGGGTTTCTCTTAGATTTATCTGGGAATTCTGCAAGATTCGGTACTGACCTGGATAACGTAAAGATTGGAATTCCGAAGGCGGTTGCTAAGGACATCCTTGAACAAGACAAATTGATCAAGCTATGTCCAATGTGTGAGCGTGAGGTTTTCGTTAGCTTGCGGGTCTGCCCTCATTGCGGGTTTGAATGGCCTGCGGCGGAGATCATCGAAGCCAACCACGTCCCAGAGCTGAAAGAGGTCAAGTTCAAGCCGAAAGAGGCGGAGCCGCCGATGTGGTACGATGTTCACAACATGAGCGTCGAAATCCACGAATCCCGGAAAAACGGGAAGTTCCTGGGGCGGATTGAGTTTGACTGTGGACTGTTCCAAGCTAATCTGTGGTTGTGTTTTCCGGACTGGTACGGAGACGGTTACGCCGTAACGAAATCACGGGAGAAGTGGGAAATGCTTGTCGGATACGTTCCGTTTCCGGAGAATGTCCAGGAGTTCATCGAGTGCCAGACGCTTGTGAAGCCAAAGCGTATCCTGGTGACGGTGGATACGGAATACCCTGATATCTTGGATTACGAGTTTGAGGAAGTTCCGTGGGAGCTTGCGGATGATGTAATTGAAGTGTTTGATGGAGAACCATTGCCGTTTTAGATAGGAGAAAAAAATGCTCAAAATTAAAGAAGCCGCAAAAGAATTAGATGTGTCCATATCCTGGCTGGACAAGATGATCAGCCAGAATCTAATCAAAATTATCTGGATGGGAGGTGTCCGCCGGATAGACGATGATGAAATCTCTCGCATAAAATGCGAGGGAGTTAAAATACCTTGACATCCATAGCCGAAAAAAAGACAATGAAATATAAAGGATAAGCACACGCTATGGATTGGACTGGAATCCGACATCATTCATTTTTTAAAATCAGAAAAAGTCACAGGGAAAACTATGCTTTTAGGCATAGTGGGCCAGTCCCCCGCTCCCTGTGGCTTTTTGTGATTTTAAGGAGTCGATATGACTACTAAAATTTGTTCAAAATGTGGGATTGAAAAAGACTTTTCTGAATTTCACAAAGACAAAAGAACAAAAAGTGGTAGACGCTCAAACTGTACCCAATGCTCATACGAATACAATAAAAAATATGGTGAAATAAGAAGAGAAGAAATAGCAGATTGGCAACATAAATATTACATATCAAATCGTGAGGATATATTAGAAAGTAGCAACCTTTATTATTTAAACAATAAAGAAAAAATTGCTAAAAAAGCCAAAATATACGCTATATTAAATCAGAGTAAACTATCAGAATATCAGAAACATTATAGCGCTACTGAAAAAGGAAGATCCTCTCATAAAAAAGCCGAACAAAAATATAGAGCCATTAAAAAAGGGGCAACCATTGAGGATTTTTCACCTACCGAAATATTCGAACGTGACGGGTACATTTGCCAATTATGTGGTGTAAAAACACGCCCCGATTTCAAAAAAACATACCACCATCTTTATCCAAATCTTGACCATCTTATTCCTTTATCTAAAGGCGGTGAGCATAGTCGATTAAATACTCAATGCCTATGTCATCAATGTAATATTGAAAAAAATAACAAAGAAGACTTCGGAGACCAAATGAGGCTTTTCGGGTAGGGGTGTAATATGAAAATAAGTGTTTTCGATCAGGGGTATACCAATCTAATATCAAACGATACCCTCGAAGATTGGAATGAATTAGTTGATGTTCTGATTGATGTTAAACCAGGCATGAAAAATGGCCCGTATCTGACTCGCGGTTATTGTGATGGCCCACGTGCTGATACGAACATGTCATCTCTCGATTTGATTGTAATAGATGGCGATTCCCTAATAGATAAACACGGAACATGCTGCCCACCTGATGGTGTTCATGAACTGTTCAAGCAAAAAAATATCACCCACTGTATTCATTCATCATACTCTCAAAATCTTGTCAATTCAATCTTCAAATGGAGGATGGTTATTCCATGTAACGACCTGGTTGACTCCAGCGCGTTATCCCAAGGTGTTTCAGAGGTTATTAGCCTGCTTCATGAAAATAAGTTCATGGTTAAGAATGTCCGTGAGCATTTGGCTTTATCACAACCCTGGTTCACGCCTCGCTGTCCGGAAGGGTTTGAAGATGATTTCTTCGCGGGATACCATGACGGTGAACCGTGGAAGTTAGGGAGCGTTCCAGTTATTCCAACTGCGAAGGTTACGTTCATAGACAGCAATAACGGGAACGGTAACGGAACAGGTGCAGGTTTCAGTTGGGAATGGGCTATAAACCAACTGAAAAGCGGGACTGTTCACCAAGCAGCGAAATCAATATGTGGCTGGGCTATACTTACAACTGACTGGGTGCCAAGCCAAATAAAAACCTACCTCATAACACTTATATCTACTCTTTGCCCAGATCCAATAAAGGTTAAGAGAGCGACAGAAACAAAGGAAATCGACAACCTGATTCAATATTGTCGTGAGCATCATGGTATCATAGAGAATGTCGCCAACTGGAAAGACCACCTGATAACAGCGAAAGAGTTAAAAGATAAGAATTTCCCGCCGGTTGTGTGGGCAGTCGATGGCATAATACCTGAAGGCTTAACGGTCCTGGCGGGTGATCCAAAAGTCGGGAAGAGCCTGGTGGCGGTGGATATCTGCTCGGCCATTGCATCAGGGGGTATTGCGTTCGGGAATCGGCAATGCACCGAAGGTGCCTGCTTATACGTTTCCCTGGAAGATCCAGAGCGGCGGGTGAAAGCAAGGATAGAACAGCAGTGTAATCTATGGCCTGAGCGTTTCAAATTGCTCACTGGCGGCATTTCGCAACTTGGCGAAGGGTTCTACAGGCAAATGGACGAGATGCTGCTCCTGTGGCCCGATTTGCGCTGTGTGGTCATTGATACGATGGCTTTTGTTATTCCGACCAAGCCGCAGGGCGTGTCGGATTATGATCACATTTATAAATACCTGGATCCGCTCCATCGCTGGTGCCTGAACAACCACATATCTATTATACTGATCACACATACAACCAAAGCCCGCATCCAAGACGGTGAGAATCCTTTTATCGGCATCATCGGGTCCGTTGCCATCCAGGGGTGCTCCGATTCGATGATCATGCTGCGGAGAAATCACGCCAAAGCAGGGCTTGTGGCAAAGGACCCGGACATCCCGGATGGGTTCCTCCATGTTCAGGGGCGGGAGTTGGGAACTGATGTGTACGCGCTGGAATTTGATGATGAGGGGTTGAAGTGGGCGATCACCCGCGAAGCGGAAATTAAGGACGTAACGGCTAACCCGAATTATCTGCTGATTGCGGATTGCTTGAAGAAAGAAATAAAAGGCCCGAAAGAGATTAGTAGTGAGACGCAAATTAACGTGGCTACGGTCAAAACATGCCTCACACGCATGATGGCTAAAGATATCCTAGTAAAGGTCAGCAAAGGTAAATACGGAGTGGTTGGTGTTGATTACGGCAACATAGAACCTGGGGGTCCTAGAGAAAAGTGAAACTTTGAAACCAGAAATATACAAATGCCTGAAAACACTAAGGAAAAAAAGTTTCAATCGTTGGAACTACGCTAAGGCCCTATGAAACCCTAGAAAAGAAGAGATTCATGGAGATTCATATAAGTTTCAAGAAAAGTTTCACGCGGGAATGTAGGCCCTAAAGGCGTATGAAACCATAAAGATTCATAGATTCATAGATATGAGTATATATATATATATATTATATATAAGATAATAAAAAATACTCACTATTCACTAAATAGATGGTAAAATTAAAAAAAGGAGGTGACAAATGAAACAACAAACATGCAAATGTGGGTGTGGAAAAACCTTCCCGGTAAATTCGTTGAAAAAGTACGCCGGAACACAATGCAGAAAACGAGTCGAATACTATAAACGGAAAGCAGCCCGGGAACCCGCCGGCCGAATTTGCGTCCGGTGCGGTGAAAAGATATCGCTGTATCAAAACTCCAGGCGTGACGTTTGCCTCGGTGACGATTACACCACCTGGTGGAAAGATGTCGAAAAACCAAAGCGGGCAAAAGCAGCAAACAAAAAAGCAAGGGAGAAGAGGGTTAGGGTAAAAGTAAAGGCAAAGCGGATAAAAGTAAAAGTAAAGGCGAAGCGGGTGGGAGAATGGGACCATTCCGATTACCTGCGGGAGCAGCAGGAGTTGAAAAAACCAAACGGTTGGAAGTGCCGGGAGTGCGGAGAGGACCTCACAGGCGATAATTGGATGTGGTGCCCTGAACATTATGAGCCTGTGAAACGTCACGCGGCCATTGAACGAACAGATGGTAACTACGGCGGTGGTGGAGACACGGGCGTTAGACGTTCTTTGGGGGTCATGTGATGGAGCATCATGCGGAAGAGGGAAGCATCGTCCCGGTGCCGTTGATTATGCTGGCGGTGGCAATATCGTTCCCGTTTGTCGTGATAGGCGGGTTGGTGGAGTTTTGCATTAGACGGATATTCAAAACAAAGGAGGAAACAAAATGGCGGAAGTAATGGGAATGTTAAGCCTGGTATCATTTGCAGCGGCGGTAATCATGTTTCTGGTTATCCTGCTTATCAGTCACCGGATCGGAACCACCAACCACCTGTTGAGGAAGATCATTAAGATCATGGAGGCAGGCGAAGCGGAGGAGGGAATAATGCCACGGGATAACCTCATAGAATGTGCGTGGTGCAAGGCCACTGTCCCTGAATCCACGTCAAGCAATTATGAAGGCGCAGTTATTTGTCAATCATGCTGGGGCAAACAACAACGAGGAGAGTAATGAATAAGATACTAACAGGACGTGATGAGATAGAGAGCTTTGTTGGCAGAAGCTGGGACCGGGTAATCAAGGGATGGATTAAAGATGATAGCTTCCCGGCGCGGAAGATTCAAGGCCGGTGGGAGTCCGATATGGACTTGATATTGGCGTGGAGAAGGAGGCAAATCGTGGACGTCAATACACTACAACCACATTAAAACCACCACATAACCACGACTACAATGCCACTACACTAAACACGGTGAAAACTATGTGTTATGGTTTGCTATGCTATCAGAAGTGGCAAACCGTTGCAAAATCAACCGATCCTTACCGTGTTACCATGACACCTGTCATCTGGATAACCGGAAGTTTTTGGATATCATTGAAGAGTACCTATCCACCGACACACTCAGATCCGCCAGCACAGAACCCGATACAATTTCCTTCAAGCACGATTCAAAAGAGATCATGATGATCAGACGGTCAGACTTAGCATGTTGCGTGGACGAACCAGAGATCATGATTCATTACTTCAGCACAGGCAAGATCAGCCGGAGAGTTTGTGATGTGTTCCAAAAAGCTGGCGAGGCTTTCAGTGTTCGCTGGGCCGAATATCGAACGGGAGCGATATGAACAACAGTCTACAGCAACGGGACCGGATCGAAAATAGGATCATCAGACGGATTGACAGATGCCGACAAAACCGAAACGACCGTGCAACCAAGCAGGATGTCCAGCGTTGGTATCAGGTGGCTCTTATTGCGAGAAACACCAGAAAGCAAAGACCACTAGCGACCGTAGGCGATATGATTCGACATCAGGCAGAAAGGAGCAAAAGCGATTCTATGCTTCGGACGCTTGGCGCCGGCTTCGGCGGATGAAGCTGGCCGAGTCACCGATATGTCAAGCGGATGGATGTAATGAAGCGGCTGTCTTGGTTCACCACACGAAACCTGAGAGGGAGTTCAAACAGGATAGATTGGATTATAGCCTGCTTATGTCGGTATGCGAAAAGCACCATAATGAGTTGCATAAAAAAGACGCATGGGGGAATTATAATACTTGACATAACATACGGATTTTGCTATAAATAACGAAACGGCAAAGAGGTTGCACTCTTTACCGTTTCTCACCACAGATTCATATATGAGGATATGAACGTCATGGCTGAAAAATCAATAGCATTAAATCAAAGGGAAAGTCAAGATACAGTTAAGCGGTGTTCTGTATGTAAACAATCTAAAGACCTGGCATTATTTAGCAAGAATAAGAATAATCGCGATGGACGAACTAATGAGTGTAAGGATTGTCGGAAGCTATACCGAGAAAGAAACAAGGATAAAATCAAGGCGTATGGTGCTGAGTATCGAAAAACGTATACCATTAAATCGAAACCCCCATTCATCGGGGATTGCGGATACTGCGGAAAACAGATTACCGGAAGGAAACGGAAATATTGTGATAAACAATGCAGGGATGCATATAAGATAGAGCATAGAAAAGTATATGGAAGCAATTGTTTGTCTTGTGGGAAATATTTTTATGCATATGTCTCTGATCAAAAGTGTTGCAGTGTTAAATGCAGTGGAAAATATAATGGGTTGAAACGAGCGCAGAGATCCATAAGCGATTCTTGCAAAGGGTATAAGCAATGCAGGGAGTGTGGGAAAGTAAAGAAGTTATCTGAGTATTACAAGCACAGAAATAGTGCTGATGGGTTTGCTTCGTATTGCAGAGATTGTAGAAAGCTGAAATGGAAATTGTATGTTAGTGACGAGTTGGTTGTCGAAAGAATTAACGTACAAGCTAAAGTATATAGAAATACAGATATTGGCAAACAAAAAATCAAAGAGAAAAATAGGAAAAATTTACCCGAAAGACTCAAGAAAGAGAAAGAAAGGCGCCGTACAGATTTAAAATTTGCATTGAGCAGAAGGGTAACTGTAGGGATATGGCATTCATTGAGGGCAACTAAGAGTAGGAAAGGCGGAAGAAAGTGGGAAGACCTCGTTGGTTACAACACAAATCAACTTGAGAGAAGATTGAAAAAAACAATGCCTAACGGGTATGGGTGGAAAGATTTTTTAAATGGTGATTTACATATAGATCATATTGTTCCACAAAGTGCATTTAATTTTAGATCGCATACCGATATGGATTTCAGGCGGTGTTGGAGTTTGAAGAATTTGCAATTATTACCAGCAAAAGAAAACATCATAAAGCAGGCCAAACTTGAAAAACCATTTCAACCATGTTTGTCGTTCGGGTAGGGCCATGTTAGCCTCTAGGAAGGCGAGCCGTCACGACGAGATGACAGCTTTTTCATAGCCATGCCACAATGAACTAGGGGGAGTGTGTTGAGCTTCACAGTCGAATGGATCGAGTCCGATAAACTGAAACCGGCACCGTATAATCCACGGAAGGATTTGCAGCCGGAGGATCTGGAATACATTAAAATCTGGAAGTCCATAAATGAATTTGGTCTGGTCGATCCGCTTGTGGTCAATAAGGATCATACGATAATATCAGGTCACCAACGGTTCAAGGTTTTGCAGGATGCTGGGTTTGATAAAGTCCCTTGCTCGATGGTGGACCTGGATAAAACGAAAGAGAAGGCGCTCAATATCGCGCTCAATAAAATCACGGGTGGATGGGACTTCCCGAAGTTGACTGATTTGTTGATTGAATTGGATGCCGGTGATTTGGATATGGAGGCGGTAGGGTATTCAACTGATGAACTCGCGGAGCTTTTGGGGTATGTGTCAGAGGATTACTCAGATCTTGATAATTTGAATGAAAGTTTGGATGGGGCCGAAGATGCCTCAATTTCGATAATCGTCCCGAAAATGCACGCGGAGACTGTAGCCGCATGGCTGGCTAATGGTGAATCTGAAACGGGGCCGGGAATGGGTAAGGGAGTTTTGAAAAGGTGCGAATTGCTTTAATTGATAGCACGCCGAAGGGTAAAATATACCCATTGCCATTATTGAAAATAGGCGCCTGGCGAAAAGCGGAAGGTGATGACTGCCAGATTTATAATGATCGGCTTCCTAAAGGTGGGGAGTTTGACGAAATATGGATCACAACCACCTTCACGTTTAACATTCCCCACGCACTTGGGATTGTCAAAGAGGCTGTGAACAGGGCGGGGCGGGTCTGGGTTGGCGGAATATCTGCAACTCTTTTACCCGAGAGATTTGAGAAATTAGGGGTGGACGTTCACCGGGGATTATTGCCCGACGCTGAAAAGTTCAGTCCTGATTATAGCTTGTTAGGGGTTGACCCGGAATACAGCATATCACACACAAGCAGGGGGTGTGTCAGGAAGTGCGGATTTTGTATGGTTCGGAAACTTGAACCTAAGTTCAAGAAT
>Ga0233437_1005052_pt1 | contig 14795 bp, 14 predicted proteins | sample SI_122_August201_FD_182714 | JGI IMG/M metagenome (GOLD analysis project Ga0233437, IMG submission 182714) | Seawater microbial communities from Saanich Inlet, British Columbia, Canada - SI_122_August2016_200_MG | ecosystem: Environmental > Aquatic > Marine > Inlet | place: Canada: British... | reverse complement strand
ACACATCAGGGCCTATTGCCGTTGTGGTTGCCGGGCTTTTGATTGGAAATCATGGGCGCTTGTTTGCCATGTCTGAGAATACGCGTGAAAACATTGATAAGTTTTGGGAGCTTGTGGACGAGGTTCTCAACGCAGTTCTTTTTGTATTAATTGGCCTCGAAGTCTTGGTGCTTACATTTAAAACATCATATTTTATTTTTGGATTGATAGCGATTGCTGTTGTGCTTTTGTCACGGTTCTTATCGATAACCATCACGATAAAGTTCATGGATGTTTTCAGAGATTTTTCAAAAGGTGCTATTCGTATCCTTACATGGGCAGGTGTTCGCGGTGGTATTTCGGTGGCCTTAGCGCTATCACTGCCAAAAGAAGGTGGCCGAGATATTTTTCTTATGGCCACTTACATGATCGTTGTTTTTTCTATTCTTGTACAAGGATTAACAGTCAAAAAACTTATCATCAAAACTTTACGAGCCTAAATAGCTGAAACCATCAAATTATTTTGAACTCCATAGCTCAAATAATTTAGTGAGTGCTGTTTGGTAGCGGTCTTCCAGAACAGCAGGGTCTTTGCTTTCTTGATTGTTGTCCATCGTGACAAAAGGAATTTGGACATCATTAAGAGTGATAAAGCCGTGAGACTCTCCGTTGGTCAGTGTAGCCCAATCATCATTTTTATAGTATCTTTCCATGGCTTCATCAGGGGCTTTGTGAGCAAGAAAGGAATGCTTGAGTTTTTCTTGATAACGAGCATCGTTTCTTCGGATAGACTCTTCATAAGAAGCTTTGATGTATATAATAGAACCATTAGCAAGTGTTTCTTTGTCAATTAATGACAGGGCTCTTTGATATGAGATTTTGTCTTGTCCGCGAGAAAACTCAATAAGACGGGACTGTGCAGTAAAAAAATCAGGCTGTGTTTCTTTGCTTCGTTCTAATAGACGATTAATTTTTTCGCTCGCATAATCAAAGTATGTGGGGTCTGTGACTACAATGCCTTCTGGAACGTCTTTTGTGATTTTGCGTTCAACGCCAAATTTTTCAAAAATAGCTTCATTCTCCGATAATTCAACAATAAAGGTGTAGTCATCTATCATTTCAAAGGGGGAAATGTGCATTTGAGAGCGGCGTTTGTCTTCATCACATTCTTTCATAAATGTGATAAACTCAGATTTGCCAGAAGCAGGTCGACCGAAAACAAATAGGTTGTTAAAATGTTTTTTCATAAATTACGTCCTTGTTGTATCGCTCTATCGCACTAGCGAAGGCGGGTTGTATAGTCTTTCATGAGAAGCTCGAGAGCTCTTTCATATTTAGGACCCATGACAGCAGGGTTTCTGAGGTCTTCCAAAGGCGTGTCATTATTTTCCATTGTAGCAAAAGGAATTTTTTGATCCTTGATGTTGATAAAGCCAGACTCGTTGTTCTCAGTAAGCGTTCCCCAGTCATCATGTAAATACAGGCGTTCTAGTTGTGATCTGGGAATCATGTGCGCGAGACTGCTGTATTTTTGCTTTTCTTCAAAGCGGTGAACGTTTCTTGCCCATGATGTATCAAAATCAGCATTGACATACATGATGCCAGCCCTGTTTAAAATACTAGGGTCAAAGAGCGCCAGTGTGTGCTCGTAATTCTTTTCACCACCACGAGAGAATTCAATGAGCAGTGTGCGTTCTTGGAAAAATGTTGGGTGCTTTTCCGTAAGCTCTAAAACATGGCGGTTCAGATGAAGAATGGCATAGTCATACAGAAGCATGTCTGTAACGCATTCTACGTTGTTGTCTAGTTTGCTGTATTTTCTCTTGCCTGTTAGTTTTTCCCATAAAGTGTCTTCACGGAATTTATCAGCTAGCACAAACCAGTCATCAATGGTTTCAAAAGGGGCTATGTGAAGTTTTGATAGCAGGCTGTTTTGATCACGTTTTCCAATATGGTCAAAAAATTCAGATTTGCCTGAAGCAGGTCTTCCAAAAACAAAAAGGATTTCAAAGTGGTTTGTCGACATAAAGCCTCCATAGTTGGTCAAGCGCAGGACCATAGCGCTTTTCAAGTTCATTAAAATCTAAGGTTTCTGGCATGTTCCACACTGTAACAAAAGGCACTTTAACGCCGTGAACATCTAAGAAACCGTGTGGTTTTTTCTCCGTGAATTCTTGCCAATCATTTATTTTATAGTAATGCTCCATAACTTCTAAAGGTGTGCGGTGATGGAGAATGGTTTGTTCTGTATCTTTATCTGTTGCTCTGATGGTATTGCGGCGCATACTCTCTTCAAAAGTGTTGTCTAAATAAAAAATGGCTGTTCTTTCAAGAACATCTTTTTCAAAAAGATTGAGCGTTTTTTTATAGGCGTCAGCTTGGCCTCTAGCATACTCAACAAAAAGAGTGTTGTTGTTGTAGTAATCTGGGTTTTCTTTTTGTTTCTTTTCAATTTCTCTATTGAACTTAAGAATTGTGAAATCATAGATCTCCCAATCAAGAGTCAGGTAAACATTGTCTCTTTTTGTGGCCAAAGTGCGTTTGCGACCAAGTTTTTCCCACAGATCTTCATCTTGCCACATTTGATAGAGCCAAGGAAAATCATCAACTTCTTCAAAAGCACCAATGTGGTATTTTTCTAAGCGGTCTGCTTCAGAAAGGTGTTTGAGAAAATCAATGAGTTCTGATTTTCCAGCAGCAGCTCGACCAATGAGCATTAGGTTGTCAAATGATTGTGTTGTCATAGTAAAGCCCTCATGGTTTTATCTATTATTATAAAGGTCCCACAGTTTGATGACTGGGGGTGCAAAACGTTCTTCTATTTGTTTGGTATCAGTGAGTTCAGGGATGTTCCAAACAGAAACAAAAGGAAGATTAACACCTTTTACATTAAGGTAGCCTTCTCTTTTTTCCTCAACGAGCTTGTTCCAGTCATTGGTTCTGTAAAAAACCATATTTTCATCAGGTGTTTTATGTGCCAGAATTGATCGTTCGGCTTTAGCCTGGTATCTCGCTTCGTTGCGTCGTTCACTTTCTTCAGCCGTGTTATCAATAAAGAATACAGCAGCTCTTTCCAAAACCTCTTTATCAAAGTGATCAAAGGTTTTCTTAAAACAGTCGTCACCACCTCTAGCAAATTCTACAAAGACAGAATTGTCTTCAAAGTATTTTTCATTGCTCATATAATGAGACGTGAGCTCGTGGTTCATTTTTTTCGTCATGAAGTCTGTTAAGAGGATGTCGCGGTCGTGGGACTCCGTATAACCATGCCCCACGTTTATTGTGTGAAGCCGCGGTTTGTTTAAAGATTCCCAAATGTCGTCATCGACACCCATGTTCCAAATCCAGACAAAGTCATCGAGTTCTTTAAACTCACCAATGTGATATTTCTGAAGGCGTTCTTCTTTGGGGGTTTTTTTAAGAAAATCTATAAATTCAGATTTGCCTGCACCGGCTCTGCCGGTTAGGATGATAATGTCAAAAGAGTTTTTATTCATAGTTATATTGTCTCCAAAACTTGTTTGCAGTAGGTAATAACTTTTGAGATGTAATCTCGTTTTTCACTGTACATTCCTGGAAAAAATGACGCTTTAAAACCATCAATACAAAGGTTGTTCAGCGCTTTTTTATCAATATTATAGAGTTTTAAAGCTCTTTCATATTCATCAGTAACGCTGACACGTGATATGGCTCGGTTATCTGTGCCAAGAGCAATGCGCAAGCGATATTTTAAAAAGTGTTGTATAGGATGATTGCTAAGATCTCTTAAGCCTGGGAGGGTTTGTGAATTTGACTTCAAGCAAACCTCTAAAGCAATGCGGTTATCAGCAAGCCATTCCGCCATATCACTGATATATTTTTCTTTTTCTTCTTTTGAATAGGCAGAACCATCGCCGTGTTTTTTATCAATGAGGCCTTTTTCTCTAAAAAGCTGTGTGCCGTGACCAATGCGTCTGACATGACAGTCTTTTACGGCTGATTTAATGCTTTCAGTGCCATAGGCTTCGCCAGCATGACAGGTTGTCGCAATGTTGTGTTCATAACAATAGAGGAATGCTTTTTTATGAACTTCAGCAGGAAAACCATCTTCACGTCCGGCCAGATCAAATCCCACAACAGGCAGGCCTTCTTCGCGACAGATTTGTACGAGTTTAGCTGTTTCATAGGATGCCATGGCAGCAAGATTTTGCAGGTCGTCGCCAACATGAAGTTCATAGAGATAGCGAAAATACTTGCCCATGTTTTGGTTGATCATGCGCATGCCACAAAGAATGATGCCGTATTGAAACTCTGGTTCTTTGCCTTCTTTAATTTCAGGTTTGGCATTAAATTCATTGGCAGCTTGTTTCATGCCATCGTTAACAGCACGAACAATGTCTAGCCAGTCAAAATCGCTTTCCCAATGTTTTTGTGGGGCAAAGCGGCACTCAAAGTAACGAACACCTTCTTTAAAGTTGTCGTAAGCTAATTGATAAGAAGCTTTTTTTAGGCCTTCATAACAGCGTAAGACAACATTTATGAATTCAAAGGGGACAAGATATTCCATTAAAGAATCATATGTTTCTTTGAAGATTTTTTCTTCTAATTCATTTTTGTCACCAGTTTTTAGGCCGCCAATGCCAAGCTCTTTAGAAACTTGAACAAGATCAATTTTTTGTTCATTGGCTAAATCAATAACTTTCTGTGGTGTTACCGAACCGTCAAGATGTACATGCAAGTCTGTTTTGGGTAGTTTTTTTATAATCTTTCGATCAACGTTTTTTAATAGTGTGTCTGTCATTTTTTCTCCTGAATTATTTCGTCCGCAGACTATAGTGTTCTGGGTTGCTTTTGTCCAATATTTCACAAGACAAACGAAACATACGAAAAACACTTGGCAAAACAGAGGGTTATTCATGTCTGGCCCACGTTTCCCCCTGGTTAATCTCTTGACATCTTAAGGATCAAAATTTTAAGCAGCAGATAATTAGGTTACTCGTCTCAAGTCTCAAGTCTCTCTCCACACGAGCGACTATCGACTAGCGACTAGCGACAATTGATATGAAACGACGTGTTTTTTGGATAGTCTTAGATTCTTTAGGTATCGGTGCTGCCCCTGATGCTGATCAGTTTTTTCAATCAGAAGGTGGTAATGATGTGGGTGCCAATACATTGGGACACATTATTGATGTGACACAGGGTCTTAAGGCGCCTTTTTTGCAAAGCTTAGGCTTGGCAAACACACTTGTCACACAAGAAAATCCTGAAGGAAATAGATTCTGGGCTCCTGTAGCAAGCCCGCTAGCGTCTTATGGGCGCATGGCTGAAGTCTCTGCAGGCAAAGATACTTCCTCAGGTCATTGGGAATTAGCCGGTTGCCCCGTTCCTTATTTGATGCCTGTTTATTATGAAGGGCTTCCTAAAGAACTTTTAGATGAATTTATTGCTCGTGTGAATAAAGAGGGTATTGTATTAGAGGGTATTTTGGGAAAAGGTAAGGCTGCCTCTGGAACGGAAATTATAAAAGAGTTGGGTGAGGAGCATGTTAAAACAGGCAAGCTAATTATTTATACAAGTATGGACTCAGTATTTCAAATTGCCGCCCATGAAGAAGTGTTTGGATTAGAGAATCTTTATAAGGTTTGTCAGATCGCCAGAAACTTGCTCAATGAAAAAGAAGATAAAATTGGACGCGTCATTGCCAGGCCGTTTGTAGGGTCAACAAAACACGATTTTGTGCGCACAGCAAATCGTAAAGATTACTCATTGGAGCCTTTGGGAAAAACAGTTCTGGATGCGATCAAAGAAAAGGGTCTTGATGTGATTGGTGTGGGAAAAATAGGGGATATTTTTGCACACAAAGGCCTAACACAAGAACTTAAATCAAAAAGCAATGCTCAAGGCATGAGCGTTATGACAGAGCTTGCTTTGTTAAACGATTGGCAGGGCCTTGCCTTTGTGAACCTTGTTGATTTTGATATGCTCTATGGTCACCGGCGTGATCCTCAAGGGTATCGCAAAGCGCTGGAAGATGCTGATGAATTGATGCCACGTTTTTTTGAGCTGTTGCAAGAAGGTGATCTCCTCATTGTGACAGCAGATCATGGCTGTGATCCGACGTATAACAGCACAGATCATACACGAGAATATGTCCCCATTCTTATGTATGCAAAACATAAACCAGCTGTTAATCTGGGCACACGAAAAACTTTTTCTGATGTGGCGGCTACGATAGCTAATTACTTAGATGTTGATTATGACTGTAAAGGAACTATTTTATGAATATTAAAAATGTAAACCCAGAGCTGGCTAAAATGGAAACAGATATCCTTTATCATTTGGGATTAGATTCCAGTATGAACTTGAAAGCAACTTTTGGAGATACGCGTTATGTGTGCATGGGAGGAAGTCCTGAACGCGCACTGACCTTTGCCATCAAGGCGGCACATGAATTAGATATTCCTGTTAATGATGAAGCTGTTTTACCCATAGGCAAAACAGAGCGCTTTGCCTTATATAAAGTGGGGCCTGTTGTGAGCGTATCACATGGTATGGGCATGCCCTCAATTTCTATTCTTATGCATGAGATTACAAAGCTTATGCATTATGCTGGGGCTGATGAACCTGATTTTATTCGTATTGGCACTTCAGGTGGCGTTGGTGTGGAACCAGGTACTGTTGTTCTTTCAGAAGAAGCGCTTAATGGGAACATTGAGCCCTATTATGAACTCGCAGTACTCGGTGAAACAAAGCGTTACCCCACAAAACTTGATAAGTGTCTTAATGATGCTTTGTATGAAACGCGTGGTGACTTGAGTGTTGTGATGGGAAAAACAGTGGGTGTTAATTGTTTTTACGAAGAGCAAGCACGCATTGATGGTGCGCTTTATCCTGGTTATTCTTTAGAAGAAAAAATGGCCTTTGTTCACAGAATCCATGATCTTGGTGTTAGAAATTTTGAAATGGAAGCTCCTCAGTTTGCTTCTTTTTGTATGCGAGCGGGTTTGCGTGGTGCGATTGTATGTGTGGCTCTTCTGAACAGACTTCATGGGGATCAGGTGACGTCAACGCCTGAACAACTCGCCGAGTTCTCAGATCGTGCCCAGCAAGTTGTTTTGAATTATATAAAATCTAGGGAACGATAGAATTGTCGCTAGTCGCAAGTCTCTAGTGTTAAGACACAAACGCTAGACGCTAGACGCTAGACGATGGACGCTAGACGCTAAAACGCGATGTCAAAAAAAACTAAAACACGTCTCGACCAACTTCTTGTTAAAAAAAATCTCGTAGAATCACGTTCAAAAGCACAGGCGCTTATCATGGCGGGCAAAGTTTTTGTTGGTAAGGAAAAAATCGATAAAGCCGGAACACTGGTTTCTGAAGATACAGAAATTTCAATCACACAAGATATGCCCTATGTGGGGCGTGGTGGTCTGAAGATGGAAAAGGCCATTAAAGAATTTAATCTCAATGTTGCAAACAAGGTTTGTCTTGATGTGGGCGCTTCAACAGGTGGGTTCACAGATTGCTTGTTGCAAAATGGGGCGAAGAAAGTTTTTTGTGTTGATGTGGGCTATGGCCAGCTTCATTACAAGCTTCGTAATGACGAACGCGTTGTCAATTTTGAGCGCGAAAATTTTCGCCATTTTGACCTTACCAAAATCACAGATCCCATTGACCTTGTTGTCATGGACGTGTCTTTCATTTCGGTAAAGAAGCTTATTCCAAAAATAGTGGAAATCTTTGCCATCCACACTAGCGACCAGCCCTTCGACCTCGCTCAGGGAGATCGACCAGCGACTAGCGACATAATAATTCTAATAAAGCCTCAGTTTGAAGCCGGTCCTGACAAAGTGGGCAAAGGCGGCATTGTTCGCGATGAAGCTGTTCGTGAAGAAGTTGTTCGCGACATTTCAGAATTCCTAATCACCCAAGGTTTCCAAAACCTTCACATCACCCAATCTCCCATTAAAGGCCAAGACGGAAATGTAGAGTATTTGATGTGGGGGAAGATCTTACAGAGGTAATGGATGATGTTATGCTTTGCCTTAGGGGGTATAACACATGACGCCGCTCGTTTTTTCATACAAACAAACGCTGGAAATGCTTTTATTGATTATTTTGTTTCAGGTTGCGCGTTAGATTGAAAAAACATTTGAGGTTTCAAAGGCTTTTTCGTACAATTGCTTTCATGTCTCAGCATAGCCAAGAAAGCACTAAAGAAAAAACACAAAAACATACAAACTATTTGTAAGGATTCTTATGCCAAACATAATACTAACCACAGATTGTCAAAGAAGGTGCTCGTATTGTTTTGCCAAAGGTAATGAAAACAAAGATCAGAAGTTTAAGATGAAAACCTATTTAAAGGTAATGGAGTTTCTTAAAAAATCAAAAACCCAAGAAGTGGGCTTGTTAGGCGGTGAGCCGACGCTCCATCCTCAATACAGCAATTTCTTAGACATCGCCCTTGATCGTGGTTTTGTGGTAACGACCTTTACTAACGGTATGCTGTCAGGGGAAAAAATAGAAAAAATAAACAAAATTATTCACAAAAGAAAGTTAGCGCCAGAAAAACAAAAACTCTTTTTTTTAGTAAATGTGAATGAAGAAAAAGATTGGATGAAAAACGAAGGTGATTTGCAGGCAACTTTTATGAGGACCTTTGGCGGTTTTGTTGACCTCTCTTTTAATATTTATCACAAGGAATTTGATCTGAATTTTCTGATATCTCTCATAAAAGAATATAAACTTTTCCCAAAAATTCGCATTGGTTTGGCAGCACCGTTGGGCAATAAAAATGAGTTCTTGCTAACGGAGTATTACAAAGAGGTGGCAGAGAAACTCGTTGCCTTTACAGATGAGCGCATCAAGAATCGTATTGTCCTTCATTTTGATTGTGGGTTTCCTCTTTGCATGTTTACAGAGGGGCAGCTTGGCAAGTTGTTTAAAAGTTACATGCGAAACTTTAGATTTTATTGTGAGCCGATTATTGATGTTTATCCTGACTTAGAAATTTCACATTGTTATCCTTTGTCCAATGTTCATAAGAAAAATTTGTCAGAATTTCAGGATATGGGCGAGGTGTATTCTTATTTTAAGAAGTTTTCTTATGGACTTAAGGAAAAAGTTAAAAGACTGTATCCAGAGTGTCATGATTGTGTCCATTATGGTCAGATGTGTGCTGGGGGATGTTTGTCAACAATGTTAAAGCAAGAAGGCTTGATTTAGTTAAAGCCATTTTCTGTATCCTTTGTAGGATCATAGGCTTCTTCCATAAACATATCAGCTCGGTATTTAGCCCATTGCCATGTTTTTTCTTTAGACGCTGAAACAATTTGATAACAGGCAATTGCCTCTTCTCGCCTATTCAGGGCATCGAGAACCATGCCTTTGTAAACAAGGATGTGTGATTTTAGTGAGAAGTACTCTTTGGGTTTTAGGAGTGTGTCTTCATTTCCTAGCTTGTTTAACGCAATATTTAAATGGCTGAGAGCTTGAGCATAATTTTTATCAAGATAACTTACAACGCCAGAAAAATAGTCTGTGTGGGGATCTTCTGGGTGTTGGGCTTGTAAGGTTTCTATGTGTTGATGCAGTGTTATGAGTTTTGTTTCTGATACTGAAACGGTGTTTTGAAAATAGGTATCGTCTAACTGGTTATAGCGATGAAGCCGTAAAGCATCACCTGTTAGCAAGGCAATTTTGTTTTCGGGATTAATAATGATCTCTGTTGGTTTTTGCGGTACAATTATTGAAAGTTCATTATTGCCAGGCGTTAAATCAAGATATTGTTCTGTGACTGAGTTATTGGCGCACAGAATATGAACAGGGACTTGTGAAACTGTGTTTTGAGCTTGCGCATTTATTTTTGCCTGAAGTGTCCAGCTTGAGTCTGGGTTTTCATGGGTTTGCCACGTTACATTGATCATCGGAATGTTAGGAATGTTGATCGTTAATTGCTCAACGATTGAAGCGGCCTCATTGCCACCCCAGCGTTCAGCAGTGTTAAGAAGCGCACTTGTCGTGAGGGGTTGTGTTTTTTCGCGTTGCATGAGTTCGTTAGCAAAACCAAAAAAAACGTCATCACCCATAGTCGCGTGAAGACTGGAAAATGTGAGCATGCCAAGAGTGTAATAGAAAGTGCCGTCTTCTTCTTCGCGCCCTATTTGTGACAAGGGTTTTTCAAAGGTGTGATCAGCAGCTTTCTGAATAGAACGGGCATAAAAGGGTTTTGTTTTTTCAGCACCAAAGATTTTTTCCATGGCTAGCAAGGCACAATATTCTGCCATGCCTTCATCAATCCAGTTGTGAGACGAGGTAGTGTCGGTTAATTCCCACCAAAAATGAGCGAGTTCATGGGCGATGATTTTAAAAGCCTTCATGATTGTGTCTTCTGAGTTAAAATTGTCTTCTGTAACAACCATGAGAGGGATGCGAGAATAAGACATGCCAGAACGGGGAACGAGTACTAAGTCAATGTGTGTGTTGTTATTTGGCAGGGGTCCAAAAAGTTGTGAATAATAATCTAAAAAACGAAGAGTTGTATCTGGTAGTATCTTAGCGATATTTGAGTTTAAGTTTGTGTGGTGGATTGTTATTGATTGGCCTGTTTCATTTGTTGCTTCAAGTTTTTTGAAGTTTGTTTTGGCTATGACATTAATGTCTTCAACAGAATCGCCTGCTTCGTCCTGCCAATGATAAGTTTTTGTATCTTTGTTTTCAGAAACGTTGAGAAGGGCCCCGTTGCTTATAGCGGTGTAATCAGAAGGGAGTGTGAGTGTGAGATCATGTGCATATGAGTAAACACCTTCAACTTGTGGAAACCACGTGGTGTAAAAGGCAAGTTCTACATCATTTTTATCTAGACCACAATCGGCTTCCATTTTTCCGGAATAAGTGAACTCAAGAGTGATGGCTTCAAACGCTTGAATGTCAATGTCTGTTTGCAAGAGATACGGTGTGGCAACAGGCTGGTATGGTAATGAGTAATTTTTTTCATCGAGCGGTTCAAGGGCGCAGGGAGCATTATTTATTTGTGCAGAATCAAAGCTAAAACCTCGGTAAAGCCAAACAACAATGCCTTCTTCAGAAAGTTGTTCTGTGGGCAGACAATAGTTGGCTGTTGCTGTAACAGTTCTTTTCTTAGGAATAACAGTTGCTTGTATGTCGAAGTAGGGTGTCAAACAATCACAAGTTGTTTCCTGGTCAAAAACACTTGGAATTGAAAATGATTCAAAGGCAATAAGCTCATTTGATGTTGGCGCTAATTGAAGCTTATCGGGAACAATAGAAGCGCTCTCAACAATGGTTGCTTGAATGGTTTCACTGTAGTTGTTTGATAGACTGGTTGCTGATATGCTCATATGCTATTGCCCTTTTTTCGAAAAATTAGCGTTACTACGTAGATAAGATATTATCGGCTTTTTTTTTTATTTGTTGCTCCTGATGTGTGTTTTTTTTCAATACGAGAAATAATATTATCATTTTGATAAAAGTAGTCAATATTTGCCTCTTTATTATTCCTTGCCAAGGGATTGTGATTAATAAGCACAAGCATTTCAACAATGTATATTTTCTGGTGATAAGGCTGTTTTGGCATGATCTTTGCTATTATATGGTTTCAATAGGGTGGCTGTTACTTACACCCAAATAAATAACAGATCCATATAGGAGGATTTATATGAGTAATAAAAAAGAAAAAAGTCGTCGAGAGTTCTTGACTACTGTGGGTGTTGTTGCAGCAGGAACCCTGGTGGGCGGGAATGTTTTGGCGCGTGATATGAGTAAAATTGTAGGTGGTAAAGCAACACATTCTCAGGTTGGTGGTATTTCTTCAAAGCTGACAGAGCAAGCAAGTCAACTACATACAACCCCAACAGGCCTGAGTTTAACTCAAGCACAGTTTAAAGATGAAAATGTTGTGAAGCAGGATATTGCTAGCATGGTTGATGAAATCAAGGCTGGTATTGATGCGGGTCGCTACAACCTAGACAATGTCGTTGATGGCATGCATGACATGGGTATGGTTATTGTTGTTGATGTCAGTCAAATGTTGTCAGAAATGGAAGATATGAAAGACAGATTCTCTCCATCAGGAGAGGGTTATTTGGGAGGATTGATTGGTTGTGGTAGTAATTGTTACGGCGGCGGTACAGATGGCGATAACTCTGGTCATGCCTGTGGGTGTGGTTGCGACGGTAGCAAAGGTGATGCCTGTGGAAATAATTGTCCTAATGCTCCAGATGATGAGAAGGTTGTAACAAATCCTTTTATTGAGCATTTCATGAATAATGTGGGCGATCAATTTAATTGGTATAATCCTAGTACACAGATGTTATTCCAAAATTTTGGGGTAGATATCGTACATGATATTGCTACACAGACTCAGCGCTGATAACCCAATTATTATTAGTTGCTATTATTTGAAAAGGGTCTTGGATCTCCCAAGGCCCTTTTTTATTGATAAAAAAGATATTTATTTTCAAATTGTTGCCATATATAGTGTCTAAGAGGTTATTATGGTTGAGGCACAAAATAAAATTAAACAAAGATTAAAAGAATTTAAGGTGCTTGAGGGCGATAGCTTTTCTGTGCTCTTTGATCGTCAAACTTATAATATTAAAATCATCTCAAAAGAACCCGCTGCCAAGCTTTCTTCTCTTATTGAGGCTGTAGACCAAATTCCAGATCAAGATATGATTTGGCAGGAAATTGAAGATATTCTCAATTATTTTACAGATGTTGATGTCTCTATTCCTCAAACTATTCAAGGTATTGAAGAGAGTAAAAAAAATGAGAGTAGTGCAGAAGCCAAGTCTTTAAGAGAAGAACTTCCTCCTCAAAAATATCTGAATAAATTAGCCATAAATGTTTCCAATGCGTGTAACTTACGATGTGCCTATTGTTACGCCAACCAAGGTGTCTACGGCAATCCGAACGAATTTCTCATGAGTGTAGCAGATGTCGAATTGGCTGTGAGGCGTTTCGCGGAGAAATTTGACTACATCGAGCATATTCAATTTATGGGTGGTGAACCGAGCCTGAATCCAAAGGCTTTAGCTAAAACGGTCGAGATTTTTAGAGAAATGACTGATAAAGGCGCTTTCAAAGCTATGCCAACATTTGGCATGGTATCCAATGGGGTGAGTTTTACTAAGGAGTTTTGGCAGGTCATCAAAGAGCACAACATGTCTATTACCTTTAGTCTCGACGGGCCCAAAGAAGTGCATGATGCCCAACGCATTGATACAGGGGGAAAAGGAAGTTTTGATCGTGTTGTGGCCAATATTCATCAGCTCAAAGAAGAGGGGCTTAATTATGATTTTGAGGCGACATATTCTCGTGCCCATTTGAACTATGGGATGACCCTGAGTGGTCTTTGTCAGTGGTTTTATGAGACATTTAATTTGCGTGTTTTGCACGCCCCTATTATGTTTGCTGGATCCGGTGACGCACAAGCCATGGCATTGACCTCTGAAGAACAGATACAGGCTTTATGTGATGTTACACAGTGGGGGTTAGGAAATTTATTAAAAGATCAATATCTCATGCACGGTTTTACAAATCGTCTTTTGGAAAACTTTCTCAATAAACATAGAGCTGGGCGTATATGCCCTGCGGGGAGTGGTGTGTTAACAGTGACCGCAAAAGGAGATGTCTGCCCTTGTTGGATGTTTGCTGATGAAGAACCCTTTTACATGGGCAATATTAATAAAGATGATTTCTTGAGCGTGCGCGCGGCAGCTGTACTTCAGACCATGGACCAATATGACCTATTAACAGATCCCAATTGCCAGGCGTGTTGGATTCAGCCCCTTTGCTTTGGTTGTAAGGGAAATGATTGGTTGAGCACTAAGGCCATTAATGTTCATCCTGCTTGTGATAGTATGCGAAAGATGACGGAAGTGTTTTTGAGTACGTTTTCTAATGTTCTTTTTGAATTTGCAAAAAGAAAACAATTAATAAATAAGAAGAAATAATTATGTTTGGAATTAGTTTCGCAGAAATCCTTATTGTTGCCGTAATTGCTTTTTTGATTGTTGGTCCAAAAAAAATGGGCGACCTTTTATTTCAGGTAGGCAAGTTTTGGCGAAAATTTCAAGACGAATGGGGAAAACTTAATATTCAGAAACAAATTAATGATGTGACAAAGGCTACATTAACGGGAACAGACGAAACAAAGAAAGATAGAGATACTAAAGACACATGACACAAGAAAATAAAGAGGGGGCCTTCTTATTCCACCTTCAAGAATTGCGAACATGTTTGATTAAGTCTTTTGTGGGGCTGATTGTTGGGTTTTCCTTAACAGCGTACTTTTCAAAAGACATCTATGCCTATTTGGCACAGCCACTCATGTCTGTTTTGCCTGAGGGTTCTCATTTTATAGCTGTGCATCCTTTTGAAGGCTGGCTTACGTATTTGAAAACGGCTCTTGTAGCCGGTTTTTTTCTAGCCCTCCCATATATTCTTTGGCAGGTTTGGCTCTTTGTTGCGCCAGGACTTTATAAAAAGGAAAAACGTTGGGCGCTGTTTTTTGTTATGTTAACCTCTATTCTTTTTATGGTGGGTTCAATTTTTGGTTATTTTTATGTTTTTCCTTATGCGTTTGAATTTTTTACAGGGATTTTACAGGATACATCAGTGGTTTTTTTGCCACAAATGAATAGTTATCTGGGATTTGTCTTTAAGTTGTTGCTAGCCTTTGGTGTGATTTTTGAATTGCCCTTAATTGTTTTTGTTGTTGCGATGACGGGGCTTGTATCCATAGAAAAACTTTTTTCTTTTCAAAAATACATGATTGTTGTGTCTTTTTTTGTTGCTGCTTTACTGAC
>Ga0233437_1005050_pt1 | contig 14801 bp, 14 predicted proteins | sample SI_122_August201_FD_182714 | JGI IMG/M metagenome (GOLD analysis project Ga0233437, IMG submission 182714) | Seawater microbial communities from Saanich Inlet, British Columbia, Canada - SI_122_August2016_200_MG | ecosystem: Environmental > Aquatic > Marine > Inlet | place: Canada: British... | reverse complement strand
ATCTCGGGATCAAGCCTGTCCTCTGGTTGGTTCCAGAAGTCTTTGTTTATTTCGTCGTGGACTTCAAAACTGGATACATCGATACTCTCGGGATCTACATCCTCTGCGATAGAACGGAGCCCACCGACAAGCATTTCCGAATTTGGGATGCTTGCGGTGGATTCACCGAACATATTCGCCCATTTAGCAAATTGTTTCATGTTATAAATAGTTCTCTATTAGCTATTCGGCAATACTGAACTGTAAGCAATGCCTGTAAGGTTCTTACCAGTGTTCGCTACTGCTGTCCATGTAGTACCGTCGTTAGTTGATTTAAAGATGTTATTCTGAGTTGCAGTATTCAGAACTGCTATCCACGCTCCGTCATAGTAAGCCACGTTGGTAGCGGATATTCCTGAGTATGAGGCTCCAGTAGCAACGTCAGTCTTGGCAGACCATGAAGCGCCATTATCTGTTGAGAAGTAACACATTCTCTCTCCTCCAACTATCATCCACTTGCTGCTTCCAGCATACTGAATGTCGATTGGACGCTCGCTGTTGGAAACAGGCAATGTTGTCACTGTTGTCCATGTATTAGTGGCAAGTCCTGCGTCAGTACAAGTCTGAACTTGTTTGTCCCAAGTCGTCATTATCCATACGCCATTTCCGTATGAGATTTCCTTGACATACCATTTGACGGCAGCAGTCCAAGCCCATTGCTTAGATGCTGTCCAAGTTGCAGCGTCGTCGGTAGATTTCCAGACTCTATATTGGTTTCCGTCGTGAGTTACGATAACCCAGTTTCCTGCGCCGTCGGATGCGACAGAAGAGTTGTTTAGCGCTCCGCCGCTGACATCAAAGTTGCCAACTTCTGTCCAAGTCGCTCCGCCGTCTGTAGATCTTACAGCAGCGGCTTTTCCGATTGCTACCCAAACTCCGTTTCCGTATGCGATATCTATACCAGAAGTCATCTGAGTATTGATTGTTGTCCATCCGCCCTGTCCTGACGTAATGTCAGAAATTGTGCCGATATCATTAGCGCTATCCCACCAGCGAGGCGTCATCCAGATGCCGTCGCCGCTATTGTTGAGTCCATAAGCGATTGCCTGTTCATCAACTGTGGTTCCAGCATAAGCTTGGTATGTTGTCCAAGAAGTTCCATCTGAACTATATGAAACGTTTCCGTCTTCACCTACTGCTGCCCAGAGAGCGATGCCTGATGGACGCCAATCGTCCAAGTCAGTTGTTGTTACGACTTCTCCGTCTTGGCGAGCTACTATCCAAGTGGTTGTCTCTTCAGTATAGTTGACTTGCAATGGAGTTGAGGCAGAAAGAGCATCAGGTAGATTGTCTGTTAGAATGGAAGACCAGTCTTCTGTGGCAACTGCTGTTGTTTTAGTTGCGTCGGCGTTCTCTATGATGAGTACCCAGCCTTGTGAACTATAGTCGATGTCGAAAAGCTCTGAGCCTGCGCTTGTGATTGTCTCCGTGTCTGCTCGCTCTGTTGCTGCGCCGCCTGCGGAAGGCATTGTGTATACCTTGTTTCCAGCGGAGAATACTATTTCGTCTCTTCCTATTGCGTGCGCCATGGCAGTGATTGGTGCTTCGCCTACGTCAGTATAAAGAGTGCTTACGCTTGGGGCAGAAGATGGAGTGCTGAAATTTAGGAGAAGTAGCTTTCCGTTGTCGGACGATACCAAGAACTTACCAGGACTTAGATATAGTCCAAGGTTGAGGTTTCCGCCAGATGCGACTGCCTCAAACGTCAATGTCGCCAAAGTCATTACGTCGGTTCCGTAGTGAACTCCCGTTGGGACGACTATCATCGCCATCGTGTCGTTGCTGTCTGCGTCTCCCTCTCTAACATCAACGATGTCTGCTATCTCCACTCCAACTGTCCAATCTCTTACGGGCATAATAATTCTCCTTATTTGTGGCTGTAATAGCCTTATTGTGCTTTATGCCTATAAGTAGTTTCTATTGCCTTGAATCTACAATGATTTTTCTCATCATCGCGAACAACTCGTTGAAGTTGGATTCTCCGAATCCGTCTTCCATCATCATCGCCAGCATTGTGGTTTTTCCGAGTTCGGGTTCAAAGTTTTCCAGAGCGTAGTTTAGCTTCTGGGTTCCCTGTGGGCTTATGGATGGGACATAGAGTTGCATAAGGCGGTAGTTTTCCATTACCGTCTCTCGTCCCTCTATTATCGTCTGATATGCCTTTACTTTGCTTTCTGTGTTCTCGCAATAGTCTATTACTTCCGTGATGGCGTAAGACTTGTCCTCGCCCAAGAATGGGAGGCGTTTTTTGATGGTTTTCAGTCCTACTCCGCCTACTCCTGCTAAGTTGTCTGAGGAGTCTCCGACTATTGCTCTTGCGAGGGCGAAGTTCTTGGGGTGGATGCCGAACTCTTCAACGAGGTTCTTGCGGTTGACTATCTTCTTCTGAATGGGGCGATAGACTACTGTTTCGTCATCGCAGAGTTGGAAGAAGTCTTTGTCCGACGATACGATGACTTTCTGCCACCCTTTGTATTTGGGATGCTGGACGACGTGACTTATGACGTCATCTGCTTCAACTGCTGAGAGCATTAGCTGAATGATCGGAAGTTCGTTCAAGTATTCAAATAAGCGGGTTTGTTGCCATATCTTGTTGGAAACTTGCTCGGCATCTGTCATATTGCTGACGTCTCGGTTCATCCTGATGGGCTTTCTACCCTCTTTATAGTTCTTATTGACGCTTTTCCGACGCTGAGAACCACCTTGTCCGTCCCAGCAGAATACAACTTCGTCTGGTTTCACTTCTCGGCATAGTTTTTGGAGAGACTGGATAGTGCCTTTTACCATTCCCAGCGGGGAACCATTTGTCGATAAGCTCGGATTTACTATATAATTGCGGATCGCGAGGTTCAAGACATCGCAAACTAGTAGTCGTTTCATTCGTTCCTCTTTATTGGGGCGTGGATGATGCGTCCCTCTGCGATGCCCTTCTTGAGCATCGAGTCTAGTGCCTTTCGGGGTTTAGTCCATCCGAAGACATTCCACATTACTGGGACTTGGTGTTTCTTCTCTTCGTCCCAATAGGACTCGTGGCGTTGGAGAAGGATGCCCGACTCCATAACGCCTAGATGAGTTTTCTTCACTAAGTCACCGACTTTCAGTTTTACTTTGGGCATATCTTCTCCGTGCTATACTATATTATAACACGTTTGTGACTGCTTTGCAAGTATTTATCTGTGTCCTCGTCGCCTTCTGTGTCTGCGATCTGGGCGTGGTGGCACTTGTCTGCCTTCCACCCAACGGATGTGTGTTCTTGGTTTGCTGGAAAGCAACGTTCTTCGAATCACTCTTACTTCCCAATATCCTTGTCTCCAAGAACCATTCCAATAGTACCCGTCTGTCCATACCCAAGCACGAACTTGGCTCGGGTGGATTTCGGGTGCCGTTCTTTGATGATTTGGTGGATGTGCGTATGCAATGCATCCTGTTGTTGCTGAAAGGGCAAATAGCAGTGCTGCTGTGATTGTTTTAGTCATTAGTTTTCTTCCTCTTCTTTTTCTTCGTAAAAGTCCGATGCGTTGCCTAAGCGTTTATCAAACTTAAAGATAACTTCTTCATCCATTATCTCATGTACTCTTAGACGAAACACTTCGTCTTTCATTCGATCTGTCCACTTTGCTGACTGAAATTTACTGCCTATTGGATTTCCGTTGGCGTCGTTGAGTTCGTACCACGCACCTTTTCTTACGAGACTGGTAGATGCAGAGATGGCGTCAAACAGACTTTCTTCGTCTTGGATACCTATCTTGTCTCCCCATAGAATCTTGAAGTTGCATTGTCGTCCTTGGGTTCCAAATCGTGATTTCTCAAGTTTGACTTTTACCTCTGAGCCAACTCGGAAGCCCTTGTCGTCAGTGACAAAGGACGCCTTTGCTTTTCTTCCAGTCAACCAAATCCTCAGAGAGTATGAATAGATTGTGGCTTTTCCACCAGGAGTCATGTAGGGGGTGGTGAGAGCTTCTGATGGTGAACGGGTGATGTTCGCTTTCAACTGGTTTAGAATAAGGAAAGTGCTTTCCGAGTTGGCTATAGGGATAATAAGTTTTGAGAGTCCTTTGGCAAGGATTCTTGCTTTCATTGCCATTGACGATTGAGGGTTGAAATCTCCCTCAATGTCTGAGATGGCTGGAGTGAGGGCGAGAGAGTCCCAGATGAATAACATTCTATTGTCATTTGATGCCAATAGAGTTTCAATAGTCTCCAGAACAAACTCAACGGACATTGCTTGGATGTACATAAGTTCATCTAAGTTGCATCCTGCGTTCTGAAGGAACTCTGGATCAATGGCACTCTCGGAATCAAAGTAGATAACATCAATGCCCATCTTTTGAGCATTGGCGGCTGCTTGTGCCGCCATGTATGATTTACCCGTTGACGCCAAACCAGCAAGTTCTGAAATCTTACCACCTGGTATTCCTGCCATCTCTCCACGGGAAATAATGGAATCCAACCATCTCGAACCTGTAGGTATCCAATAAGGAACCTGTGTTGGGTTCTTCTCGGTTAGACTGTGTGCGACATTGATGCCAGCTTGCTTATTTATCATAGCTCGCATGTCAGCCATGCTCATTTTGCCTGCTTTGGATGAGCTTTTCTTAGCCATTATTTCTCCGTTCTCTTGTAAAAGTGTGAGGCACCTGATTACCCTGTGCCTCCCTGTGGGCAGATGATACGAAAAGGGGGGGTGTGCATTTATAGCAATATCATCTGTTTGGTTGAGTTGAGATTCTAAGTTCCCATTAACTCGCTGAAGGCGGCATCTACAGAGGAGGCTGTATCTGTAGTTGTTGCCGCTGTGGTTGTTGACGTAGTTTGAGTTAGCTCTGTAGCTACGGCGTCTGCTGTTTCTCCAAGGAGATAAGCATCTAACAATGCTCCAACTTCCGCTGGCGTCTTACGCTCAAAGATTGCATCAAAGTCTGGAATACTTTCTAGAAGCTCTGTGCATCGTTCGTCTCCGCCAACTGCGTCATCACAGAGAGGAGATGAACGTCGTCGGGGAACCAACTTAGTTTGAGGATATGAAGCACCTGCTGGTTTGCCATAATGTAGTGACAAGTCAGTTCCAGTTTCAACATCGGTGATGTCGCCGTACTCAGGGTTGAGGACGAGGTTGAGCAACTGCTCGTATACCGTCTTGCCGTAACCCCATAGACGAACGCCTTGATCCTCTTCTCCACGAACGAGGACGGGTGAGAAAAAGCGCTGGCGAGCCATAAGGTTCTTTGCCTGCTTGATGCTTTCTTCGGTTCCCTCGTTGAAGAGTTGACGAACGAAGTCGTTGAGTGGATCAGCTTCGTTGAAGTTGCGGTAGGGTGAAAGGAAGCCTGGGTTGTTTCCTACATTGTAGTGGAACCAGTAGTCCTTGAAGGGATCGCCGTCAGCAGTTGGGACGATGCGAATAGTTTGCTCGCCGTCTTGCGGACGCCAGAATGAGGACTTCTGCCCTCCACGGTTTTCGAGAGCCGACTTGCGGGCTTTCATTTTGTTAATGTCAATAGCCATTTGTTATTTTACCTTTGTTTTGTTTTTGTGGCGGATTTGCCTAGAGTCAAGATGATGAATCTCTCACCTTGCTAATGAATATTATAACACAGGTATGTTATAAAGTCAAAGTCTTTTTTTATTTATTTTCGAAAATATCGTCGGTTTCTGTTTCTTCGTAGTCAAAGAATCCGTGATCCATTGGGATAGTCATTACCCAGCCGCTGTCGTACTGGCATTGGCATTTAGACAAGCCGTCTAGTGCTGTGAACTGGGCACCTGTTACTGAACAGGCTACTTCGCAATGTCCTACTTTTCTTCCTACTTCGACGCCTTGTTTCAATACAAGCATTGTCAGGAATGTACCTACAAGTGAAAGACTGAAAAGAGTCAATGCTCTCTTTATTGTGTGCTTCCATTTGTTAGGTATTTTCTTAAGCAAATTCAATTACCAGTTCTCGCAGTATTGGCGACTATGTAAGCATAGTCCTGTTCATAACTAGTTGAATGTATCCTAAACGCCGTTTTTACGTTATCTTCGTCCTTAGTGTTGTTGTTAATGTTGTTGATTATCTTTTTCATCAGGGTTCCATCTGTCTCCAATGTTTTCTGATTGATAGCATAATAATAACACTTTTCTGAAGGAGTGTCAAGTAAAAAGAATAACTTTTCTTCTCCACTCTCCGAATCAACAACTCCGAAGGTGCTAACTCGTGCTATTTCGCTCGGTTCGAACGATGTGCTGTGAACTGGGCTCTGGTGGTTGTAGAGGTTTACCATATGGAGCGTTGACGCTATTAGATCATTTAGTTTGTCGTAGTAACCGAATACTGGGACTTCGCCGATGACTGACTCAACAAGTTTGTTGTCTACCATATAGAGTCTCGCCAACTTTCCTGAACGGGCATACTCTTGTAGGACATTTCTTACTAGTCTCTCCTGTGCCTTGTTGCTTGCTCCGAGGAACTCAACATCTGGTTTGATGTAGAGGACGTTGACAGTTTTCTTCATTTTTGAGAGTTGCTCTAAAATGCGAAGAGAGGTTCCAGAGATTGCTCCCGAACCTGATAGGACGAATAGAACATCGTCAGTTGATGGTTTGAAGAATGTCTTCATTGACGGGACGCTTGTCTCGTATTGCTCTGGTGATGCCTTTTTCTTCAGAAGCTTTTCGTTCTTCTTGTTCTCGGCGATATTCTCGATGTCTATCTTGAATATTCTGTATTGCGGATATTGGGAGAACTTATCTGCTATGGCGCAGCCTGCTTTCCCCAGTCCTATCACTGTGTCCATTTATCTTCCGTGTCTATAAGAGACTTTTCCATTTCAGGATTTGAGATGTCTTCCATCCCTTCTGGACATAATGACTCGTGTCCATCTCTTCCAACTCTCTTATCTTGTCCTCAATAAAGACGCCCTTGGTTCCTGCTATCTTTGTCCAATATTGATCGCTCTCAATTGCTTGGCGAATAGTGTGCCAAGGTCCAGCCCATTCGTCTTTGATGCGATATTGCATTCCGTAAGCGGGAGCGTCGGCGTTGTAGGCAGCAATAGCCATTACAGTGTTGCCGAACTTGTCTTCAATCGGATATCCAAAGATGAAGGCGAACTGATTGTATTTGGCGGAAAGGGCTTTTCCTAACTCAAATAGGGCAGCGGATTCGTCTTCCACCTCTTCACGGGGAACATCTCCTCGCTGGTGAGTTGTGACTATCTGCGTTACTTCGAGAACTCGCTTAATGCTCTTCTCGTTTGTATCTGGATCTTCAACTGGCTCTTCTTGTCCTGCTCCAAGAACTTGAGTGAATGGGTATCCCGCTGCCTTCAAGTCGCTCTTTAGCATCTTGCCTCGCTTCTGGTTACCTGCTTCGTCTTTACCCAAGTCGTCTCGTGCTGCGGAGATGACGACGAAAGGTTGTTTCCCTTCATCTACCATTCTCTTTATGCGAGAGAAGGAAGATTCGTTTAGAACTTCGTTTGTGTATTTATTCCAGTTGTCTATAATGCTTTTCATAATTTGCCTCGCTTATAAATAGTTCGCTGAACCATCTACTGCCTTATACTTTTCATTTCTCCGAATGATTTCCCACCACTTAGATTTACTTGGAATGTTCCGAACTTTGTTTCAGAGAATATTGAGATGAGTTCTCCTATGAGTTCTCTGTCCTCGTCGGCAAAGTCAATAACTATACTATCATGAAGTGTGAAAGAAATAAAGGACTTTCTGTTTTTTAGAGTCTCGGCGATATTCATTGCCTTGGTGAGAACCAAGTCGCTTGTCGTGCTTTGTATTAGATAGTTGAGAGCGTGGTGCCTGTCTGCTGGAATGAGTCTCCTGTATGGAGTTGCGACGTGTTGTCCATTCCAATACCTTTTCAGGACGAGTTCTCTATCATACATTCTCTCCGCCAAGAGGTCTTTCGCTCTGGGGTTGTATAGCCAAGAGAAGATGCCCTTCTTTGCTTGTTCTCTCGTCACTAGTCCGCCATAGACAACGTCAACATTCCACTGGTGGATGTCGTCACTTGGTTGCTCTTTTCCTGCGAGTGCGAGGAGAACACGGAGTTCTGCTGCGTTGTAGTCAAGTTCCACGAAATAGTCGTTGTTTGGTTTGACTATCTTTCGGTAGTCGGAGTCAAGCGTCATAATGGGGAAGAACCCCTTGTTGGTAGTTAGTCGTCCTGTCTTGGTGCCGAAGATGTTGTAGGATACATACGGACTTGTCGTCTTGTTCTTGCTGATGAAGTTCTTCACTTTGAGTTTGTGACTGTCTCTCGCTATTCTTCGGTAGTCTATGTTGAGTTTGTTCTGCTTGATGTCGTGTGCGAAGGCGGAGAGTTCTCGTAGGAAGTCGTAGTTGGATGGGGTGGCGTTGTTCTCAATAACATGCTTGGTTATCTGGTTCTTTATCTCGCAATATTCCAAGAGGAAGCGTTCAGGGACGATATCATAGAAGCAGTTGGTGCGGAGAGATACTTTTGCGGTGGTAAATGACTTATGGAATGCCCGTAGGCGGGCGGAGATAGTCTCCCAGCGGGTTTTGAGATATTCAGGGCATACTTCCGTTAGTGTTTTATTTTGGACGAGCAGAGAGGCGATGGTAGCAGGTTTTTGCTGAAATACTGGATTATAGTTCCAAGTCGCAGTTATGGCGTTGAAATCAAACTCGTCGCACTCATAAATGAGTTTGCCGTCGTGATATACACCTAAGCAGTGCCGTTTGTCGTCTAATGTCTGAACTATCAACTAAGTTCCGTTGTTTTTACTTTTTGAACTGATATTTTCTCATCGTATCTCCAATATAACGTATTGCTTCAGAGATGTCAAGGTTTTTTCTCAAATCTTTTGCGTTTTTTATGATTCTTTTGATTTTATGCTCGTTAATCGGGCGTCCTAACTCAAAGTTTCTCGTATTGGCGTAGATTGAGAGCCAATAGTCATCAGAATAGTCGTTTGCGGAGATTTGCTCTCGCACTATTACTCTTTTTGCTGGTTTTCCACACTTTGTCGGAGTTGTAATGGTTTTTGATGGGTATGAGGCGACATAAGTGTTGTAAAATTGGGAGATGTAGACTTTTAGAAGGTAATAATCAAAATCACTTGCCTTATAATACATCTTTTCGAACAGGTTGTCAACTGTTATTCCATATTTTGACATATAATGTTGCATTTCGGGTGAGCCGATGTCTGCGATGATGCGACCTGGGTAGTCAACGTCTACCATGAACCCGAACTTCTTGAGAGCGTTCATATAGAACTTGAAGTTAGGGTTTCCGAAGAACTTCTTGGTTGACTCGGTGCCTAAGTTTGGCGTAATCTCGATGGCGAGTCCAGTTGAGGCAATGGGATTGCGCCCAGATAAAACAAACGAGGTGCGAGTTAGACTTAGTTCGCCCCCTTTCGTATACAGCAAATCATTAAGCAGCGCTACGAACTGTTTAAAATTCTCTGGACGTCTGTCTGTTTGCTCTCCGTTTATGCCTGTCTTCTCGAAATACAGGCTTACGAGGTTGCCATAGATGCTATCAATAGTCTTTGAATACGTCGTATGCATGCTTTCCCAACCTCGGATTGGTTCTACGATAGAGAGTGCGCCCTGTCCCTGTCTTATTCCTCCCGCCATAACTGCTCTGAGATAATATGCTCGGAAGTCTTTGAAAGCATCCGCGACAAAGCCGAGAGCATAAAGTGAACCCTCTGATGGAATTGGAGCGAGGAACTTCTCTGACGGATAGACTGCGTTGCCTAGTAAGTCAACCCTGCCATAGTTGGTTTGTAGAGATGAGTCGTGCCAGTTGGTGTGGTTGGACGAGTGGACTACCTCCTCAAGGTATTGCTTGCGGAGAGCGAAGATGTTCTTTGGCGTTGGTGCTGTAGTTGGCATTATTGTGACTCTTCGGGCTCTTCTGGAATGATGAAATCGGGGAGTGCATTTATTTCTTCGCCGACTTCTCTCAAATCGGCATCAATTTGTTCATACAATTGAGCCTCCATGTCTTCTATCTGGGCGGGTGAGAGAAGTCCTGCGGATCGCAGTCTAGCGATTTCCATTTCAGCCGCCATTCGTAGATCAACTGCGCCTCTCTGTCTCTGTTTCAGCCCTGACTCTCTTGCATTTCTAAACCTGGTGAACTCTCTCCGAATTTCATCTATACAAAGCGCATCTGAAGCGGTGATGGAATTATCTCCTGCTTGTCCGTCGCCAAATGATTCCCATTTTGTATCTAACTTAGTAGTCCATGATTTCTTTATAAAATCCAAACTATGCTCGGTGTAATTTACAACATACAATCCTCCTAATCCAAGAGAGCGAGCATAAGAACCTGGTTCCGAGGAAAATCCTAAATCAAGTGGTTTGGGATCTAAAAACAGTTGAGAACCTGGTAGAAATGCCGTGTTTCCAAGCATCTCAAGAGTTGTATTGTATTTCTCATTTAACATCATATTGTTTGCTGTCGATGCTCTATCTGCCATCAGCCTTGCCTCGGCGTAGCCTGGTATGTCTTCCCTCTGGAACTGAACGCTTTCAAGTATTCCACGAGTTGATTGCCCCCATAACAGATTTGGAACTGTTTTGGTGTTTACAGCCGAACTCTTCTTAACCTGTTGTATTACCATTATATTGCCAGTTTCATTCATTAGACTGCTCGCGGAAGCATCTTTCACCATTGTTTCATATCTTTCCCTATCTATAATTCCTGACGCTTCTCTCCAGAATCCGTACCCAGAACCTCTCTCGTTGCTGATGGCGTCAAATAAGTCATTATAATTAACTACAAGATTGGTTATAGAAAACGCTGGTACTTCCAAATTATCTCTGTCGCCTTCTTCGTACATATCTTCAGAAAAAACGTATCCTGGCAGAAATTGAGTGAAAAGCGAAATTATAAAATCTCTAATATAGAAAGAAGTCTTACTATCAGTAGTGGTACTCCACCAATTCTTGAAAAGATCAAAAGAAATGGGAAGATAAATTAGCGGCACATTTGCATTCCTATATCTGTCGATATCTTCAAAAATCACATTACTAAGAAATATTCCTCCGTATTCCTCTATCGTTTTGACACGACGGGGATCATCGGGGCTATTTCTACCAAATGTAGTGGTATGGGCATTTTGCCTAACTGGAGAGTTTATGTCACCCGCGTCTACTTTGTAGTGTGACCATTCGATGTCGCTTGGATCATTTATATTCCTGTCTTCACCGAGCAATCCATTTTCCGCTACAAGTTCTAAAGCGGCTTCTACTATATCTCCGAGGAGCACATACGGCATGTCAAAGCGACGATCTTGTGTAGTGGCTGAGATAAATGAAGACCATGCGTCATTAGGTCTGTCTGGATCGTTGGCGGCTCTACGGTTGTGCCACATTATTCTCTGGTTACCTCTGTCACGTTTTGTTTGCATCAAAATGTCGGCACCTGGTGGGACTTGAGACTGGGCTTGAGCATTATATAAATCCAATTGATTAATCAGTCGTCGTCTGGCGTAATTGTTGTATCTTTCGAGTTGAGCTTCTAATGAGCTAATCCTATTTTCAGCGCCGCTTCTTATTTCATCGAGGCATTCTACCATAGTGGCAGTTGTTTCTTCATTGGTTCGTAAACCATTTCCTGTAACGTTCCAGCCTGTTAGCTCACGAATGTCTGCCCAAGTTTCGTTAACCAAGTCTTGATTTGACGCCGCGCCTACTCTTTTCTTCAAATCCTTAGCAGCCCTTATTTGTTTAGCTAATGACTTTGCTCTGCGCTTCATTCTTGGACCAAGTAATAAATCTGCCTGTGGGGATAGCATTCTTCCGCTTCCAGAAGCGATAAAGTCTACCGACAACCCTACCTCTCCTGACTCTTTAAAATCGAATTGATGTTTGAAGATATTGAGATAAAATACTTCTTGTTGTGCGGCGATTCTGTCTGCCCATATTTCCCACTCTCCTTCGTGCATTCCAGAAGGAGGAATGGTGGGGCGGGCATAACCAAGAATCACTTTCATTCTTGCATTTAATTCGTTTATTACCAGTTCGTCATTCCCTGCTTCTCCCACTTGGAGTTCTCTACCTGGATCTATCTTTATCAAGTCAATCCACGCGACACCTTTAGATTCCCTATCGCGAGTAAATTCATCATCCCTGCCTTGTTCCGATGTCGGATACTGCTTCTCAAAATAAAATCCTAACTCTCTTGCTGATAGTTTTATGTTAAATTCTATATTAGTATCTACTTCGGCAGGGTTTCCGCCTCTTCGAATATAGTCAATTTGCTCCAATTCTACTCTACTGACTCCATTATTGTTAGGATCTGTCTTGATCCTTAAGTCAACCTGTTGTCCTTCCCTGTCTACGAACGTCTTATACACCTTTACTATCGGAACCAGCGAACGACGCATGGAATCTGGAAGATCTAAGAATCCTTTTTTGGTATCAGATATAGCCAAGTCGAGAAAGTTTGGAATGACTTCTATCTCTTCTTGATCTCCCTCGATACCTCTTACGATAGAGAAGGAAGTTCTATTCCCGTGGACTCCATTTCGGGTTGAACTCGCTTGCCTCCTGTCGCGCTTAAAATGTTCAATAGCATCATCACGATTCTCTAATAGGAATTTCTGAAATTCCATAGCATGAACTAAATCGACTTCCTCTGACATATTACAAGTACCTCAAGTAAGTCTCTATTGGCATCGGAACTCTTATTGTATCTCCAAGGAATATTTGTCCTTCGGTTGGCTTATTGTTATAGAGAGCTATTGCCCACCATAGTTCTGGGCGTCCGTAATATGTGGCTGCGAGTTTATAGTATCTGTCGCCTGTTTTCCAGACGTGTTTGATTTCGCTGAGTGTGCGTCTTTGTGTTGCTGATAGTCTTTGGAAACTAGGAGTTGCATACTGAGTCGTGTCGTCTGCTTCTGCATTTACGAACTTGTATCGTCCTGAAAGTCTTTTAGGGTTTGCCATTGTTAATCTCGCTTACATCTCGTCTATCTAAATAGTTGTGGGTTTGGTTTTTAGTCTTCGGTTCCTTCATCTACCAGCACTTCTTCAGCTTCGTCGATGGTGCGTAAGAATAGCACTTCACTTGGCGCGAGTGTCACTCCTGCGTATTGGGCTGCTCGGAGTTCTTGGGCTCGGTAGGCATACTCCCACTCTGCTTCAGACAGTCTTTGTTGCAAGTCGTCCATAGCTTGTTCTATCTCAACCATTTCCGATGCAGTTAATGATCTCGACATATACTCTTGAACATCGACACCTGAGCCGTGTGGGAAGTCTTTACCATTGTTCGCTGCCCATCTATCTGGGTGTCCTACTCTATTTGGACCTCCGAAGCCGAGAGGATAGTCGTGCCTGAATATCATGCCTATTTCAACATCTATCTGTCTCGGGAGGACTTCCTCCCATATTTGTGAATTAACGGGATTGGCTCCAGAAGTAAGACTCTCTAATGCTGCGGCGGCGGAACCCCAGTCGCGCTCTGTATAATCGAATATTCCTGCGTCTAGATTTATTTTGAACGAAAATGAACTGATGAATACTCGCTCATCAGTTATCAGGTTGCCAAAATTAGCTCTAAAATAGCGGTGCCCAACCATAGTGAAGTCGTCCATCCACGGATCAATGCCCCAGTTTCTATACTTCCCATAGACGGCGCGAGACAATTCCGAACACTTACGTAGATTTTGGGCTGATTCGTGAACAGTCATCGCTGGTAGTGTGAAAGATATGTTCGCTTCGCGCTCAGTTCCTCCGTAGTAATGCATTGGATTTAATCGTCCGTAAGATCGTTTGCCTGTCTCCCAACGAGCATTGAATGTTTCTTCGAACGATGTTAGGAAAACGAAGTATTCGAAGTTGACAGGCTCTGGCATACCCATCTGCGGATGCTGAGGGTCTGGTTCTTCTACTATGCTTAACATAGGATACAGATGTTCGCCTAAACGAAGGACTTCTGGACTTTGTTGGTCGTCTGACATCACATCTCTCCATATGATGGATAGTTTCTAGGTAGGAAAGTGTCTTCATTGTTGGCATCTCTTTCCAATACGGCAGTGGCGTCGATACTTATGTCTAAACTTATCGGATATAACTCCTCTCCGTTATGATTTATAACACCTTCGTCCAAGTTCATACTGTAATTTATATTATCTATAATACACATAATGCCTCTAGTTTCTACAGCACTGTTTATTAAACTCATTGCCTCAACAGTAATATAAGGACTGGCTATTATTAACCCCTCAGAGTCCAATAGAGGGTATAACATTTGTATCAATAGATTTACACATTGTCTATTATATCTTGCCTCGTCCAATGAAGAGTTCAAAACAGTGAATGAAAGATTTATCTTCCTGTCCGTCGCGTTTAAGATGATTGTTGGGTCCATAGCATCGGCACCATATTGTTTCTGGAATTCTGGACTATGATTGTCTGAAAATGATTGGATGGTTGCTGGGAATTCTACCATATGTCCAGTTGGCTGGTGAGTGAATCTTATAGTATACCCTTGCTGATATGCAAATGCTCCTAAAGTCTCCATCCCCGCAATGTTGGCTTGTAGGTATGCCATTATGTTGTCCTAATGTCTAACTTTTTATATCCTGGTTCTCCGAGATGTTTGTTTATCACTCTTCCGAACTCTCGCTCATCGACATTCATAACGAAGTCGCCCGATGCATTGAGAGCATCCACTACAGCGTCAAGTTTTGAGCCGAGGGCTTGGACTGCTGATACCACTGATGCATTATTCCCTCCTGACCTTTCTGCTACCATAGTTGCTAAGTTTTGTGCT
>Ga0233437_1005047_pt1 | contig 14809 bp, 7 predicted proteins | sample SI_122_August201_FD_182714 | JGI IMG/M metagenome (GOLD analysis project Ga0233437, IMG submission 182714) | Seawater microbial communities from Saanich Inlet, British Columbia, Canada - SI_122_August2016_200_MG | ecosystem: Environmental > Aquatic > Marine > Inlet | place: Canada: British... | reverse complement strand
GTGGTGAATCAGATAAAGAATTGACAAAAAAGAGAAAAGGTCTCGATGTAGAGTATGAAAAAAAATATAAGGAACTTTCAGGGCAGTTTAAAGAAAAAGAACAAGAATTTTCTGAGGCTCGTAAATTATTTGATGCAAGTTTCCGTAAGAAAAACATTGAGTTTGAAGATAAAGTACAGAAGCGTCAGATTGAAATGGATGCTTATCTAAAACGATTAGAATCTGATATGTTAAAGGCTCAAAATAAAACAGAAGAAGAGCTTCTAAGTAAAAGAAAAGGTCTTGATGTAGAGTATGATAAAAAATATAAGGAGCTTGCAGAACAGTTTGAGAAAAAAGAGCAAGAACTTTCCGAAGCCCGTAAATTATTTGATGAGAGTTTCCATAAGAGAAACATTGAGTTTGAAGATAAAGTACAGAAGCGTCAAGTTGAAATGGATGCTTATCTAAAACAGTTGGAATCTGATCAGTTGAAAGCACAGCGTGAGTCAGAAAGAGAGTTAGTAAAAAGAAGAAAAGAGCTTGATACTGAGTATTTTGATAAATATAAAAATCTTCAACAACGTCTTAAACAAAAGGAAGAGGAAGTGCATCGTAGTCGTGAGATTCAGAAGGAGGAATTGGCGATTCGTGAGCACGAGCTTAATGAAGTTCTTATAGCAACATCAGATATGTTTAAGGAAGAATTGTTTAAGTTACAGACAAAGTTTAGTTCAATGGAGCAAGAGCTTGCAGAGTTGTATAGAGAAAAACAGAAGAAGCTTACTAAAGAACTTGCAAAAGTAGAACAGAAAAAGGTGAATTACAAAAAAGAAGTTGAGAAAGAATTCACCCATAGGGCTAATCAATTAATGGTAGATCATGAAAGCATTGAAGTAGAGTATCACAAGAAAGAGGAAGTTCTAAATGCGGAGCTTGTGGAATTGAAGAAAGAAAAGGAAAATTGCAGCCTCGTATTGAAGCGTGAATATGAAGAAAAATATAGAGATTTAATGAGATACAAAGAAAATCTTGATGTAGATTATAAGCATAAAACACAAGAGCTTGATACGGTCCGAAAAGAGGAATTAAAGGAACTTCGTAAGGCAGAAAAAGATATAGATGTGAAGTCTAGACATTTTGATAGAAAGCTTGATGAGTTGAAGAAGCAGGAATCTGAAACATTCAATTTGAAACAAAAATTAGAGTATGAACTTGAAGTTGCTGTTAAGGTTAAATCTTCAGCAAAGCAAAAAGAGAGTATGCTTGCAGAAAAGATAAAGGAACAAAAGAATCAGATTACTGAAGAAGTTCAAACTCTTGAAAAGCATAAGCAAGAAGTGATTACTTTACATGAGGCTGGACAGCGGGCTCTTGATGAAAGTCGAGGTAGAGCAGCTGAGTTAATGGAAATTGAAGCAGTTTTGAATCAGCGTAAAAAAGATCTCGATTCACAGCAAGTTGAAGTATCTTTGCAAGAAAAAGGCATAGCAGAACATGGAGCTGAGCTTGAAAAAACAGAAAGAGAACAGAAAGTCTACATGCAAAAATTGATTGCTTTAGAAAAGGAATTAAATGAAAAATCTGTAGAAGGAAAAACCACAGAAAAAGATCTGTTATCCGAACGTCATGAATTGCAAATGGCTTTTAAGAAATTAGAAGAAGCACAGCAAGAAATTGCAAAAGAAAAACTAGAGTTTGAAAAGAGAATAAAGGGTCTTGAAAGTAATGAGTTAGAGCTAGAAGAGCGCCTTGTTTCGTTTAAGATTATCCAAAAACAAATCAATCAGTCAGAGCAAGAATTAAGAAAAGAGACATCCGTGTTTGAAGAAAGTAAGAGAAAATCGCTTCAAGCTATAGATACTCTTGAAGATCAGGAAAAAGAATTGCTTCTGAAAATAGAGAGACACGAGAGTAATCTAAAATCACTGATAAGCATGAAGAAGAAGGTAGACAATGAAATGAAGGTTGATCAATCTGCGCTTTATGACGAACAAACTGTTGTAGAAAAGGAAAAAATTACTTTGCGTAATCTTAAAAGGAATGTAGAAGATTCAAAGAAGGATTTGGACAAGCAATTGTTGGGACTTAAAGATGAACAAACTTATTTTTCAAAAACTCAAAAGGATATTCAAAGACGCGAGAGTGTAGTAAAAGAAAAGGAAGTAATGCTGAAAAAATATGAACATGACGTCAAAGTGATGCTGTCTGATTTAAAATCTCTAAAAGAAAAAATGAGTTATGAAAAGAGCAAACTTGCTGAGCAACATAAAGAGCAGGATATGTTACTTTTGAAAAACATTGCGTTTGAAGAGGGTTTGAATAAAAGAGAAGAAGCAATAGAGCTTGCAAAGAAAAAAGAAAAGAATTTACATTCAATGCAACGCGAAGTAGAATTGAAGCATACAAAACTGCTAACAGAGAAGAATGCGCTTTTGAAAAAAGAGAAAACATTTGATGTTAAAGAAAAAGAGATGAGTGAACGTGCAAGTCGCATATCAGATACAAAGAAAGCACTTAGTCAGCGTATAAGTGAACTCTCGCAACGTCAGCAATACCTGAAGCAGAGGAGTGAACAATTCAATAAAGAAAAGAGTATTATGTCTCAGGATAAAGATGCGCTTGATAGAGCAAAAATAATGCTTGAACAGCAAACCACTGCACTTCTTCAAAAAGAAGCTGAAATATTCGAAAGAGAGAGAAGATTATCTCAAAAAGAATTAATTTTTACAACAAAACAATAAGGAAGTACAATGGATACAGAGAAAAAAATATTGCAGTTTATAGCATCTACTGCGAAGACTAAAAAGAAAGGCTTATCTGTAGAGCAAAAGCAAGAGCTTTATGCAGCAACGGATGAATATTATCCAGGTATGTTTGAAACTTATCCTTACTTTGAGAAAAAACTACGTTATTCAAGATCTACAAAAAAGCTTGACACAACTGGTGTTTCTGTGCCGTTTCGACTTCGATGTAAGTCTATAATAAAATCATCCGATAAGGTTAAAGACAGACAAGACGGTCTTCCTGAACTTCCAGATTTTTTAGGAGAATCTGAATTTGCAGAATTGGAACCAATGAAAAGTTTTGATGTGAGTAATAATGCTGATAGTACATTTGAAGAAAAATGGAAAGAGTCTGAAGATATTTTGCAGGAATCAACAAATGAATCAAGTGGACTTGGAATTACAGAAGAGTGGTTAAATGAATTTTCAAAACCAATGGAGATATTCGAGAATTGGAACGAAAAGGTAGATAAGTTGCAGAGCGAATTGTCAGAACTTGACGCAGCACGAAGAAAAATAAAAACAGATATATCATCTGAGCGTATACTTGGTGGCACACCTGGAATGTCTTTTCAGGATGACTCAAAAGAGGATGTTTTCCCAGTTGAGGTAGAAGAGATTAAAGAAGAAACGCGTGATGTTGCAATTGAATCAGATAAGTTATTATCTCACGATGACTTAGAAGAATCTGTTGCAGAAAGATACGGTGATTTTGAAAAAGAAGAGATGGCCGAGTTTGAATCTCAGTTTCAAAAAAAGATTTCCGCACTTAATGTAAAGGAACACGATGTAGAAAATATGAAGAATGATTTTTATACTCAAAAAGTAAGTTTACTCGAAAGGGAACATGAGCTTGAACAAAGAGAGGAAGTGTTGCTTTTTAATGAACGTATGGTAGAAAAGAAGCAAACTCTTCTTGCAAAAAATATTATATCTACAAGAGATCCAATAGTGATAGAGGCTCTTGATGTAATTGAAACACGTTTCAAAGAAGCTCTTGATATGAAGAATAGTTTGCATTCTCGTGAAAGGAGTATAGCTAATAGAGAAAAGTCACTTCAGAGGAAGCAAGAAAGAACAGATCAAACATACCAATTTCTTGAGGCAACCAAAGCAAAAGCCCATGAGGATCTTAGCGTTCTTGACGCAGAGAAACAAACGCTTAGGCAACAAATTAATACACTCATAAATGAAAAAGAGAAGGTCTCTATGACCATTGAAAGTAAACAGCAGGACTTGAATACACTTCTAAATAAAGAAGAGAGTTGGCTTGCTACAAAAGAGAAGCTTCTTACAGAGATTTCAACAAAATCGCAAGAACTTATCAATAAAGAAAGCGTCCTTGACGAAGAGTTGCAAAATGCGAAAAGTATTGCTCAACAGTATAAAAAACAAGAAGGTATGTTAGAAGAGACATATAGAAAGAAGTATTCAGACCTTGAAACACTTTGGCAGAAAAAGAATGTTGAATTTGATGATATGTTGCGTCAGAAGAAACAGGAAATATCTGTGGAAGCAAGTAAAATACGAGATAGTAATACAAAGCTTGCCAAGAGAGAAGAAGAAATAGATAAAAACTGTGAAGCTCTAAGAAGTGAGACAATAGGCTTTGAAGATAAACAGCGAGAATTTCATGCTATAGAAAAGCGATTAGCAGATAAGATGAGAGATGTTGATTCTCAGGCTACATACTTTGCATCTAATAAAGATAGACTTGAGAAAGCAATTGAAGAAGTTACGGCAAGACTTGAGGAACAACTTAAACAGAAAACTCATGAATTTAAGAAGGAAAAAGAATCTTTGCTAAACAGGGAAAAGCAACTATTAAACAAAATAACGCAGCTTAAACAGAAAGAGCATTATGTAGGTGTTAAATCAAAATCTTTGTCAGATAAAGATATGCGTCTAAGAAATAAAGAAAATATTCTTGAGCGACAATATCAAAATATCACACGTAAAGAAAAGACATTAGATACAAAGAAGAGTCAGATAACAAGTCAACTTGATGAATTGAAAACAATAGAAAGAGAACTTGAGAAGAAGATTGAAGGTCTTGCAATGGATAGAATTCCAAGGCCTAAAGCATCTAAATTTAAGCTTACTGAAAATGCAATAAATGTTCCTGATGTTAGTGAGTCCTTAGACAATATGGAAGAAGACATACCATTGCCTCCTGCAACGGTTGCTCCAAAACCTCAATTGGTATCATCAAGCCGCAAGACATCAAGTACAAAGTCATTGAACATAAAGCGAAGAATAGAATTACTATTACAATTGGCAAATAATGTTGTTGATGTAGATTATTACAAAGCGCGAGACATATACAAAATTACAAAAGAATTATTTAAGGAAATATCACCGAATGACCGTAAAGACATTCATAAAAGTATCTATGAATTATATAATAGGCTTCAGAAAAAAGCACAAAGTGGGGTAGTATCATGAAATCATTGTTCAGTGTGCCGTTAGCAAGCAATAAAGAAGGAAAAAACCTTGGAGAGGTATTTACCCAACAACTGTCCTCTTATGAGAACAAGAGAAAACAACTTGAACAAGCAATTCGTGAACTCGAAGAACAGCGATTTATGGTAAAGAAAAAGTTTCATAGTGAAGTTCGTAATGCTAAGAAGCTTGAAGACATGAAGGTGTCTTTGCAAGGCAAGAAACAAGAATTAAAGTTGTTAGCTGATGATATAAAAAATAGAAATGCTCTAGTTAATCATAAAGAGAAAGTTGTCACAACAAGAGAGAAAAAACTTAAGACAGCAAGAAGAGATATTGATACTCTTTACAGCGAGTTGACTAAAAGAAAAGAAGCAACTACAAAGATACTTGAACTTGTTAATGAAAAGGAGAAAAATGCAAAATCAAAGCAAGAGCAACTTCGTAAATATTCAAAGGAACTTGCACTTCGACAAAACATGATTGAGAGCAGGTCAGCAGACACCATGAAGCGTGAGCTTGATGCAGCTCGTTATCATACACAGCTTGTAAAAGAGGCAAGAAGAGTTCGTGAACTTGCAAAAGACTATGAGAGGAAGCGAGAAGAGGTTATATCACAACATAAACGTTTTGTCACGCATTTTGCTAATACTGAGAAACAAAAGAATGATACTACAAGTATGTATAATTTCTTGAAGAAAAAAGAAGATAGGTTACGTCAACGTGAGACAAAGCTTGAGCCTAAGGAAGATGTTATACGTAAACAAGTAGAGCGTCTTGCTGTGTTAAAGGAACAGCTTGGAGCCCGTGAAAAAGAACTTCGTCGTTTAGAAAAAGATCTTAACAAAAGAGAGATGAATGTTACCGCCGCAAGAGCAGAGGCAAGAGCATTGCATGACGACATGAGGTTGCTTGAAAAAGACAAGAAATCTAATGAAAAAGAGATTTTAACAATAGCAAAAGAGATGAAGCAACAAAAGGATGAGCTTGAATTTATATTAACAGAAAAACACAAGGCAGAGTTGCATAAAGCAAGAGTGGAGCATGATCGTAAGATATTGGAACAGAAGAGTAGCATGCTACAAAAAGAGCTTTCATCAGAAAGGAAACGCCTTGAAAAAATGGAAGCTGAACTTCTTGAAAAAGAAATGCATTTTCGCGATGAATCAGAAAAGATGTTTGAACAAAGATTCAAAGTTGAAGATGAAAAAATGCGTCTCAAAAACTTTTCAGATAATCTTAAAGCAAAAGAGAAAGTTTTGTCTGGGAAAGAAAATGATCTTAGAAAAACAGATGTTCGTTTAAAGAATGAAGCTGTGCGGCATGCTAAGATGCATCAGGATTTAAAGGATCTCGATGAACGTGAGCGTAAGATTCAATTAAAAATGCTTGATTTTGACAAACGCGAAGAAGCAATTGATCAGATGAAGAAGGATATTGAAGAGAAGAAGAAGGCTGTTATGGCAATGGAGAATGAAAGTGAGCCTCTTCAACTTAAAGGTGAGATTGCAAAGCTCAATATGGAGCTTAGCAAAACAAAAAAAGATCTCGATCAAAATAAAGAGGATCATACAAAACTCGAAAGTGAGCATAGTGCTCGCGTTGAAGAATTAGAAAAAATACAGCAGACTGAAGAAACTCTAAAAGCTAATGTGGAGAGCCTTGGAAAAGAACTCGAAGAACAGAAAAAAGCAAATGAAGAGCTTGAGAAGACAGTCGTTGCGGTAAAGGAGCAGAAAATAGATACTGATGAAGATGTACACGAAGTGCTTAGAGAAACTGATGATTTGCTTCAGCATCTTCCAGATGGTATTCTTACTAATTTCGTAAAATCGGATAAATTTAAGAAATTTGAGAAGGTTTTTGCGAAGTACAATATCCAATAAGTTTCACTTTAATTAAAGAAAAATGGGATTGTTAGATAAAGCGAAGCAGAAGTCTGTAGAGAAACCCGCAAAGGGTGAAGATTCAGAAAAAGCTTCAATGGATGAGACATCTGTCGAGAAAGAATTGCCTACTTCCCCAACCAAAGAGTCAGGTAATGTTTCGGTTGATGAGGTAAAACCTACTGAACCAAAGGCAAAGCCTGAAACTGTGCAGCCTGAAGCTCCACCTTCTAAACCAGAGCCTAAGCCCAAGGAAGAGCCTCCAAAAAAGGCACCTGAAGTTGTACAACCTGTTACTCCACCTTCTAAACCAGAACCAGAAACCACCCCTGAGGTTAAACCTAAAGAAGAGCCTCAAAAAGAGGTGTCTGAACCTGAGAAAGATTCTGAAGATAAAGAAGAAGAAAAAAAAGCTCTCACAAAAGAAAAGAGCAAGAGTCCTTTTGGAGAAGAGGAAGAAGAAGAAAAAACTCCTGAAGAAATAGAAAAAGAAAAGCAGCTTGAACATGAGCGTGAAATGGTTGAAGGAGAGGTTGCTAAGCTAACTAAAGGAGAATCAATTTTACTTCCTGTTGACAGGCTGATTGAAACGCTTGAAAAGGCGCCTAATAAAATGATGACGCTTCCTGCTCTTAAGTCAGCGCTTAAAATGGAAATACATGAGGTAGAATACCTTACTCGTGTGCTTTCAAAAAGGAAGATTCTTTCTGTTACATATCCTCTTAATATATTTTCTCCGCCTAAAATTAAACTTTTGGAACATGTTGAAGAGACAAAGAAAAAACATAAACTTGCGAAAGAAAAGAAGCTTATTGAGAATTATGTTGTTTCGGCTGACTATGTAACTGCGGATGTTAATATTTGGTCTGTTCCATTTGAAAATACACCAATATACGAAGTTATTCCTCACGGTATATCAGAAAATGCAAATCATCTTCTTGACGATATGGTTGACAAGCTTGCTGCAATAGTCAACATGGATGCAAGTGAAGCTATAGGACTTAGTAAGGCACAGGAGCAAAAGGAAGCATTCTATGAAGCAGCTAAGCAAGTGATAAAAGATAATATAGTAGATATAGAAGAAGGGAAGTTGGCTATACTTGCAGGAATTCTTTTGCATAAATCATTTGGACTTGGAGATATGGAAGTAATAATGTCTGATAATTGGTTAGAGGAAGTTGCGGTCAATGGACATGAAGAACCTCTTTCGGTTTACCATAAAAGATATGGATGGTTAAAGACTACGAAGTTTTTTGATAAAGAATCAGAAATATATAATTTCACGGCACAGATAGGAAGAAAAGTTGGCAAGCAAATAAATGCATTGAGTCCTATTATGGATGCGCATCTCGACACTGGAGATCGTGTCGCAGCAACGTTATTTCCAATTTCAACTGCAGGTAACACTCTTACTATAAGGCGTTTCTCAAGAAATCCATGGACTGTTGTACACATGATAGATCCAAAAAATCACACAATGTCAAAAGAAGTTATGTCACTTTTATGGATGTCTGTACAATATGAGTTGAATATGCTTGTTGTTGGAGGTACAGCTTCAGGAAAGACGTCGGTTCTTAATACGCTATGTTCACTGATTCCGCCAACAAATAGAATAATTTCAATAGAAGATACTCGTGAATTATCATTACCAAAAGCTTTGCATTGGAATTGGGTTCCACTTGCATCTAAGAGCGCTAACGCCGAAGGACAGGGCGAAGTAAGCATGCTTGATTTGATGGTAGCATCTCTTCGTATGCGTCCTGATAGGATAATCGTTGGAGAGATAAGGCGAAAAGCACAGGCAGAATCTTTGTTTGAGGCCATGCATACAGGACACTCAGTAGCAGCAACTATGCACGCAGATACTGCTGAACAGGTAAAGCGTCGTCTAACGCAACCTCCAATTGATATCCCGGAAAATGAGATACAGGCTTTGCAACTTGTGCTGGTTCAGTATCGTGACAGAAGAAGAGGAATAAGGCGAACGCTTGAAGTTGCGGAATTGCTTCCAGGAACTTCTGATGAAAGGGTAAATCTAAACTATCTTTATAGATGGAGACCAAGGCGAGATCAATTTGTGAAAAGTGAGGATAGTATTCGTGTCGTAGAAGATATGAATCTTCATACAGGTATGACACAGAATGAAATCGAAGAGAACCTTGCTCAGAAAGGTGCGATTTTGCAATGGATGCTTGATAATAAAATTACTGATGTTGATAAGGTTGGACATGTTATGAGAATTTATTATAAATACCCTCAACTATTGATAGATACTGTTGCTGATAAGGGAGGATCAGAAATATTAACCGAAGAAAATGTTTAAGAAAAAACCTAATAAGGTAAATAAGGTAAAAAAAAAAGCTCCTACTAAAGAGGAATTAGAAAAGCATCATGTTTTTCTTGCGCTTATACCATACGATATTGTAAAAAAAACGTTTAGACCTTTTAGAGGTTTGAGCGGATTAATACTAAAACTGTTTCCAACGTTACCAACGGAACTTAAGAAAACTAAATTAGAGATGGTTCCTGAAGACTATATAACGATGGGTATGCTTTCTTATGTCGTCATGGGGGTTCTGTTCGGTGCACTTATGACTTGGCTTGCACTCTACAAAGATAGACCTTTGTATTTAGCGTTAACAATGGGAATTGGTACTGGACTTGGACTTATTGTTCTTTTTCTTATTCTGCTTATTCGTATGCCAAGCATACAGGCGAAGACCAAAGCAGAGGATTGTGATCAGTATCTTCTTTATGCGCTTAAGGATGTTGTATTACAGATAAGTTCTGGTGGGACATTGTTTGTAGCTTTATATTCGGCTGGCATTTCAGGGTATGGAGTAGTTTCAGAGGAGTTTGCTAAAGTATCAAGGCAGGTGCAAGTTGGAATTCCTATGCAAAGAGCTCTCAAAGAGATGGCGGGTAGAAATAATTCTGAGTATCTAAAAAAAACAGCATGGCAGATGATAAATAGTCTTCGGGCTGGAGCTGACCTTAAAGTGACTCTGCAATCTATAATAAATGAATTGAATGATGCACAGAAAGGAAAAATAATGAATTATGCACGTGAATTAAATCTATGGTCGCTTATATACATGATGTTTGCTGTTGCAATACCAACTATAGGGTCAACGATGATGGTAATATTGTCTACTTTTGCAGGGTTTGGAGTCTCAAAACAAATGTTTGTTTCGTTTATAGCTTTATGTTTCGCTATTCAATTTATAATGGTTAATTTTGTCAAGGCCCGAAGGCCAGTGGTGCAGTTTTAGATGAAAAGGAGAATTAGAATACAATGAAAGGTCTAGAAAGATGGAATCTTATGTTAACGAATATTTTGTTACCAGGTATTCGTAAACATTTTGAACAACTTGGAGTTTGGGCCGGCAAGAGCGATTCATGGAGAAACTTAGTAGGTATTTTTATGACGTTTGGAATTATTGGATTTATTGTGTTTGTTGTGGTTGCTAATTTAAGCACTCTAGAATTGTCAAATTTGCGAAAACTTATGTTTTTAGGGTTTGCTATTTTATCACTTATTCTCAGTATTGGTATGCCATATATATTGCTTTATTTTGTAGCAGATAAAAGAAAATCATTTGTTGAATCTGTACTTCCTGATGCACTTCAGATGATTTCTGCAAATCTTCGTGCTGGTGTTACGCCATATGAAGCTGTGAGGTCAGCTTCTATTGAGGATTTTGGTCCATTAGGAAAGGAATTTGAAAGAGTCACTAACATGTCTGTAGGAAATGTTTCATTTAGTAAAACTTTACTTACTGTATGTGATAGTTTTGATTCCGCTGCGCTTACACGGTCAATGAAGCTTTTTGCATCTTCGATAAAAGCAGGTGGGCACCTAGCAGAATTACTTGAAAATCTTGCGATTGATATTAATGAAAGACATTCTCTTAAAAGGGAGTTAGTTACCAATACAACAACTAATAGTATGTTTATAATGTTCACGATTGTTGTTGGCACACCAATGTTGCTTGCTATATCTATTTATTTCGTTGATGTTGTTACTGGGCTTCAAGGTTCAAGTGGTGATGGTAGTGGATTTGGACTTGGAAGTATAGGTGGGGATATATCTATCGATTCGCCTTTTTTGATTAATATATCATATGTGATGTTGTTTATGACTGGTGTATTGGCATGCATGTTTATTGGTGCGATGATTGATGGAGAGGCAAAGAAAGGGCTCAAGTGGGCGCCTGTTATAATTGGGGCTTCTTACGGTGTTTTTTTTGTGGCAAGATTTCTTGTTGTATATATGCTTGGAAGTACATTGTAGGTATACAAATGATTAATAAAAAAGGTCAGGTGTCAACGGAGTTTGTAGTTATATTATCTCTTGTGCTTGTGATTGCAGTTGTTGTAGTTGTAGTTGGAATAGGAATCCCTCGCGATTTGTTTATGAGTCAAAACAGACAGGATAATTTTGCTTGGTATAACGCTCCTTTGGGGATACGTACATTTGTTGCAAATAATACACATGGGACGATTGCTGTAGCAAATAACATGCGTGAGTCTGTAAATATTACAGGACTGTGGCTTAATGAGAAAAGCTATTCTATAACAAGTTTGTACTTGGAGTCAGGTATGTGGGGATATGTAACGTTTGTGAAAGTAGATCCGTTGTCAAGTGTTATGGTTATACTTGGTGTTAATGCAACATTTCGTAATGGCAACATGACTTTGAATGGAGTGCCATATCATGTAAAAACTGTCTAGACGAGAAATTTTTTACAAATCGAAATATTTATAAACATTTCTTATCAAAGATTACTCAGTTAATGATTTTTAGAGATAAAATTCGAAGAGGATGAACGAAATGGAAACAATGTGGAAAAGAGCACAAACAGCAACAGAATATTTAATTATTCTTGCGGTAGTTATTATTATTGCATTAATAGTTGTAGGTGTCATGGGAGGAATTCCTGGTATCGGCGGCGGCGCATCAAGTTCTGCAAGTACAGCATTTTGGAAAACTGCAAGCATAGGTATTGAAAGCCTTGCTGTAGCACCAGGTGGAAATATTAATTTAACAATAAGAAATAATATGCCAAATACAATTAAGATAACCGATGTCTACATTAATGAGACGGTATCAGAGCGAGATAGAGCTGTTACTGTAAGCTCAGCATTCTATGCAACTGATATAACTCTTGCAACTGGCGAAACTCAGCTCCTTACAAACGGTTCTGCTGTTACTTGTACGTCTGGAGAAACTGTAATCCTATACTTCAAGTTTACGTATCAGGACATGGTTACAAGTGCAGTCTATACGTATGCAGCAACGGATACAGCATATGAAGCACTCTGTACAGCTTAATTAGGTTAAAATATTTTTTTCTTTTCTTCTTTTTTAATATTATTAGGTGAATGACATGGAAAAAAGAGCACAAACAGCAACCGAATATTTGATTATTCTTGCAGTGGTTATCATTATCGCGTTAATTGTTGTAGGTGTATTGGGAGTGATCCCAGGAATTGGCGGCGGTGGTAAATCTAGCGCTAAAACGTCATTTTGGAAAACTGCAAGCATAGGTATTGAAAGCCTTGCTGTAGCACCAGGTGGAAATATTAATTTAACAATAAGAAATAATATGCCAAATACAATTAAGATAACCGATGTCTACATTAATGAGACGGTATCAGAGCGAGATACAGCTGTTACTGCAAGCTCAGCATTCTATGCAACTGATATAACTCTTGCAACTGGCGAAACTCAGCTCCTTACAAACGGTTCTGCTGTTACTTGTACGTCTGGAGAAACTGTAATCCTATACTTCAAGTTTACGTATCAGGACATGGTTACAAGTGCAGTCTATACGTATGCAGCAACGGATACAGCATATGAAGCAATCTGTACAGCTTAATTAGGTTAAAATATTTTTTTCTTTTCTTCTTTTTTTATTTCATAACTTATTTAAAGCACTACGTCTCAATTTCTTATGTCAATAGTTGGCGTCAACTTAATGTATGAAAAAGAGGTATTCCTGTGTCTGGAGAACTAGATTCTTTCATTGCGAGAGAAAGAAAAAAAGGGACAAATGATTCTGTAATAGAGGCCAAGCTAATTTCTGTAGGATGGCCTAAGAATATAGTAAAGAAATCTATTGCTGCAGCTCCAGCGGTAAAAAATGAGATCAAAGGAAAAAAGCCTCATAAGAAAAAAGAGAGTAAGAAGCATGATGAACGTGTGGATAACATAAAAAAGGATACAGAAAAAAAATCATATGATTGTCTCTACAGAAAATATCGTCACCGTAAACATTTTTATTCAACAAAGATGCAGGATGATGAGAAATTCAAGAATTTACCAAGCAATGAAGCGGTAGAAGAACTTAGGAAAGAGAATGAGAATCTTCAACTTATGATACTAGACATTAAATCTGAAGTCGAGAGTAAAAGTGGTAGCAATAATGGACCTTCACCTGATGTTACCAAACTTGTTAGCGAATTAAAAGAGTTAAAGTATCAGCAAAAACAACAAGATAGTTTATTGGATTCTTTGATGAAGAAATCTCCAAAAACACATGAATTGCTGGCATTATTGAAAAGTCGAAACGAGAGAAGAGACGAAGAAGAAGATGATGAACCTGAAGTGATTCGTAGAGTTAAACGTCGTCATCACAACAGACCCAGAGAAGAAATAGTATATGAAGATACATATGATGATTATAGTAATCAAAATCCACCTCCTCCGCAAAGAGTAATACATGAGTATCAACAGGCGCCTCCCGTACAAGTACAAGCCGTGCAGCAACAGCAGGGGCCGTCAGCAGTTTCTCGGGTTGTGGAATCAGCACCTCCTCCTACTTCTGCGGTTCAAGGAACGAAACCTTCAGCTCAGCAACCAATTGTTGTGAATGTACAGGCACCAGCGCCCGTGCAACCAGTACAACCAGTACAGCAACCAGCAACCGCTGGCAATATCACGATTTCAACAGATAATGTTACTGTTGCTCCCAAAAACATGGAAGTGAAGGCTCCGGTAATAAAAGCAACCGAAACTGCTCGGCCTAAGGAAGCAGAAAAACTTAAGGATATAAAAGCCGAAATGGTTGCAAATAAACTTGAATTGCTTGAAGAACGTTTCAAAAACCTTATGGGTTCAGGTAGTAGTAATCAACAGTTTGAATATAAGAATCCATTAATGACAGAAGAGCTTGAACTTGTTCATGAACCTGTAGGTGATAGAGCTGAAACAGGGATAGAAGGTCTTGATCCTGTTATTGAAGGTGGATTGAAAAGAAATACTATAACAATGGTTGCAGGTGGACCAGGGTCAGGAAAGAGTACTTTGGGATTGCAGTTTCTTTATAACGGAGTCGTCAATCACGAAGAAAATGGTATCTATATAACATTTGAACAGCAAAAAGAGCGTGTTATAGAAACAGGAAGTATGTATGGGTGGAAGATACAGGAATTGATTGATCAAAAAAAGCTTCTGGTTCTTGAGTATAGTCCCGAGCAGATAGATAAAATGCTCAAGTCAGGTGGTGGTTCTTTTAGAGATCTTATAGAAAGTATTGGAGCGGTGCGTGTAGTGGTAGATTCGATTACCGCATTTATGTTGTTATATGAAGGGGAGATTGCTCAACGTCGTTCGTGTCTTGAATTCTTTCATAATCTTTCTAAATGGGGATGCACATCAGTAGTTATTGTTGAGGAAGAGTATAGCACTGGTTCTCATAGTTCGTCTGTATT
>Ga0233437_1005046_pt1 | contig 14814 bp, 16 predicted proteins | sample SI_122_August201_FD_182714 | JGI IMG/M metagenome (GOLD analysis project Ga0233437, IMG submission 182714) | Seawater microbial communities from Saanich Inlet, British Columbia, Canada - SI_122_August2016_200_MG | ecosystem: Environmental > Aquatic > Marine > Inlet | place: Canada: British... | reverse complement strand
ACGCCGCAGGATCGTCACCAGCACAAAAGAACCCCGTATAGGCCCACTTCCCGAGACAAAGCGCACCCGACGAATACTTGGGGTAGGGTCAAGGGGGCATGGTGGTCTAAATGGCTCGCATATGAGTTCCCGACATCGGGATAGGCTTGTGGAAAAAAGAATGCTTTTCCCCCGAAAACGGACGGGGGTGGGTTGTCGGCTCGGCTGTTGGGACTCAAAATGGGTTCCCTTGAGAGCATCCACAGACCGCAACCACGGGACTCCAAACCCGCAAACCAATCCCTGAAACCAAGGCCCCCCTTTCTCAGCAGAGCGGCCAAGATCCCCTGTCATATAGTACTTTCGGGAGCTCCCCAGGAGATTGATATGAATTCAGCACCTTCAGTGGTCCCATACTTTTCCATGAGGTCAGCTTTGATTTCCGAAAAATCGGCTTTAACTCCTGGCTCCGGCCATAAAATATGCGGCCCTCTGGCTTCCGGTGGCACTCCCTTTTTGGCGTTTATTTTTTCTTCGATTTTATCAATTCTGCCGTCCCATTTTGTGCTCATGATTTACCCTCCTTGAGTTGTGGTTTCCGGGGTGTGACATCAATCGCCTCTCGGCGTTCGGCGACCTCTTCCAGGCGAACCAACCGCTTTTCAATACATTCCAATTCTTGAGCTTTTAATAAAGTATTTGAAATGTAAGTTAATCGCCCCGCTTCTTTTGAGTCAATCGAACCATTCTCAACTCTGTTTATCAAGCCGGAGAGATATCTTCTCGTATCTACGACATTAATCAATGTTATTTTATGTTTTCCCATAGAGGTTTCACCTGAATAAAATTGAACTAAATTTGTGGAACTTTTGCATTATCCTTATGGGGTGTCCCACACGTTAACCTCATTCCTCGATGCTTCGCTGAGCGTACTCAGGCGGCAGCGGCAGCGGTTCGGGAATTTGTGTTGTGATGTTTATCACAAGCTCATTTTCTGTTTTGATTTCTACCCCTTTCGGCAACATTTTCGCCATTTGCCCATAAAAAACGTCAGGGTTTTGTTTGGCCCACTTAAGAAGACCTTCTGCGCCGCCCAAAGCGTCGAACACTTCCATGTAACAACTTTTGATGTCTTTCGTTATCTTGTTGGGGGTTCCCTTCTTCCGTCCCGCAGGGTTGCCACTTTGCCCTTTTTTGAATGCCATAGCAAACCTCCTTATGTTGTTAAAACTTTGTTGTTTACAGCGGGTCCCCAATCGTATATCAGGTTCATGCCTGTTTCCGAAATCCCCTCTGTTGACCCTTTTCCTCCTGTTATCCTCCATTGATCATCCGCATTTACGATGACGCTTTTTCATCGCAATGGCTTCCTGGGCCTTCAGGAGCGTGTTACACATGTACGTCATCGGCTCGTGCGAAGGATTTTAAAAAATATATCCCTTAAACGTATCTAAGCGGTACATATAGAGACCCATAACCGCCAAGCCAGAACCCCGCATACCCCCCACCCTCAACCCCTCTATAGGGTCCAAACGCCCCCGGTATAGGGTCCAAACCATCCCCCATTAGGCCCGCCGGCAGGGAGAGACCGGGGCCTGTCGGCAACCTCGCTAATCCTTGTGCTCCCTGACTTTGTGGCGAGACAGGGAGCTGGAGTGTGAGAACACCTTGCCGCATCCCGGGACAGGGCATTCATAAGCGGATTCAGATCCTGGCCGGCTATCTGTCAACAGAAGCGAATTATCAGGGACTATATATTCAATTGAGTCCGTCCGAACTTTGCCAAGTGACATTTTCTCCTCATCATAAACTTCCATCATCAAGCCGCCGATAAACGGTTCCCGTCGACCCATCAACGCCTCATATTGTTTCTTTGAAAGATTCATTTCCTTTCCGCTTGTTAGCCCTAAAACTGGCATACCGTAAACCTCCTTTGCTATATAATAAATCCGTATTTTAACCCTTGTTTTTGCACCTCCACTGCACCCTGGAGACATGCCACGTTAATATGCTTAACGACTTCAATCAGTTACCACCATTGACCTTCGGATTGATAGTCCGATTACCCTCTAAATTCCTTCATGACATCTTCAACTAAAACGTCAAGATCCTGGGCATTGTTTTGGCGGTAGTCTTCCATCCCCCTCCTACAACGCGCGCACGCGCGTCGATAGCATTCCGTTTACTCATAATAGGGCTCTTCAGCCATGCTACCGTTTTGAATAGCCTCGGCACTGGAATGCTAACCGAAGCTAATTGCCGATTTTCTTCAACTCAATGCGATCTGGGATGACGTCAGCATCTCGGCGAATATATAAAGTACCCCGAATGTTGCCGTTTTCAGCATCAAGCTGGTATCGATGATATGCTGCGGTATCCTTATCGTGCCGAAAACGACCTTTAGAAATCTTGTCTTCTTTCATAGTTTGATCTCCTTTATAAATCTTACCGAACCAAACCCGCCCATGCTTTATCCTCTCTCTTTTTCATCGAAATCATTTGTCAAAAATAGGTTTTATTGAGTCGTCCATTCTATTTTCCTTCTATTTTAGATTCACCGCATTTCAGCCGATTGTTACCCAGGGGCATGCCGTCCTATGCCTTCACCCCTTTTCAGCCGTCACGGTGGGATTGCAATTACACTCACCCTTCCCCTTCAACAGGTCACACCAACTGTCATGAGCGATATTCATTTGGAACAACCCACCTTTGGACAGGTCCAGGTTCTTCGCTTGTTTTAGCATCTCTTCTAAATACGGCATGGTTTTTTCTCCTAAAGTAGTGGAATTATTAAACTTATGAGGGGTTGTGAGTCATATGACCCTTTTACCACCTTCCTATATATATAAAAATTAAATACCAAAAATATCTTAGAAAGTTTAATGGTAAAAGGGTCAAAACCCTCACAACCCCTCACCGCGCCCCTGATTTCAAGCACTTAGCTCTCTTTTTCAAAAAAGGGGTCAACTTGATTTTCCTCAATGATACCTATTCCGATATAAATAGCTTTATGTTGCCGAGATTCCTTTTCAAATCTTTTTTGTAGTTCTTGACCGAACCTTTTACCATTGAGTGGTTTGTGTCCCATCTCTTTGCACCACATATCATAATGCTGATAAAGTTTACCGGCGGCGGCCTCGGCGGTGGGAGTCTGTACGCATTTTTCAGAGATAAAATCTCCGATTAAATCATTCTCTTTTCGGTATCGTCGCGTTTCAGCCTTCACAATTTCAGGTGGGTTTAAACCTAAAATCTGCCATTCTACACACCCCATAACCAACCACGTTAGAATACCGGGCAGTTCCTTTTTCAATTCGTCCGGCAGTTTTTTATTGACCTTTCTCTCATTATCACCTTTCGGATTTTCCACAAAGGACAGGGTAAAAGGTATCAACCGAAGCCGTTCCCATATTGCGAAATCAGAGGCAGGAGCGTAAGGCTTTGAATTAGTAATGAGGCATAATAGGTGGGTAGGCTCAAATTCCACAGAGCGGCGGGCATAAGGGGAGCGGGCGTTTAGGGTGTCACCACCAACCAGTTCTTTGATTTTGCCCACATTCATGCGCCCGCCCTCGTTTGTTTCGGAGGCCCATATCAGGCGTTTACCCCTGAAGGCCATGGTATCAGCATCGGCGGTCCCGGAGGCTTTCAATTTGCCATTGTCAAGCAGACTCTCGGCCTTTGTTTTGTGGGCTAAATCACCCAGGACCATTTTTATGGTTTCAAGAAATGTGCCTTTCCCGTTGCGCCCAATACCCCATAAGACAGGGAGTAAATGCTCTTCCTTCAACCCGGTTATGGCATACCCAAAAAGGTGTTTGATGTAATCAACGAGTTTATCGTTATGGTCAAATATCTCTTTTAAAAACTGTTCCCACTTGGGGCATTTCGCATCGTCTGAATATTCAATTTCACAAGCGGTCTTGATATAATCTGATTGTTTCCCAGGTAGAAAATCACCCTCTTTCAGGTTCAATACTCCATTTTTACAGGCCAGTTTCCATGGGTCTTTATCCCACTCCCTGCCAGTAAGGCCCGTGCCAATCCCGGCCAGCCATAGGACATTCCGTTTCCTCGAAGCACTTTCAAGCGCCCGTATTCTGCCCCTTAATTCTTTTTGTGTAGCAAGGCATTTCGCATCCTCGGCCTCCAATTCTAACATTGCATTTGAATCAGTGGCCTTTTTGATTTTTTCAGCAATCTTCTTTTCGGTTTTCTTTTCAATGGTCAAGGCGTTTCGGTATAGTTCCACAACTTTCTCGATGGATTTATAGGCATCATCGGTTTCATCCTCTTGCCAGTAATGACCGGCCCATTTGTTCCAGAGGGCAGCCCCGTGGTCATAGACAAATATTCCATCAAACAGATATTGAAAAAGACGGGCATCGCCATCTTCATTCCGGTATAGGCAGTCAATAACCTTGTCATGGTCCAGGCCAAAACTTTCCAGTTCATCACGGATTTTCTTGATTCTCCGGGCATCCTTCCGAGCAATCGAAGCTACGGTTTTTTGGATGTCAGCTTCAGGCAGAGGTGGGGTGTTTTTCTGGTTCCAGGCCAGGCAATGCTCCAAAGTTTTAGCAGCGGAATAGCCCTTGCCCAGGTAATGACCGGCGACAGAGGCACATGAGGTATTCCGTTCCCCCTGGTCCACCCCTGTCTTTAAACTGATAACATTTCCTTTGGATGTGGTCCCGGTCCCTTTGCCCCCGCCCATCTTCTTATATAATGAGGTAACTTCATCCTGCCTTGACTCAATGTGGCCCCCATACTGCCCCATCCATTTCCCTGTCATGGTAAAATATCTTCCACTGTCATACATCTCACAGAGGCGGCCCTCTTCAGGCCCCAGGCCAGGGCCAGGCAGCTTTCCTTTTACAATGGCATGAATCCCCTCACCGCTGGGAGAGACTTCACAGTAGGTATCCAAGTCCTTCAGGATAGCGTCAACTTCTTTTGAGACTTTCCCATCCTTAAAACAATGGTCAAAATCAAAACCCACATGCTTACCTGCGAACATGAACCCGATACCACCTATGCCATTGCCTTTATGGGCGTCCATGTGGCTTATTGCGGCCTCATAGGCTGCCCAGGACGAGCTATTATTGCTCAAGGCATTATTCCCGGTTTTTGGATTGACCGGGCACTTGTCTTCCTTCTTCCAGTTCACCCACTGGTCAAGCTCTATTAGTTCTTTTGGTATATTGTCTTTGTTTACCAGGGAGGCAGCTAGCATTTCACTATTGACATCTTTTGAATTTTTGTTTAGATTAGTTGACATATTAAACACCTCATGTTGTTGGTTTCGGCCCCCTGGGATTGCCCCCCCCAGCGGGGTCTTTGTTTTGGTCATGCTGCCCCCCTTCATGGCGTTACACGGCGAAGTTCAATCCACCACTCTTCAAGCGCGTTTACTGCTTCACGAATTGATTGCGCGGCTCGTCTATGCTCAAATAGAGGTTTCGGCTTCCAAGTAGCCCTTACATGCCGGTCAATCTCATCTAGGGAATCGTGGGCTTCTTTCAAAAAAGCCCGCCACTTCGCTTCCCTTTCGCTGTTGTCGGATTTCATGATGTACCCCCTTCCAGCGCGGCGAGCATCATCGTGACCTTTTCCGCAATATCTGGGGGTATCGGTACGATGCCGTTCATGGCACGGGACCACCAGCATTCGGACCTGGGGAACATTCGGGCCAGTTGCCAGTAGGGAATTTTGTGAGATTGTATTTTGGATTTAAGGGGATGTGGTTCTGGTAATTCGGGGACGAAACTTTTTGCTTGTTCCATAAAAAAGACCTCCGTCACTTAGGGGTTTAAGTGAAGCGGAAGCCTTTAAAAATGGTTCTCAGGATTTTTTTGTTGACCTAAAAACGCCAACACTGGTATGGTGAATCCTGAAGCGCCCATCCGTCCGAGGAAAATCGCTTCACTGAATTTGAGTCGTAGGGTCCTGCTGGTAACAGGTCTTGCGGCTCATTTTTTATGTCTCATAATGTGTATCATTATTCTTCCTATTCAGTCAAGCGCATTTCATTAAGTATCTTTCGCTTTAATCACCCCCTAACGATAAATAAGTAAAATCATCAATACCTTGACCCTCACAATATATTGTGTCTTCCCCGTTTTGCTTGCACTATATTTCCAAAATTCGCCCCCTGGAGAACGGTTCGCGAATGTTAGGTTTTATTAGGCTCTGCAATCGTCGATATGAGCCTGGGGAAAGCGCCCTGGGTCAAACCCTTCTCACGGATTGCTGCCAACAGTTTTAGATTTTGTTCCATATCTGTAAAAAATTACAGTGCTTTTACCGCATCAACAATGCGTTTAAAATCTACCACATAAACGCTTTCATACCGACAAACCATATCCTCAATATCAAACGCATATTGAACCAGCATATCCGCATTGGGTTTGAAGGCCACAACGATATACAGGGGAAAGTCAACGTCCTGCCATTCCGGAACGGGATTAATATTCCGGTCAACCGTTTCATCCTTTGTGGCAATCCGCCAGCCGTGTTCACACTTTACCATCGGAACGGGAGACTTCAGCAGAAACATGACATCTTTTATCATTCTCAATTCAATCCGTGTTCGGCTCATAGCGCGGACAACCAACAGCTCGACGATGTTTTTCTTGCTGTAAAGCCTTACCCGTCCTTTGCCCAGGTTCCCTTCTGACATCGAAACAAGCCCGCTCTCAGTGTAGAATTGAATCCGTCGGGCTGGTATGCCTATTATCTCTTCAATCCGTTTCCGGTTATACGTCACCGATTCATCAACCCGAGATTGCACGTTAAGGTGTTCTGTCACCTCCATGTCGTACTTTGCCATTGTAACCCCCCATAGGTTTATAACCTTAATTCACGTTACTGTTTTATTCTAAGATTGTAAAGTTTTTTAAAGATATTATTTTCAGGTAGGAAAAGAGCTTTTCAATGTTAGGTTCCCGGTGTGTAAAAATATCGTGGTGTGAGGAATGGGCCCCCCGGCTTATTTTGGTACTTTGTGGGAGTGGGTCCCCGGACCTTTTTCGGATTTTGAGGTGCGGGTTGGGGCAGTGATACTAGGTTCATAGACCCTTTGAGAATCCCCTTGATCGGTCCTTTCTCCTATATCCGCCAGCGTCTAGAACCCATGATTTCTCGATGTTTTTTCATTCAAGGATGAACGCCTGTGGCTGGAGGTCTGGAGGATGAAGGGTGAAGGAAGGGGCCGTCCTATGCCGGGGGAGTGCAGGTGGATACGTCCCACATGGAGGTGAACGATACCGAAGCAGAGAAGTACGTCCGGATTGTTGGGGTTTTTTTGGCTGTTAAAAAGAAATGCGTTAGCGTAGGCCCGTACTCTTTATATATCCTTATAACTCCTTTAAGGGGCCTCATAGCCTGTTATAATGCGCGATTTCAGCGTTTTCCATGGTCAATATCCTAGTAAATCATGGTCAATATCCTAGTAAATCATGGTCAATATCCTAGTCTCAGCCGTAGGGCATTGAAACCGTTGGCGTTTCAGGACAAAAAAGGCCCAATCATGGGCAATATCCTAGTCCTTTGGTGCTGGTCGGTTCGATTTCCATACGGTCAACACATCTTTCGGCATGGTCCAGCGTTTTAGAAATCCTTCACGTTTCAATTCAGACAACCCTTTTCGTATTTGTCGGCGGGTTTCGTAATTCGGGATACGGGCCACATTAAGATTGATTGCCCCGGCAATCGTCAGGAAGTGGCATGAATATTCATATTTTCTATGGGACTGGAAGAAACGATACAGGGCTTTTGCCACATCACCTTTCAGGCGCGCCCGCAGACGCATATCAATGCCCGTGATAAAACCTTCAGCGAACATGCGGCCAAAGAACGGGTTCATGGATATATCGAGCTTGTTGGTCTTGTGCTTTATCCTGATAAACGTCAGGATATTCCCGGACATGGTTTCAAGCACTTTCCGGTTCTTCCCCTTTCCTTCCAATGCCTCAAGGGTAAATATGGTTTTCATCAGCATTCTGAGGGATCGCCATACAGTATCGTATGTTCTCTTGTTCGGGTTCTTGTGGATAATCTTCCCGATTTCATAGGCGCTGCATTCAACGTCAAAGGATTTCTGACGCTTTATCATTTCCAGAACGGCCAGCATTACGGTTTCATCGGTTATGCTCAAACATTCATTGCCAGATTCAACGGTGATCCGTCCCCAGGACGTTTCCCAGGACAGCCCCGTTTTGAAGGGCCGATCCTTCAGTTCCCGGCGTGACATCGGAAAGAATGGGCTGATACGGGTCATGGCGGTGGGCAGAAAAGAAAAGGTTTTTTGTTCCGGTGGGTCCGGGCTGCTTTTGGCAATCAGTTCTTTCGCAGCATCCACAGCTTTCGATATGACGGTACTGCCAGACTTCAACCCTTCCAGCACCATGACATCCTGATCGGCCTGGGCATCGTCCAGAGGTATCACCCTGTCTAGCAATTCTCCTATCTCATCCCTTGCCATAACGCCCCTTTTCTGGTATCGTTAGCAGAATAAACAACCCGATTTGCTTGATTGAGTCAACCCTTTTGATACACTTAATTTAACTTGCCCTGGCATACTCTTTAATGATAATACCCACCGCTTTACGGCCCATCCCAAAAACCGCCTTGTAAGTGCCTGATATCGTTACAACGTCCGATAAATTTTTATTATGTCACCTTGTCTCACCTCTGCGCCTGGTGGGCAACACAGAGCGGTTAGGATTTTGGACCAAAGCATCAAATTATCCATCCCCCCGGGAGCGAACCGCAAAGGCCCGCCCGTCACCGGCACGGAAGTACCAGTCCGGGTAGCCGAAGTTGAAGTTGAAGGCCCCGGCAGAAAGGGAACCTCGAGAAACCTTTAGTTTTTTTTCGCCAGACCAGACAAACCATCCAGAAGCTTTCAACAGCGGCGTCATATTCCAGTTCCCTTTCCCATCATCGTAGAGCCCTTCCAGTTCATCCATGGTCGGCATCCGCCAATCGCCACCGTCAAGGTTCAGGCTTTGCACCCAAGACTTGGCTTCGTTCCAGTCCTTGTTTCTATCCGGTCCCGCCTTCCACTCAAGGCCCGTTTTGGTGTCTTTGACAATCCCATTGGCATAGGCCACATAAATGCCGTCACGCTGGATGGCGTTTGAGGTGGATGAAGGTCGTGAATAGGACGGTTTCTTAGGGACGCTCGCCACCTCAACCCGTTGGTTTTGGGATTCACGTTGTTTCTTTTCAAATTCTGCCTTGGCCTGCTCAAACTCCCGACGTTCCCTTTCAAGTCTGGCTTGCTCTTGACTGAATCGGTTATCAGTCCCTCGAGTGGTGAAATAAAAGTTCCCTCTCAATGAGGTGGATTCCCAGGGTATTTGTTCACCCCTTGACTTTGACATCACCGTCGAGCGGACCCCCTGAAACATCTCCAATACCGTGATATTGGGAGTACCGATGTGCTTTAGCAGAGCAGATGTGTATGGGCTGTTCTTACCCCCACCATCCAAAGCCGTCTTCCCTGGAGCCGTGCTGTACGCAATCAAAGACCCGGATGGCGCATTCATAAATGCCAGTCCACTACCTTCGGTCCCTCGCCTCCAGCTACGTTCAAAAGGGTTATCCCTACAAGCATCGAGGATGACGATATTGGTTCTACTCCCGGCGCTCTCCATTTTGGCAAGCACCCTGTCTGCTCGGACACAGTCGTATTCGGCATCATTTGCGGTATCCAATTTCGCATCGACCGGCAACAGATAATTGTTCCCCCTCACCTGGACCCCATGCCCGGCGTAGAAGAACAGGCCCACATTCTTACCCTTCAACCTTCTGCCGAATTTATCCATGGCCCGCTTCATGGTCTTTTGAGAGCAGTCCTCGTACTTCATGACGGTGAAACCCAGAGCCTCCAGCGCCTTCTTAATGGCTCTGACATCGTTCACAGGGTTGTCCAGGCTGCCACCGTGGGCATAATTGCTGTTCCCTATCAGCAGGGCGAGACGTTGTTCCTGGTTGGCTTGGATGGTGGTGGTGAACAGGAGCGACAGGATGATGGTCAGAATGGTTGTGCATATTCGCATGATACCCTCCCTTGTAATATGCTCAAAAACAGGGGTAACAAACATTGAGTGACGGTATTTATGGCGGTACTTTTTAATTTCTCAAAACACAAAGCCTTTTATAGTCCACGTTTCAAGCTCTAATTCGATGGCTGATAGAGCTATCACATTGGGTTTTTGTCCTGTTCATGGCCCCACCTTCCAGGCATCAATCGGAAGTCCATAATGCTCAATGGTAGTATCCAGTCGATCCAGGTCAATATACAGTATCCGCAAAGAGGGCATCACGGATATTAGAAACAGATAATGACTTAATAGCAATCCACAGATCCATCTACGGTTACGGTTCCATCTACGGTTACGGTTCCATCTACGGTTACGGTGTTATAAACTCTCACGAGTTGCATCCCATTTAATATCCTGATGCGTTCCTTTTTTCTATCTTCTCCTTTTAGGTTTCTTAAATTTTTCAAATCACCATAGGTTATGGTTTTAGACAGAAACCCACTGTAAGCAGGTGTAGGTTCCCAGAGCTTTATTACAATGCCAATAAGGCACACGGCTATTACAGTTAAAACAACTTTCGTATATTTGTCCATCATGGCTCCTTCCCTCAATAAAATTGGTCCTCATCCAATAACCTCCTTTAGCACCCTGCTCTTCTTCCCTTTCTTCTCCACATCGTCCAGAATCATCCGGATACCCGTCTCTACCAGGCGGGACTTTGATACCCTGGATCTGTTTTCACCGGCCAACTTCCGTAGATGGTACTGAGCATCCTCCAGAGCATCAACCGAATGCTGCGAGAGGTAATATGTAGCCTTTACCTTATTGTCTGATTTTATGGTATTATGTTTTTCTGTCTTTATGGCTTTCTGTCTTACCGGCTTAATGGTTTTCTTTTCGCCCAGCGCATCGCCCAAGATATCTGGAGTCTCTTTTCTATTTGCCGCCATCGGATATCCTTTCTGTCAGGTTTTGGTAGTCCTTTGAGCCTTGAGAGGACGGAGCATACTCAAAGATGGTTTGACCATAGCCAGGGGCTTCTGAGACCCTGACGTTATATCGGATCGGAGGACACATCAGATCCCTATAATGGTTCTGGAGCTGTTGGAGAATTTCTCCTGACTTCTTGACTCTGCCATCCAGGAAATTGGGGAGGATGTATTTGAGGGAAAGTTTTTTGTTGTGACGTTGAACGTCTGCCATGTTCTCCTGAAAGGCCAGAAGGCCGTCCACGGTGAGTACCTCCAGGGACACGGGACAGAGGACCTCCTCCGCATAGAATAGAACATTGACCGTCATGACGTCCCAGCCTGGAGCGGTATCCAAAATGATGTAGTCATAACCCCTGGTTGATGACAGCGCATCTTTGAGGACTCTCTCCCCTCCGGTTTTCATCTGGGAGATCTCTCTTCTGATAGCAGCTAGAGGTCGCCCCCCAGACAGTATCCAGAAGTTCTCCCTGGCCTCCGCCCTGGCTTGTGATAATTTAATTTCTCCAGAGATCACCTCAGCCAGACCAGCGTCTGGCGTTACCCCTAACACTCTGGAGACCTGGCCTTGAGTGTCCGTGTCCACCAGAAGAACCTTATAACCCTTGAGAGCCAACCCTGCTGAAAGGTTTACTGCTGTGGTTGTTTTCCCGACGCCCCCCTTTGATAAACAGACAGCAATCTTTCTCATTTATTACCTCCCCTCAAACACCTCTCTGGAAACGGCCTCCTGAGAACCACCAGAAGCGCCGTTCTCTGCCTAAGACAGGCTGGCCTATGGGTTGTTTTTAGCCATGCTCTCCTGTGCCATTATGCTGGCATTCTGTTTTTATGGTATTATGGCATGTACGGCTTACTGTATAGAATATTATAAAACGCCACAAGACGCAACATTGAAAAGGCATTAATGAATAAAAACCTGTTCCTTCAGTAAAAATATTCTAATTTTACTGTTCACGGTGGGAGGAAATACATTGAAGGGATATAGGGTTACTGCTTTCGGCCTATACCTAAGTATGGGTTAAGGGGAGAACGTCGATTCTGGTGGGATTCTCGTGGTTCCTAGGGTGGTTTTGGGAGTAACCTTTCGTGGTTCAGTCCCCAGGTTGAGCGGCAATGAGTCAGGGCAGGGAATGGGCTGGGTACGCCCATGAGTGAGCAGAGGTGCTGTGCCGGGCCGGACTAAGGAATCCCTTAATCTGAGGATTCCGGGGGTGGGGGTGTCTCGCCGGTTGGTTGGTTCCATAATTGTAGGTCTCCTATTGATCCCATATCCATCCAGCACAACCCCTACCCATGGCATTCATCCGGTCGTGATCGTTCGTAGGAGGGTCGTATACGGGGGTTTGTTGGCAAGGCGGGCCGCTCAGGGTCTTTGGAGGGAGTCCAATTCATCCCTTGCTCAATTAAAATATTCCTTGCGCACTTGAGTGCTGAAATAAAATTATCCACTGAATGTTCAGGGTTAAGGTTACATCTGCTAGTCTTGAACGAAATTGGTGGCGAAAGGGTGCTTAAAACCTCACTATAAACAGTATTTTTCCCTTGACAGGGTGGATATATAAGAATATCCATTTTAGATGGAATGTGGGATCAAGTCATAGTATGCTGAAATCTTTGCACTTCAGTAGGGTGTTGCATACAAGAACTCCGATTTGAACACAAATGCTGGCTATGTCGGGATAGGAACCATTGCCGCACTGTCCAATAGGTTAGCGATATTAGAGAAGAATTAGGACGTTTCCCCACAAGAGAGGTACTAATCATGAGCAAGATACTCGGAAAAGTCTTTTTGTTGGCACTCGTTTCCCTCTTTATTTTCTCATCAGGTGTTTTCGCCAAACCAGTATCTATGCAAATGGCGGAAGACGTAGCCCGTACCCATCTCAGGGCCAATAATGAACGTGAAAGATTAGCTGCTCTGACAGCACGAAAGGTTTTTGAGAAACGCTCTATCTCAAAGCCTGCCATTATTGAACTAAAAGACAACCAGACCGGAGAAATCCTTGCCTATGTCCTGGGTTTAAATCCAAAGGGTTTTATTGTAGTTTCCCCTGATACCGATATCACCCCTGTCATTGCCTATTCATTTGAAGGTAATTTTCCACTGGAGGACTTTCAGGACAACGTGCTGCTGCACATGGTCACTAGGGATATGGAGAACCGCCTTGAAGCCATTCCCATTGTCTCTAATGACCTTAAAGAAAAGAATAACGACCTGTGGGAAAAGTACCTGTCGGCAGAAAACTCGTTTATTGAAACACAGGCAAGCGCCACAACCTATGGTCCGTATCTCAAAACGACTTGGGATCAAGGATATCCCTATAATAAATTTTGTCCGTATGACCCATATTACTATTATTCTCAGGGTCTTAAAATCCGATGCCCTGTTGGCTGCATAGCGACTGCTATGGCACAAATCATAAACTATCACCAGTATCCGTCGTCTGTTACCTTTACCAGCAATGATGATTATTTGTATTGGTATAAAGAAACCGGCCTTTGGGTTTTGCTTAGTGAACTTCCCCCATATTTTGATCCTGCATCTGCAAGCATATCCAGTATCACTTACCCCGCTTCAACCGATATGGCAGCCGAACTTTCTTATGCGTGCGGGGTTTCTGTTGAAATGGGATATACGGAGGCGGAATCAGGCGCAACTCATGCAGATGCTGCCTATGCTTTTAATAATAAATTCGGGTATTCGTCAGCTACTTGGGTGCCGTACCAATTTCCTTACACAACTTCGTTTACTGTTAAACTCCAGAAGAATATGAGGAATAAGCAGCCCGCCCTACTTGGAATTGAAAAAGCAGACGGAACTGGTGGGCATTCAATTGTATGTGACGGTTATATTCATGAGGAACCGGTTTTTTATCACTTGAATTTCGGGGGGAGCGGCAACCCTGATCCCAGCTCACGTTGGTGGTACGCTTTACCTTCAGGGATGCCTGGAGATTATGAATTCGGTAAGGTCATTGACGGTGTCTTAGACATCAAATCACCCCTCGGAGGCAACGACTACTGTAGAGATTACGGTCCCTGTTCCGAAGGTCAAGGTGACTGTGATCCTGGTCAATGCCAAAGTGGCCTTACATGTGTCAATGATGTAGGGCCAAAGTATGGCTGGAGTCAAGCTACTGATGTTTGTGAGAAGTCTACTGGAGGTGGAACCGGAACCCCTGGAGGCAACAGCTACTGTACAACATCCAACCCCTGTTCAGCTGGTCAAGGCGACTGTGATAGTAACGCTGAGTGTCAGAGCGGCCTTACATGTGTCGATAATGTGGGGGCTGCGTATAGCTATAGATCAATTGTTGAGGTTTGTGAAAGGACGTCTGGTGGAACTCCTGGAGCCAACAACTACTGTGCAAAGTACGGTCCCTGTTCAAAAGGTCAAGGTGATTGTGATAGTGACGCTCAATGCCAGAGCGGCCTTAAATGTGTCAATGATGTAGGACCCAACTATGGCTGGAGTTCAGCTACTGACGTTTGTGAATAAATAAAAGAGATGTTACCTCAGGAAATTGAACCTGTTCAATATTGAATGTTGAGGGCATCTCTTCGCTTTTCTGGCTCAAAACTTCAAGATATTATCAAAAATGGTCAGTCCGCACTGTACCCTCATCGGTAACCTCCATGACATTTGGCAGCAACTGCGGGACCGTCAAGGAGCGTGGTGATCTAAATGGCTCGTATATGAGGTTCCCGACACCGGGAAATAGTCGTAAAAAGAATGCTTTTCCCCCGAAAACGGGCGGGGGGTGGGTTGTCGGCTCGGCTGTTGGGACTCA
>Ga0233437_1005045_pt1 | contig 14819 bp, 3 predicted proteins | sample SI_122_August201_FD_182714 | JGI IMG/M metagenome (GOLD analysis project Ga0233437, IMG submission 182714) | Seawater microbial communities from Saanich Inlet, British Columbia, Canada - SI_122_August2016_200_MG | ecosystem: Environmental > Aquatic > Marine > Inlet | place: Canada: British... | reverse complement strand
TACCGTAGTATGTATGGTGATTTCTTCGGTCTCACTACCGGCGCCTACTTTTGGTCTTCGAGTGAGTACAGCAGTTCACACACCTGGGACCGGAGCCTCTTTTTTACCTCCGATATAGTAGGTCGGCACCAAAACAGTAAGGGAAGCGGTTGTTCAGTTCGTTGCTTGCAGGGTGAATATATAAACCTACCCCCTGAACTTCCTTCTTTTCCCATTCCTGAGGATGGAGCAGAAGGCCAATTCATAGGAATTGATCTTTCGTGGATATGCACTGATCCTGAATACGACCCTTTAACTTATGATATTTATTTTGGTACGGAAGCCACACCACCACAGGTAGCAACAGCCCAAACAGAAACAACTTATGATCCCGGCACATTAGAATATAACACAGAATATTTTTGGAAAATTGTAGCCCACGATGACCACGAAAATACAACCGTAGGAAGTGTTTGGAGTTTTACAACCGAAGAAGAAGGAATAATATGGCAATGCGGCGAACCATTTAACGACCCTCGCGATGGACGAACCTACAACAGCATACAAATTGGCACTCAATGCTGGATGGCCGAAAACCTGAACATTGGCACAATGATAAACGGAGCTGTAGAAATGACAGACAATAGTATTATTGAAAAATATTGTTATTTAAATAATCTGGCAAATTGCATAACTTATGGTGGTTTATATCAATGGAATGAAATGATGGAATATATCACAACACAAGGTACACAAGGCATTTGCCCAAGCGGATGGCATATTCCTACCGATGATGAATGGAAAATACTTGAAGGCACGGTTGATAGCCAATATCCTGTAGGCGACCCGATTTGGAATAATACAACATGGCGAGGTTATGATGCAGGAAAAAACCTTAAATCCACAAGTGGATGGTACTCTAATGGTAACGGCTCTGGACTTTATGGCTATGAGGCCCTTCCCGGCGGTTACCGTGCCAGCGGTTATTTCTACTCTCTCACTAGCAACGCCTTCTTTTGGTCTTCGAGTGAGTATAGCAGTTCAAGAGCCTGGACCCGGGACCTCTACTATGGCAGCGATGAAGTCTACCGTGACGATGACTATAAGGGAAACGGTCGTTCGGCTCGTTGCTTGCAGGATTAGTATTCGATTATTTGATATTTAACGCTCTGTCTCGCCTATGGCGAGACTGATTTTTTTTTGCAAAATTGAAAATTATGATATTTTGGGGGTTGGGATTGATTTTATTAAAAAGGATTTCGGCTGGCATCCGTTTGTAACAAGTGCCTTGTTATATTATTAAGTAAAATGGAATAAAGTTAAACCTAAACCCACCACGCTACCGCACAATTGTATCGTGTGGTTTTATGAAACGAAGCACAGCCCTCCCTATTTTTTAGGGAGCGTTTGGGTGCGTAAAAGTAAAAAGATTCCATCTTTTCAAAAGATGGAATCTTTAATCCAAGGGAATATAAGGGACTAAGCCCCGAATAATTTACACAGAAAAATCAGTGTTAATCAGTCAAATCAGTGTCCTGTTTTTCTTTGTTTGCAGCGAAACTGTGATTCATAATCTGTAAACCCACCTTCCATAGTATTACGGAGGACAGGTCTGTGACTAATTTTATTTTTATAACTTTTCCGAGTGGGTTCGTTTGTAATTAAAATTTTATTTAATTTAGTAGCAATTATTAATCATAAAAAAATATACACATGACAACAAAACTTAACTTTTACATTTTATCTTTAATGCTATTAATTTGGGGATCATCTTTTGCCCAGCCTTTTGTTAATATAAATGCCGGCCTGACAGGTTTGCACTGGAGTGATGTTGCATGGGGCGATTATGATAATGACGGCGATTTGGATGTCATTGTTGCAGGGCTTGATTCAGGAAGTAATGGAGTTACCAAAATTTACAAAAATAACGGGAATGATTTATTTACAGAAGTGTCAGGATTACCTTTTCCGGGAACATTTGTCGGGGATATTGCCTGGGGTGATTATGATGCAGATGGTGATCTGGATATCATTATTCAGGGATATACTACATCATCGCAAATAACAACACTTTATGAAAATACAGGCAATGATATTTTCATCGATTCCGGCGTAATTTTTCCTGCTCTTGCCGATGGTTCCGTAAGTTTTATGGATTTTAACAATGATGGCCATCTCGATATTCTGATAGTAGGATTTGACGGTGCAGGCCAACTTGTTAAAATATATAAAAATCATGGTGATGCGACTTTTACGGAGATAAACGTTGATTTCCCTCCTTCAATAAAATCTTCTTATGAATGGTGTGATTATGATAATGATGGGGATATGGATGTTTTTCTTTCGGGGCTAAATACGGATTATAGTTTGATTTCAAGATTATATAAAAACAACGGCGACGAAACATTTACGGAAACCGAAAATAGTTTTTCTGATGCCTGGCTTGGTGATGCGGCCTGGGGAGATTACAACAGTGATGGTTATCCCGATATTTTGTTATCCGGATTTACTTTTTCAGGTAGAATCGCTGAAATTTACAAAAACAATGGCGATGGGACATTTTCACTTCTTACAACGGCAGGTTTAACGGGAGTTTCGCATTCAAGTTCAATTTGGGGTGATTATGATAATGACGGAGATTTGGATATTTTTATTGGCGGGACTTATGAACAGGGAGGAACCTGGCCGCGTGTAACCGATGTATTTATTAACAATGGAGATGATACTTTTACTCAGGCAGGTTTGAATTTTGCAGTTGATTGTTACTGGGGTGAATCGGCATGGGGCGACTATGATTCCGATGGAGACCTTGATCTTATTTGTTGCGGACATGATGATGCAGGAGGCAGTAATACGATTATTTATAGAAATGATAACCTCACAATAAATTCTGCCCCTGAACCACCTCAAAACTTAGTAACTGATGTTGTTGACAATAAAGTGTTTTTAAGCTGGGATGCTTCAACTGATAATGAAACACCTTCAGCAGGATTAACTTATAATGCTTATTTAAGAACTCTTGCCGGAGATATGATCTGGAGTTCAATGTCGAATATTGATAATGGATACAGATTATTGCCTGCTTTAGGCAATACAAACCAGAATTTATCATGGATAATTGATGGATTAGAAGATGGGAGTTATTTTTGGAGTGTGCAAGCACTTGATAACAATTTTAAAGGGTCGGAATTTGCAACTGAAGAAAGTTTTACAATTGGAACAAACTCTCAAACCTTTTTATTGGAATTTGGTTTCCAGTTTATTTCATCAGGTATTATTCCCGATGATCCTGATATGTTAGTTGTGATTGAAGAAATTTTATACGATAACCTTGATTTTGTAAGAAATTCACTTGGCCAGACCTTACGAAAAATCGGCTCGAACTGGGTTAACGGCATTGGCGACTGGATTGTTGACGAAGGTTATCTTGTAAAAATGTTTGCCGATGATTCATTTACAATTTATGGCTCTCCGGTTGATCCTTTAACTCCAATCTTTGTAGTAACAGGATTCCAGTTTGTAAGTTTCTTTCCCGAAACTCCAATGGATGCATTGGATGCATTTACCACCATCATTGGTGATGATCTTGATTTTGTAAGAAATTCACAAGGCCAGACATTACGCAAAATTGGCCCTAATTGGGTTAATGGAATCGGTGATTGTCAGCCCGGTGAAGGTTATCTTATTAAAATGTTTGCCGATGGTATTCTATTTTATCCCGGTTCCTCATCATTTACTTGTGGCGATCCCTTTACCGACCCTCGTGATGGAAAAATTTACAACACCGTTCAAATTGGCGACCAATGCTGGATGGCTGAAAACCTGAATATAGGTGAGATGATTATTGCTGGTCCTCCATACCAAACTAACAATGGAATAATTGAAAAATTCTGCTATGAAAACGATCCTACAAATTGTGATCAATATGGCGGATTATATCAATGGAATGAAATGATGCAATATGTAATCGATTCGGCAACACAAGGTATTTGCCCAGAAGGTTGGTATTTACCCACAGATTTTGAATGGAAAATTTTAGAAGGCACAGTTGATAGTCAATATCCTGTTGGCGACCCTGTTTGGGATAGTACAGGAATTCGTGGTTTTGATGCAGGATTAAATTTAAAATCCACAAATGGATGGTATGATGGTGGTAACGGAACTGACCTTTATGGTTTTAATGCCCTTCCAGGCGGTTCATACCTCGATAGTTATGGTAGTTTCGGCCTGATTGAATATTGGGCCTTCTTTTGGTCTTCTACTGTAGGTAGTACATATAACGCCTGTTTGCGGAACTTAAGGTACGATGATGATGGCATAGCTCGTGAATCCCCCGATAAGCGTTATGGTTCTTCAGTCCGATGCTTGAAGGATAACGGGAGAAGCTCGTTTGAGAATTTGTCTATTTTGGATAAAAAACGTTCTTATGAATTGTCAGACCCGAAAAGAAAAAGCAATGAAGCTGTTCACTTTATTTTCGAAGGTGGTAATCCAGCCGAAGCGGTTTTTACAATTTACATTGAAGGTCTAAATATTGGTGATGAAGTAGCTGCTTTCAATGGCTATAAAATGGTTGGGACTGTTAGAATTAATTCTCAAAACGCTTTTGAGAACGAACTTCCTGTATTTAGTACTTTAATTAGCGGACAAGGTTACGAAGAAGGCAATCCGATAATACTAAAAGTCTGGTCTGAAAATAATATTGTTCCATCCGATTTCACTATGGAAGCTATGTATGATTCTTATGTTTCGGATGTTTACCCTGATGAAGATGGGAAATATAGTGTAGTAGAAATTATAAAGGTAACTTCGATTGTAAATGATGAAGTAATTGTTTATCCAAATCCGGCTACTGATCTGATTAATATTGTTTCTTCAAAAGAGATAAAAGGTATTTCAGTTTTCAATTATGTTGGCCAAGTTGTTTACTATGGAAATGAAACTCAAATTAATACCGGTAATTTCGAATCGGGTGTTTATATTGTTAGGATAGAAACTTGTAATTGTATTGTAACTCACAAAGTAACTATCAAATAAATTTATGATTTTATTAATCAATTTATTAATGAGAAAACTTTTATAATTATGAAAAAGCTTGTTTTATTATTGACTTTCGCAATTTTTACATTTTCTGCTTTTGCTCAATGGACATGGCAAAATCCTTTACCACAAGGCAATCCTTTAAGAGATGTTGTTTTTACTAAGGAGAAAACCGGATATATGGTAGGACATTCCGGGACTATTCTGAAAACCGATGATACGGGTAATAGTTGGTCTATTATTTATACCGGTGTAACTGCTGATTTATATTCCGTTTGTTTTACCGATACTTTATCAGGATGTGCCGTTGGTACAAATGGCACTGTTTTAAAAACAAATGATGCCGGTGAAAGCTGGTTTACTGTTAGTTCAGCATCAACAGAAGACCTTAATACAGTATATTTTTTGGATTCCTGTACCGGGTTTATAGGTGGTAGTTCGGGTACATTATTGAAGACTGAAGATGCAGGTAATTCATGGTATCCTATAAATATTAACTATAATGACAAATATCATTCTATTTGTTTTACCGACAAGGATACCGGTTATTTATTAGGGTGGGGGTCTCTATTAAAAACAGTTGATGGAGGTGTCAGTTGGTTCCTGTTAAATATAGGAACATATTTTAATCTACAATCTGTTTATTTTATTAATGCAAATACTGGTTTTGTAGTTGGAGAAATGGGAGAAATTTTAAGAACAACTGATGCCGGACTGACATGGTCAAACATTAATTCTGGATCAATTGATATATTATTTGATATTTATTTTACAAGTGAGAAAATAGGCTATATTGTCGGAGGGGTAGTTTTTTATACTTCTATAATATTAAAAACGGAAGACGGTGGATTAACCTGGACTAACCTTTACTCTGGTTCAGAAAATTGTTTGTTTTCAATAGACTTTATTAACGATAGTACGGCTTTTGGAGCAGGTTGGCTTGGGGGCATTAAAACTGAAGATGCTGGAAGTAGCTGGACTTTATTGTATTCAGGCTTATCTAATAATTTGTATTCTGTTTATTTTACCGATACTTCTACAGCTTATGCTGTTGGGAAACATGGTACTATACTAAAAACAATTGATTCAGGGTCTGAATGGGTGCAAAAAACACCGGTAATAAATTCATCCTTAAGATCAGTTTATTTTATAGATCAGAATAATGGTTATTCTGCCGGGGATAATGGTAAAATCCTTAAAACAAATGATGCAGGCGAAACTTGGTACGTACTTAATACCGGAATTAGCGATGATTTATCTTCTATATTTTTTGTAAATTCAAACAAAGGTTATGCTGTGGGATCAGACGGTGTTATTATTTCAACGGAAGATGCAGGTGTTACATGGATTATCGACAATCCTATTACTGATTTAGATCTGCTTTCAGTTTGTTTTCCTACTGAAAATACAGGATATGCTGTTGGTGGTGAATATAATGCAACTGAATATGTCATTTTAAAAAAACCTTCTGATGATGAAGATTGGATTGAGTTGGATGCAGGAGAAGATTTTTGTTTACAATCAGTATTTTTTATTAATGAAGACACCGGATTTGCTGCTGGAGGTGATGCGTCATTTTCATACGGTAATGCTGTTGTTTTAAAAACAACAGATGGAGGAATGTCATGGGAAGATAAGTTTTTGGAAGACATGTATAGATTTCATTCAATTCACTTTGTAGATGAAAATTTCGGATTTGCAGCAGGTAGGAGAGGACTTATATATAAAACATGCGACGGCGGAGAAAATTGGGAAAATATGGTTTCCCTTACAAATAATTATTTATGGTCAGTATTTTTTACAGATGAAAATCATGGATGGGTTGTTGGCGCTAAAGGTACAATATTACATTATTCTTTTGGTGGTAATACAAATCCGATTATTACTGTTTCGCCTATTTCAATAGAGCAGATTTTAGGGCCCAATCAAAATGCTAACCAAAATTTTACAATAGGAAATATTGGAGTCAACGACCTTGAATTCGAAATAGCGGTAGTTTATAATATTGATGATAAAATTACAGAGGTTTTTAAACCAACTGCTACTATTTCAAACACTTTAGAATCTGTTCAGCTTTCATCTTCAACAGCACCTAATTACAAATCTGATTCACCTAATCTCACTCCATCCGATGATGTTGTTTTACATTATGATAACGAAAATTATTCTGCTATAGGTTGGGCAAATTCATACGATATTGAAGTTGCAGCTATGTTTCCGCAATCAATAACAGGAACTTATGTCGGAATGCAAATTAACTCAGTTGATGTATATATCAATGACGTTGGTGCAAGCTTTTATTTAAGAATTTATGGCATGGGTACAAATTGTGAGCCAGGCGAACTTTTGGTAGAGCAATTCTTTGCTCCTCAGGGTGCAAGTTGGGAAAACATTATACTTGATGAGCCTTTAAATATAACAGGTGAAGATATTTGGATTGGATATGCTTTCCTTCAGTTTCCCTTATCTCTTTTTGTCCCGGGTTGCGATGCAGGGCCTAATGATCCTAACGGGGACTGGATAAAAATAGGTGCAGGCTGGAGTCATCTTTCAGCTAATCCTGAGCTTCCGTATAACTGGAACATCAGAGCTAACTTAAGCGGCGAGCCTATTCCACAGTGGTTATCAGTTGAACCATCCGGAGGAATCATAAATTATCAGGCAACTCAGGAAATTAATGTTAATTTTAATACTGATAGTCTTACTATAGGTAATTATGAAGCAAATCTTGTTATTATTAGCAACGACCCTGAAACTCCTGTTCTTGAGGTTCCCATATCATTAACTGTGGATACGGCAACTCATACTATAAATGTAAATTATGGGTATCAGTTCGTGTCAACAAATGTTGATCCAATCAATGATGATATGTTATTTATGGTTGGTGACATATTAAATGAAAATCTTGATTTTATAAGAAATTCACAAGGACAAACCCTAACCAAAATCGGCCCAAACTGGGTTAACGGTATTGGCAAATGGATTGTTTCGGAAGGCTATCTCTTTAAAATGTTTGCCGGTGATTCGTTCACAATCAATGGAACTTTGGTTAATCCAATAACTCCGATTCCTGTAGAAACAGGATTTCAATTTATAAGTTATTTACCGGAAAACCCGATGGATGCCTTGCTTGCCTTTGAAACTATTATCGGTGATAGTCTTGATTTTGTAAGAAATTCACAAGGTACAATGATTCGAAAAATCGGCCCGAACTGGGTTAACGGAATTGGTGACTGTCAGCCGGGTGAAGGCTACCTGATAAAAATGTTTGCCGATGGCATTTTAATTTATCCAAGCCCCACACCATTTATTTGCGGCGATCCTTTTACTGATACTCGTGATGAGCAAATCTACAACACCGTGCAAATTGGCGAGCAATGCTGGATGGCTGAAAACATGAATATAGGTGAAATGATAAACGGTTCTGAAGAAATGACAGACAATGGTATAATTGAAAAATATTGCTATGAAAACAATCCGTTAAATTGTAATGAGTATGGTGGATTATACCAATGGAACGAAATGATGCAATATGTAACCGACACAGCGACACAAGGTATTTGTCCGGAAGGTTGGCATGTTCCTTCAGATTATGAATGGAAAATTTTGGAAGGTACAACTGACCATATATATCCTGTTGGCCACCCCCATTGGAATGATTATGGATGGAGAGGGTATGATGTCGGCTTAAATTTAAAATCTACAAGTGGTTGGTTAGAAAACGGTAATGGCCTTAACACATATGGATTCACTGCACTTCCCGGTGGTGTGCGTTACGATGGTGGTAGTTTTTTCTACGAATTGGGCTACCGTGGCTTCTTCTGGTCCTCTTATGGTACAAGTACAATATACGCCTGGTACCGGTTTATGAGCAATTATGATAAGGTTTACCGTTACTATAGCAGTAAGATTTACGGTTTTAGTGTGCGTTGCTTAAAGGATTCCTTGATATTTGACAAATTATCGATTTGGAATAATAACCGAGCTTATGATTTGTTAGATACGAAGACTATGAACAACGAATCTGTTCACTTTATTTTCAAAAGTGGTAACCCCGCCGAAGCAGTTTACACACTTTACATCAAAGGCCTGAAAATCGGCGATGAAGTAGCAGCTTTCGATGGTGATAAAATGGTTGGATCAGTTAAGATCAATTCTCAAAATCCCTTTGAAAACGAACTTCCGGTATTTAGTACTTTAATTAACGGACAAGGCTACGAAGAAGGCAATCCGATAATATTAAAAGTCTGGTCTGAAAATAAGATTGTTTCATCTGATTTCACTATGGAAACAATTTATGATGCTTATGTTTCGGATGTTTATCCTGTTGATGACGGCAAATATAGTATTGTAAATATTACAAAGGTAACAATTGAAAATATGGAGGAAAGATTTTCTGTTTATCCAAATCCTTCAAAAGGAATATCTAATATTTCACACAAAGGAATTAAAGGTGATATTCAAATTAAAGTGTTTGATTTAAGAGGTAAAGAATATTCTATTTTTGAATTAAGCGGTACGACTTCAACCAAACTTGACTTAACTAAATTAACTCCCGGAGTTTATTTTATTAGCTTTAGAGGCAAAGACTTTAGGCAGGTTAAAAAGATTGTAATTAAATAGATATTTTAAACGCAGAGTCGCAAAGTTGCAGAGAAAAAAATGATTCATTCTCAAATACTTAAAAATTGAACCTCTGCATCTCGGTGTCTCAGTGTTCAATCAAACAAATGTTCTAAACGCTTAACAAAAATATAAACAGATGAAAAAACTAAAACTGTTTCTAATCTTATCTGCATTAACATTGGTATTAGTTTTTGAAACCCAAGCCACAATTATTAATGTCCCTGCTGATTACCCAAATATCCAAGCCGGTATTAGCGCTGCTGTTGATGGAGATACGGTGCTTGTGCAACCCGGAACCTATGTGGAAAACATTAACTTTAATGGAAAAAATATTACTGTCACCTCATTATTTCTAACTACCGGGGATACAACCTTTATTTCTGCTACTGTAATTGATAAAGCTCAAAACGGGCCGGTAGTAACATTTACGAATAATATTGATAGCACAGCAGTATTGTGCGGATTTGCTATTACCAATAGCAGTGCTCAGTATATAGGAAATATGATCGCTTGCTTACAATCCGGGCCGACTTTGTGCCATTTAAAAATAAGCGGTAGTATTTACAGTCCTACGGTAAGCGGGGGTGGTATTTGGTGTATGAATTATTCCAGCCCGAATATCTCAAATGTAACTATTTTCGATAACGAAGCAGCCTCAGGCGGAGGTATTTACTGTTACCTGTACTCTAATCCCAAACTCAGGGATGTAGTGATAAAAGGTAATTATGCGCTGTTTGGCGGGGGGATATATTGTAATAACAATTCCAGTCCGGAACTGGTAGATGTAATAATAACCGGAAATGAAGCAGCTAATTTTGGCGGTGGAATAGAGTGTTATGATCATTCAAATCCGGTAATGATAAATGTGCTTATTACCGGTAACATTGCAGAAACCGGTGGCGGAATCTATGCCGGGAACCACTTTAGTCCTATAATGACTAATGTCACTGTTACTGCTAACGAGGCTGAAAATGCAGGCGGGGTTCGCTTTTACAGTAATTTTTATCCGGTTATTGTGAATTCCATTTTTTGGAATAATATTCCAAGTGAAATCGACCTGTTTGATGAGATGTTTAATAGCACTATCACTGTTTCTTACTCTGATATTGATGGGGGAGAGGCAGGGATAATTACCAATAATAACTTTACCGGAACAATTAATTGGGAAGAAGGCAATATTGATGCCGATCCATTATTTGTCGATCCCTCAAATGGAGATTATCATTTAACCGAAAATTCCCCATGCATTGATGCAGGCGATCCAAATTCACCTTTAGATCCTGATGGTACAATTGCAGATATGGGAGTTTTCTATTTTGACCAATCTCAACCGTTTATTGAAATTTCAGGCCCTCAAAGCGGAGTTTGGCCTTCGGGTAATTTATATCACGTGATTGGTGATGTTACGGTACCCAATGACGATACACTGATAATTGAACCCGGTGTTACCATTAAATTTATGGATTATTATTCATTTATTATCTTTGGTACTTTGATAGCTGCTGGAACCGAAACTGACTCTATTTATTTTACGTCAGGGCAGTCTTCTTGTAATCCGGGTGATTGGAACAGGATAAGATTTGAAGGTTCTTCAAATGATAATAGTATTATTTCTTATGCGTATATTAAATATGCAAGTTTTGGAATCTACTGTAATGAATCTTCTCCTATCATTAGCAATAATATTATCAGTAATAATTCTGATGGAATCTACTGTAGCAATAATTCTTCCCCTACCATTTGCAATAATACTATCAGTAATAATTCTTATGATGGAATCTGCTGCGGTGATTTTTCATCCCCTACCATAATAAGCAATAATATTATTAGTAATATTTCTTATGGAATCTACAGCTTTACTTCTTCTTCCTGTACTATAAGTAATAATACTATTAATAATAATGGACTAGGGATTTGGTGTTATGATTCTTCCCCTACCATTAGAAATAATATTATCAATGATAATAATGATATTGAAATCTTCTGCTATTATTCATCCCCAACTATAATAAGCAATAATATTACCGGTAATAATAATGGAAACGGAATAGATTGCTATTATTCATCCCCATCTATAAGCAATAATACTATAAGTAATAATTTTACGGGAATCTATTGCAACAATAATTCGTCACCTACAATAAGCAAAAATACTATTAGTAATAATACTTATGGAATTTACTGCAATTATTATTCTTCCCCTTCAATAAGCAATAATACTATCAATAATAACAATAATGATGGAATATACTGCAAGGTTTTTTCTTACCCTTTTATTGTTAATAATATTCTTTTTGAAAATAATTATGGAATAAACGCAGAAACAGCACCTGCATCATTAGAGTATAATTTGTTTTGGGAAAATAATACTACAGCTATAGGAGAGGGTTTGCCCGCTGCTTTTGGAGATATTGTTACGATTAATACAAATGGAAATCCTTGCGATATTTATTATAATTTATTTATGGATCCCTTATTTATGGATCCGGCAAATTTTAATTTTTATTTACTGGAAAATTCACCATGCATTGATGCCGGCGATCCTTCATCTCCTTTGGATCCTGACGGAACAATTGCAGATATGGGGGCTTTTTATTTTGATCAGCCACAATTTACACAGCAAATAATTCTTTCATCAGGTTATAGTTTTGTGTCTTCGCATATTATTCCGGATAATCCCGACATGTTAATTGTAATTGAAGAAATATTAAACGAAAATCTTGATTTTATAAGAAATTCACAAGGACAGACATTACGTAAAATCGGCCCTAATTGGGTTAATGATATTGGAGACTGGATTGTTGATGAAGGATATCTTGTTAAAATGAATGCCGCTGATTCATTCACTGTCGAAGGAACTTTGGTTGATCTAACAACTCCGATCCCCTTAGAAACAGGATTTCAGTTTGTAAGCTATTTCCTTGAAACTCCGGTGGATGCTTTGATAGCATTTGCAACTATCATAGGTGATGATCTTGATTTTGTAAGAAATTCACAGGGACAGACATTACGAAAAATCGGCCCGAACTGGGTTAACGGAATCGGTGATTGTCAGTCCGGTGAAGGTTATCTTATTAAAATGTTTGCCGATGAAATACTGATTTATCCTGTTTTCTTTGCTTGTGGCAATCCCTTTACCGATCCACGGAATGGACAAACTTACAATACTGTTCAAATAGGTGATCAATGCTGGATGGCTGAAAACTTGAATATTGGTGAGATGATAAATGGCTCTGAAGAGATGTCAGATAATTCTGTTATTGAAAAATACTGCTATGATGATGATACTACAATTTGTTTAGAATACGGCGGTTTATACCAATGGAACGAAATTATGCAATATGTAACTGACACAGCAATACAGGGGATTTGCCCTGAAGGTTGGTATATTCCTACAGATAATGATTTTACAATACTTACAGATTTTCTTGGAGGAGAAAGTGTAGCAGGAGGAAAACTGAAAGAAACCGGTTTCGAACATTGGAATCCACCTAATACAGGTGCTACAAATGAAAGCGGTTTCTATGCATTTGCAGGGGGATATCGTTTTGAAAATGGTTTTTTCGACCATTTGAATGAGCGTTGCTACCACTGGTCTTCCACTGAAAGCGGAGAGCATAATTCATGGTTCCGGTTCCTGAACTATTATTATAATAGTGTGTATCGTGGTGGTTATGATAAGAGCGGTGGTTATAGTGTTCGTTGTATAAAGGATAATTCGAAATATAAAAAATTGTCCTTAAAAAATGAAAACAGGATTTATAATCTTTCAGAACCTGAAAATTCTGAAACTGAACCGGTTTACTTTGTCTTTTCCGGAGGCAATCCTGCTGATCCTGTTTTTGCAATTTATGTTGATGGCCTGGAAATTGGCGATGAAGTTGCAGCTTACAATGGAGATTATTTGGTTGGAGCTGTTAGGATTAATTCTGAAAACGCTTTTGAAAATGAACTTCCTGTATTTAGTACTTTAACCAAAGGTCAAGGTTACGAAGAAGGTAATCCGATTATATTAAAAGCCTGGTCTGAAAATAATATCGTTCCGATTGATTTTACTATGGAAACTATGTATGATTCTTATGTGTCGGATGTTTACCCTAAAGGAGATGGGAATTATAGTGTTGTTAATATAACTAAAGAAATGAATGAAACGGCTGAGGAAACAATATCGGTTTATCCAAATCCTTCAAAAGGAATATTTAATTTCTCAATCGAGGGAATTGAAGGTGATATTCAAATTAATGTAATAGATATAAGAGGTAAAGAATATTATAATTTTGAAATAAACGTATCAGCTTCAACTCAACTTGATTTAACGGAGTTAGCTACGGGAGTTTATTTTATTAGCTTTAGAGGCAAAGACTTTAGGCAGGTTAAAAAGATTGTAATTAAATAGATATTTTACCGCAGAGTCGCAAAGTTGCAGAGAAAAAAATAATTCATTCTCAAATACTTAAAAATTGAACCTCTGCATCTCAGCGCCTCAGCGTTCAATCAAACAAATGTTCTAAACGCTTAACAAAAATATAAACAGAAGAATAATTTATCTGAAAATACTTGTATAGAAGTCTATAACTTTAGAAATAGGAGAAATCAAGGAAATAAGGGGAATTTAGGAAATTAGAGGGGTATCCGAAATCCGACTGTCAACTTTAGCTTTAGCAAAGGAGGAAAACCCGAAACCTGAATTTAATGAAATATGAAAAAATTTAATCGTTTTAGCTGTTTTATCCCAAAACTATTTGCCCTGGCTAAAATAACGCGCATTTTCCGAAAAAATAAAGATTATTATTTCTGTAATACAATAACATAGCTCGCTCTTACTGTCTTATTATATGATACTTATGAAACCTAAACCGTTTTAGCTAAACTGTTTAGTAAAATTTTTTAATTAATCCTGTATTTCATGTGATTTTATTTTTTTCTTATTGTATATTTGCAATCCATACGCTTAGTAGAGCCTAATTGTGCATAGGAAAATGACGAAAATTAATAGATTAACAGTGAAGGCAAGTAAATCTAAATATACATGCTTGTTTCAAGAGACAGGTATGCTTTTTTGTTTATCAAATAAATTTTTAACTAAAAAATTAAAACGTATGAAAAAACTTACAAGTTTATTTATTTTAATGATTTTCGGATCATCAATATTATTTGCTCAAATGACTACAAGA
>Ga0233437_1005043_pt1 | contig 14830 bp, 14 predicted proteins | sample SI_122_August201_FD_182714 | JGI IMG/M metagenome (GOLD analysis project Ga0233437, IMG submission 182714) | Seawater microbial communities from Saanich Inlet, British Columbia, Canada - SI_122_August2016_200_MG | ecosystem: Environmental > Aquatic > Marine > Inlet | place: Canada: British... | reverse complement strand
ATTTTTCCAAGCCAATATCTTTTTTCATCAAGGCTTAAAGGTTTTATGCTGTGTATCCAGACCTGGTAATTGCCAGGGGAGGTCTCTACAACCATCCTGCCATGTTTAAAAATATTTGCTCCTGACTTGTGATGCTTGCAAAGCAGGGTTTGGTTGAGATCATCAGCAAGCAGATAGTATGGCTCAATTTGTTGATCCGGCTTAACAAGGATGTGCCTGTTATTAGCATTTTCGGCTTTTAGATATGGGATGTTTTTTGGTTCGGATTTTACAATCCATCTGCCTTTTTTCTCATCAAGAACAGCAAGGTTGCATTGGTTATTAAAAAATTGGTTTATTTTCCACAAAATATTTTTCATGCGGGTAAGCCCAAGTGTAAAATACCCTTGGGCTATGGTATTTAAAAATCAGGTTCAAGGATATCTTCTTCAGGTTCTTGAAAGATCCATGTCCCGGTTTTTATCTGCTTAAGACTCATAATGATTATATCCAGCATAACACTTGTCATTAAACCTGTTGCCTGTTCTAATTTTGCTTCTATCTCTTCTTCATATATGTCCATATTATCCTCATTATGATTTGGGCTTTCTTGAAAAAACTTCAAGAAAAAGTTTTTCATCAAGTTGAGAGAGTTCTTTTTTAAGTCCTGTGGCAAGAAGTTCTGCTGCCATGTTGTTAAGAACCCTCTGGTTTCCTGCACAATGATCAACAATGGTGCTCATAAGTGATTGTGTCATTAGCTGGGGAGCACCTGCATGACTAAGGGTATGTGTAAGATAATCCAAAAGCTCATTTCTGGTGTAGGATTCAAGGTGTAATCTGAACTGCATCCTGCTTCCAAGTGATATTAATGCCCTTGCCCTGAACCGTTCAGGAAGTCTGGTATCTCCACAAATAATAGTGGTTAAAAGATTGTGAGAGTCAAAATCTGTACTGCTTAACAACCGCAGTTCATTAAGGCAGTCAGTGAGCATCTCTTGAGCTTCATCAATAAGAAGGATGGGCTTGAACAAAGTTGTTTTTGCATGATTGTTCCAGCGTTCTCTTAAGTCCTTGAACCCGCCGTATCTGTTGGCAGGGGACAAATTAACACCAAATAATGAGCCCATTTCACGATAAAAGTCAGATACACTGCTCTGGGGACGTTCCATCACACCTACAATCACTTCATCAAGCCTGCTGAACTGATGGGCTATAACCTGGAGCATTTTTGATTTACCAAGACCCGGTTCGCCTGTGATCAGGGCAAAGCCTCCATTCATGTTCTCAAGACGAAAGAGAAAACTTTCCATCTGAGGTGTGCGCCACAATGATTCTACCGGGATGTCCGGTGAAAAAGGATTCCATTTAAGACCATAATAGGCTAAAAGCTGTTTATTCATGATTCTCCTTTGGGAAGATAAGCTGCAGGTAATCCGGTCTGGGCATATTCAGCCATAAGTTTTCTCAGTAATGCCGGTTCTAATTTTTTTAAGTTGTCTTCTGGCAGTTGAATTTCATCTGGTATGGATTTAACACGTCTTTTACCCGAAGCATTTTTTGTTTTATCCAAGGGATATATAGTGGCAAGAAGCTTGCTTATCCTTTTATCCACAAGAAAGGCGCGGGTTTTGTCCCAACTTGCAAAACAGACATGAAGCCGCTGTATATGATTGAACAGCCAGGGGATTTCAAAACGAATACCATTAATGGATATTGTCCCGTCTGACTGTCTTTGCTTTCTTGATTCGCAGATAGTAAATCCTAAGCTTAAAGTTTCTTCATCTAATGCCGGACGGGATACATCCTTATCTTCAAGCATGCATTGAATCGGTGACATACCAATCTGACTATGCTTTTTTTTGTTGTATTCCATCTCAATCCATGCCTGGGTTGCATTATTTAAATATTCCAGGGATAAAGGTTCCACATGTTTAAGCATGGCCATCAACCTGCCTTCAAGGTTGCCCCAAAATGACTCTTGTTTGCCATTTTGATAAGGACTGTAAGGCAATGTTGTTTCATGATTGATGCCAAGTTTTTTAAGGCCGTTGCAGGTCTCATGGGCAAGCATCGCAGCCCCGTTGTCTGTCATCAATGCCCTTGGAAGGCCCCTTTTGTAAAATGCCTGGGATAATCCATGAATCAGAACTTCAGCGGTCTCATTTAAATACCACTGAATATGACAACATAAACGTGAATGATCATCAAGAATACATAATACTTTTGGGGTATGCCAAAGACCTTGGGAATCAACAATCCGTAAACTCCCTGTATGGAAATCCAAATGCCAGAGCTGATGAACATAGTTTGCTTCATAACTGCGAACTTCAAGATGTTCAAGCCGCCCGGCAGCACGCTTTTGTCCCGAAGTCTGGTTCTTTTTTCTGGAGGCTTTTTTAATCCAGCCCCTTTCTATCATACGCCTTCTTATAGTTGCATAGGAGGGAGCATGTTCTATCCCCTGTTCTTCAATCTCGGCAGTCAGGTTGTCTGCATGAAGCTGATAACTCCAGTGTGGATAGTTCTTGTACTGGTTGCCAAGAAGCCGGAGGATCTCAGGGCTTGTTTTGTTAAACATGCCAATATCTGAACGTAGTTGACGACCCAATGCAATAATGGGATCTTGTGCATTTTTTGCTTTGTAGTACCAGCATTCAATGGTTGAAAAATGAAAAACAGTCAAACGATTATGCACAGGGTGCATATAGGCTTGGGATGCAAGTTTTTCCAACTCGTTACGCAACTTACCCTTTGCAGGTGGCCTTGCCAGCAAACCACCAACAACCGAGAAGCGAAACAATGCCCATTTGTTTACATGGCTTTGAGTTTTACTGCTCATGATTATGGTTCCTTTCAATTTATGGGTTAAAAATCATGGAACCACTTATTATCTTATCTGCTTTTTACATGAAACGTCCATCTTCTGCGTGGGATTATCCCGCCCTGATTTTTTGATAAAAACCAGAACCCTGAGACAAAAATTTGAGGCAGGAAATGATACCCACCTTTACACAGGATTTAATACTTACAAAATAATTGACAAGGTTCGATGGAAGGTCATGATTGCTTATAAAAGCGGAGGCCTGACCACGAAGTTTTTGCCATTGAGAACTAAATGGAAAAATATTTTTGAAAAATTCGATCCACCGAACAATTGTGTTGCGGGAAATACCAAATAACTTTGACAGCCTGAAAACATTAATCTTCCTGACCTTATTTTGCCAATCTGAGACAATGACCAAAATTACAATATACCAGTAAACTTTTCTACCCATAAAACGGCAGGAAGGTGGCATTACTCTATGCCTGCATCCTTCATTGCCACAACACAGGCTAAATCGGATAAAACACTTTTCATCCACACCATCGGGCTCTCCACGTGGTTTGCGAAAATAATTTGCATAATGCAGTGTTCCACCACAAAAAGGACATGGCATTTGTCTGCATTGTACAGCAATATCCTTATCTATTGTGTAAAGATCATAAAAAAGACTTTTATTTTTTAGAAGTTCTGATAACATGTCTCCTGCCCCACTTAAAAGTTTTTATGAGGCAGGAGTTCCTTTAATTATTTGCACGATAAGGCAGGGAACTCCACCCCCATACCTTGCATACCTTGCAAATTTTTATACATTTTTCCATTGTTTTTTGTGATTAGACTCAGTTGAAGATGAAACAGCTATCTCGGATGTACAATACAGGATATTGACAAGTGAACCTTGTAATCACAAGGTTGATGTTGCACAAAACGGCAAGATGGCAAAGGATCTATTTGAAAGAAATACATATGATTTTGTAAGTTTGGATTATGTTCTTCCGGGAGGAATCAACGGCATGGATATTTATCATCATATCCGAAAAACAAATCAAACCGTTCCAGTGCTGTTTATTTCCGGCAATATCGAATTTTTGGAATCCATAAAAGAATTGAAACAAAAAGATGCATATATTGATCATCAGTCAAAGCCTTGCCAGAATAAAGATTATGTGAATGGCATCAATGAACTGTTGGAAAAAACATTAGCTGAATAATAATGATAATCCTTCTTTTTTGGATTAAGATCGACTACCATATTTTGTGGTTGAGAAGTATAATTTTTTGTAGCCAGGCATTAAACTATATGGACTAAGGTCAGCATCACAAGCCATTCTTCCGCTATAAATTTTATAATATAAAAAAATTAACTGTAGGCTACCAATCCTTGATTGAGCCTTTTATAATTCAAAAATCCCCGGACCACCCCTCTCAATCTATCCCGGAAAAAGCCTGAACATTTACCACTTCTTTAGTCCAGGGCAGAACCAAACCAATCAAAGTGGTAAATTAGAACCAAGGGGCTTCTAAGCCTGTTTTAAGAGCCTTTGCCTTCTTTCTGGTATAGGTCTATGCCTAAAGGGCTAAAAATCAATATCCCATGCGTTTATGACGCATATCATTAAAAGAAATGAGCGTTTATAAGCCATATTATTAAAAAGAATGAGGATATAGAAATAATATATCCGAAGATCATGCCCGTTTGCATACATGAAGGTAAAAAATAGGCTTTATGTTCAGTGGTTAATCCCGTCCAGAACCAAACACAATTATTCTCTTTGGTTTTTGGTCTTTTAGGTGGGGCAGTAGGAAAAAGAAAAATAAGCTTATTTCAACAGCACAATCCAAAGACAAGGCTGTATGATCTGGTTACTTCTGGTTCATACTACCAGGGATAGTCTGGGGTATTTTGTGATACCTGAAAAGCCTGAAAAATAGTAGTCTGCTGGTCAATTTTTTATATAATAAAAAATACTGTTGGGAAACGGTCTACAATAAACTTACTAAAAAAATTAAGTTAGAAGGTCTGCTGTATCAAACAAGATTATTTTTCATTCTCCATTTCATATTCTCAACGTACCAAGAATATGAGAAGTTGCCGTCGTGATCTTGAGTCCAGAAACAATTTGTGTGAAGCCTATTTGTTTCCTTTTGCTCGGTTGTGTGTTTTGCAAAGCATCTGACAGTTTTTTATATCAGTTGCACCACCTTTGCTCCAAGCAGTTACATGATCAGCGTCCATTTCATTTAATTTCCAAATTTTACTTTTTTTTGAATCATGACCTATTGAACAAAGTGGACAGTTTGATATACCTTTTTTCTCAGCTTCCTTTGTTTGTTGCGAGTAAACAGATTTCTTTGTTGCCTCGTTAAAAACACGAACATTAAGCAATTTTGTTTCTATAGAACCACCAAGAATATATTCAAAAATACCTTTTCTGGTTTTTATGTAAGCATCACCATAAAGTTTTTGTACTTCTGCGGAAACTTTTGCAGGGTCATAAGCTTTTTTATGATATTTTTCATATAATCGGCCCCATTCAACTCCGCACATCTCCCTCTCAACATCAATAAATACAGTGGAAACCCAATCTATAACACTTGTAAAATAATTTTTTAACTCACTTATGCTATCGTCATAACGATGGCTGCTCATGTAATCAACAATATTGCTTTTGCTCACCCAGCCCAACGCCATCTCTAAAAACGCCTGTCGGTTAACACTGCCTTTTATGTATGCGCTCCATTTCTGTATGTTGGCATTTTGGCTGTTACTAAACTCCTCTTTTGCAAGTGTTACAAAAGGCCCTGAAAAAATAGCATTATTTAACTCCTGGTCGTTTAAGGGAATACCAGCTATGTTTATGGTACGAAACCAGTTTTTTATCTCGCTTTCTTCACCCTCGCATTCGTAAATAGTGAGTTTTGTTTCTAAGATTATAGCCTTTTTGTCTGCGGCAATACCATCAAAGTATTGCTCCATACCGTTTTCATCTTTGATGGCAAATTTATTGGTAACATACCGCCCGAAGCTGGTAATACGCTGTTGACCATCTAAAATTTCAAATTCATCATCGCTAACTTTCACGAAATATATTAATCCCAAAGGATAACCTTTGAGTAGAGAATCAATTACGGCAACATCTTTCTTACCATCGGCATAGATGTAATTACGCTGGTACTCCGGTTGGATAGTCAGTTTGCCAGATAAGCCGAACAATCCTTTGCCTTCAAGTTCATTGTAAACAAAGCCTTCGCATATATCTTTTACTGTGATATTAGTTTTTAGTGTTGTTTCCATTTCAAATTCCTCTAATTTCTTATTTCGCCTTAATAAAAATTCGCTCATATGGACATTTCGGCACACCATCTTTAGTGAATTGAACGTCAGTTCTTCCCCTATAATTTGTAGTTATTCCTAAAGATTTTGCAAAATCACCAGTACTGACTCCTAAAATCTCAAATTGCTCTGGTGAATATTTATTGAGAAAGCTAATAGGAACTCCCATAACACCAGTATAATCAGATGGAATGGCGTCTGTAAAAGGAACTTCTATTGCATCATAATTATCATATTTTAAATAATTATATTTTTTAATCTCTTTATGCTTACTGTACTTAATATTATCATCAAAGGTCATTAAAGGGATTGGCTGATGTCGTCTGCCATGATCAATACTAGAAAACCAACAAACACCTGGTACTCTATTAACCTTTACTCCGTTTTGCTCACGTTTAAACTTATATGATTCTGTGTAAATAAAATCATCTGGAACTCTAAAATACATACCTGTATTGAAATTTGTTGCTCCTACCCAAACTTTATTCTCTTTAATTAAAGGGAATACATTTCTATACTTTATTGCATTCATATGTCCTATAACCAAAAAATCATTATCTGCTTCAACGATCCACATAAAAAACTCTCTGAATAATGAAAACGGTGGATTTGTAATTATGATATCTGCTTCATTTCGTAGTTTTACGACCTCTTCACTTCTAAAGTCACCATCACCTTTTAAATAATTCCACTCAAGATCATTAAAATTAACTCTACCATCTCCAGTTATGTCATGATCTAAGGTAAAAATCTTACCTTTGATATTGGTTTTCTTTTTATCATACTGAGGATCAAGTGTTTCAAATAAAGTAGGTTGATAGCCACCTTTATACATTTTGCTTTCGGGTGCATAACTTGTGCTGATTAATCTTTTCAATCCAAATCTATCGAAATTTTGAGCAAAGTATTTTGTAAAATTACTCCATTCAGGATCATCACAGGGCAATAATATTGTTTTCCCTCGGAAAACATCAGGATTGTACTCTATATATGCGTTAACCTCTTTTTCTATATAATGGTATTGAGTATAAAACTCATCATTTTTTGAGTTTTTAGCGTTTGATAAATTCTTATTTGCCATTTATTCTCCATTTTCGTAGCCTGCCATGTATGGCGGGTGCTCTTGGGTTCGGGAACTTTAAAATTTTTTACTTATTCGTCATATTATATTTTTTTGTTGTGCCTTTTGTCCGTATAGCTTTAAATCATACTAACCTGTTAAACATTAAAATTGCATTGATATCCAGTTAGTGCTGCATGGAAAAACGGATAAAAAAATTAATATCAACTGACAAAACAATTGTAAAGTATGGCTTCACCTTTTTTCGAGAAACGGTTTAGATTTCCTATAATATCATGAAAATTTCATACAGTAGACTATGTCTGTCTATCAGCTGGTTTGGTCAGTGTTTCAGGGGAGTAGACTATTATTATTAAAAGGTATATTTTTCAGTGTTTAAACTCACCCCAACACTATCTGTTATTGCAGCGTCAATTAACAAACGCCAGGATCAAGACCTTGCCATTTCAACTTGATTTATAGCCCTTTTCAAAGGCCTTGTGCCTTTTATGATGTCTACCTGTTGGTTTGGCTATAACCCCTTCAGAACCAAAGAAATGAAGTATCATATCCAGATTTTCCCACAATAGTGAGCATGAACCAAAAAAGATGAGGATCATCTTTCAATGTGTAAAACAACAGGGATATTTATATGCAAGCCAAACCAGTGTTCTGAGCGTCTTATAGTCTACACCACTTCACAATGGATATTCGTTATTAAGTTAGAATCCCGATCGCCAAAGGTTGATAATATTTTCGACTTGATTAGTGTTATTTATGTTCACCTCTGGTCAGTTGTTTTGCTTGTTACGTTGAGCAAGTTCATTTGACAGTTTTTCAAAAACCGCGAAGGCATCGTTACACCGGCTTTCTCCCTGAGATGAATAAAAAATAGAGTTATTTCTATTACTATATTGATTTATCGATTTAAATACGTCTGGCGAATATATCCAAGAATTCAAGATCTCCGCTACAATATAACCGTAACGTCCACGATCCTGATTAGACAAATATGATTTACATGTTTCCAAAGATTTCCTTAGCCAATAAATGGCTTTGTACCTCTCTGCTTTCATTCTTTTTTTATAGCCGTCCATATATGAAGGGCTCACTTTGGAAACTTTATTGTCGTCAAAGCTGATCACCATAGTATGATGCCTTATTGTTTGTGTCCCTCCTGAAAAAGCATTCCCACTCAACCAGACCGCCTTGCTGCCTGTATTTAAAATCCATAAGAATGAATTCATTTCAGTAGCAGTATAATATAACTTTTCACCAAAGCTCCCATATTTTTTTACAAATTCACTTTCTGGCATTCCTATGTTAATTGCATTTGGCTCGACGCTCGATTTAAAGCTTGAACTTACACAACCTGATAGGAGAAAACTTGTACAACCTGATAGGAGAAACGCGATAAATAACAAATTTTTCATAGTCCAATCCTTGTTATTGATTAATAAGAAATATTTCATCACTTTTTAATGATTTTGTAAAACCGTTTGAGAATCGCTATATATGTATGTTTTCCATGCACTTTCAAAATACGCCTCCTTGATTTTGGTTTCGGCTTATCCTCTTATTTCCCTACACCATTTTGTTGATGGGGTTTACAAAGCATTTATTCTCACCTAAACGCTCTTACGTTACTTGATCTGAAATTAGTATTTGTAGGTTTTGACAAGAGATTCCGCTTTGGTAATTTGTTCTGTTGTCATCATTTTGATAATTACTTTAATATTTTTTTGTACCAAGGATAATTGTGCAGTTGTCATGCTCCCTGGTTTTAAGGGATCTGCTGACATAGAAGCAACTTTTTCTGCAAGCCTAAACCACATATACGCCTTTACGAAGTCTTGTGGCATTCCTTTTCCTTCTTTATGCATCAAGCCAAGCGTGTATTGAGATTTTGCGTTACCTTGACTTGCGGCCTTTTTAAATAAAAAGAATGCTTTTTCTATGTCTTGCTGTATACCATACCCGTTAATATACATAAATCCAAGATTGTTTTGTGCATCGGAAAGCCCTTGGGAAGCGGCCATTTTATACCAGCTTACCGCCTCTTGATTACTTTGAGCCACCCATTTCCCTTTTCGATACATAACACCAAGATTATATTGCGCATTAGGGTAATTCTGAGCGGCTGCTAAACGATATAGTTCTAAGGCTTTTTCCAAATCCTGGTTGACCCCTATACCTTTCGAATACATTATCCCTAAACTTGTTTGAGCTTCTGGGCATCCCATAGAAGCAGCGAATTGAAAATATTTTGCTGCTTTTTGGTAATCTTGTTTTACTCCGTGCCCTCTACTATACATTAGTCCCAGGTTGTTCTCCGCATCACTTGAACCTTTCTCTGCCTCTGAGAGATATATTTTAAGAGCTGTTGAATAATCTTCTTTATTATATGCGGCATTCCCTTTAGTGATTGGATCAGCTAAAACGATAACGGCAGTTTCGGCTACATCATTATATCTGTTATCGTTACTACTATCCATGATAAAGGTAATTTCATTATGATGCTGATTTTTAAGATCCACTACTCCTCGACGTAAATTAGATAGGATACTTGCGCACGATTCATCATTTACAATTTGTTTTCTCGCTTCAGACCTTGCCATAGACCTTATTTGTACCATCGCATCATCAAGTTTTAATCGTTCTTTTTCCCGACCGCATTTAACGATTAAGATGTCAGATTCTTTCCTTATATTATTTAAAATAGCTTGATTAGCATTAAGGTAATTTCGTGCTGTTTCCTCAGCTTCCTTTTTGTACGCAGGGTCTTCACCGCAAAGCTCTGTTAATGATAGAGCGATACTATATGTTCCAATTATTTTACCATACGCTTCAGCATACTTATTGATTTGTACACAATCCATAGCCCATGTATTAACGGATAATAAGCTGCACAATAGAATAACAATATATTTTAGCATAACTTCTCAGTAATCCCTATTACTTATGCCAGAAAGTGACACCAGTACCGTAGAAGTGGGTTAATCACACAGCAGTCTAATGCATTCATCCACAGTCATTTCTTCTCGAAAATCTCCTTTTTTGAACATCGATCACATTTTTATCCTCAGTACATAACACATCTTATTTCGGACACGGAAAAGTATTTATTAAACCTTTAATTAGTATTAGTTCTATATTGTATTTTTCTAATTTTTCTAAATAAATTTTGTCTCCTAATGCTATATCCCGCCTGTATTGAATTGTTTCTTCTAATATCTGTATGTAGTTTCTTGCATTAAGAGCAATCTTTTTAGGTGAACAAAATAAAGGTTTAGTGCCCTGGGTTGAAAGCTCAATATTGGACCAAAAAGCACCTTGCCCGAGACCGGAAACGTACACTTCTATAAGTTTTTTATCTTCTTCATTCCCTTTCTTCCTGATGTCTTCATATTCCTTTACTGTGAACGCATACGCAGAATTAACAAAAAACAATACTAAAAGAACGATAACTATTCTGTGAATATTTTTCATAATGATGACTCCTATTTTTAACATTTTGGGATGCTATACTTCATTACCTGAAGCATGAATGACTAATCACATAGTTTTTCTATACATTCTTGTAATGTTATCCCCTCTCGGAGGTCTCCTTTTCTGAGCATTTTATCATATTTTTTTCACAATTACTGATTAATATTTGTGATTCTTTTCCACTTCCAATTAGTTCTTAAGGCTTTTGCCCACCATATATTTCATCATACAATTGTTTTGATAATTCCTGGGCTTTGGCTATCTGATCAGGGGACATTTTCTTGGAAAGCTTACCCATAGATTCTTTTGCAATAGTATTGCCTTGAGACGCTGAGACATTCCACCATGCGTAAGCTTGTGCATAGTCCTGCAAAGCGCCTCCTTCACCAAAAGAGTAATACATTCCTAAATAACATTGAGCTTTTGCATCACCTTGTTTGGCTGCCCTGTTGAACCAATAAAAAGCCCTTTTTCTGTCCTTAGTGGTGCCCGTACCACTGGCATACATATATCCTAATAACGATTGTGAGGATACCTCACCTTGTTCTGCTGCTTGGACAAACCATTTAAATGCTTCATCATAGTTATGCGGACATTCGCCCATGTAATTTACATGTCCCAATTGGAACTGAGCATAGAGTAGACCTTGTTTGGCTGCTTTAGTATACCAATTTACAGCCAATTCACAATTTCGAGGCACCCCGTTGCCATCGTAATACAGGTCCCCTATAAAAGCTTGAGCAGTCATATTGCCTTGTTCAGCTAATGGCTTTAATTTTTCATATGCAAGAGCATAATTCTTGTTAGTGAAGGCAACTATGCCTATCTCTAAATCATCAGCAAAAGAAGGACTAACAACACAAATCAGACAGATCAATCCAATAATAGTAGTACAAAATTTTTTCATAATAATCCTTTGATTGCCAGTACCTTTCAGGAGGCTGTTAGTCTTCAGGTCGTAATTCCCCGTAAATTTTATTGTACAGCTGCTTTGTTAGTTTCTTGGCTTCATCTATCTCTTCCGGGGTCATTTTTTTATAATTTTTAGCGAATGTAAACGTTACCCCAGAGGTCTTTTCCCCAATGTATATCCCTGTGTTTATCCTGATATTTTTTGAGGCAAGAGTTTTCCAATCTACAGAAACGAAAAAGGGGCATAGACCTTAAATCTATGCCCACATTAAGGTACCGCCAAGTACCCACCAAAGAACACAGACAAGACCTACACCCCAGTTGGAGTGCAGTTCCCGTCAGCATCGTTCTTTGGTTATAAAAATTGGCGGTTTTTAATGTGAACGATTCTGCGTAAACGCAAAATTATATTATTTATTTAAACTCAAATCATAAGCAGTGCTATTGCTCCTTATTACAAATTATTAAACTTTTATAGCCATATAACTAAATTCGATTCTTGACAAGGAAAAATTTATTCTTCTGGGCCAGGATATTTACAGGTATTCTTTTTTGTAAATTGCTGGCCGGTTTGAAATTGAAAATTAATAGTTGTTAGAACTTCTCCAGAACTTTTATAGAAGTATATTATACTTATGGAGAAGTATTCATTAGTTCTAAAAACATCTAAATAAATGATCCAAAAAAGAATAATATTTAATTATTTGATCTGAAAAAGAAGAAATATCCCAGTAGATAATAGAATCCAGAAACCAATATTCTAATTAAATAAATATGCTGCCGATAGACTCCCGATACTATAACCTGAATTTATAAAACTTGCCGATAGAACTTTTCAATACTTTAAAAACTATATCCTAATTCATCAAATCACCTAAATTTTGAGAGTCCTTGCCGATACCCTAAGTCGACTTTCATATATTTGAATTGAATATATATTTACAAATATTTTCATCGTTGATACTTATTTACAGGACAGGTCAATATTTAAACATTATGGATCTGTTACCGTTTAATGAATATGTCAATTCAATTAAATCGCCTGTTAATATTGTAGGATACCAACATTGACTAAAATTGCTGACACATACTTCAAAAGAGCTTGTATTAATATAGAATTACAGCAGTATGAAAATGCTATTCATGATTTTAATAAAACAATAGATTTAGTACAATTTTATCCAGAAGCCCATTATTATAGAGGTCTTGCAAAACGGTTCTTAGAGCAATATTCAGAAGCAATAGATGATTTTGACATAGCAATAAAATTAGATTCCACCAATGAAGAAGCCTATTTTAATAGAGGATTTGCAAAGCGGGAAATTGAACAATATGAAGAAGCCATTGATGATTTAAAACTGGCTTTAGATATTGATCCTGATCATGTTGCAGCATTATGGAATTTGAAATATTCTTTATGTGGTTTGAGTAAATACAGAGAAGCACTGTTAACTATGGATAAAATAGTTAAATTAGATCCAGATTGGTATTCATATATGGGCCGTGCTGGAATCAAAGAATCTTTAGGTGATATTGAAGGCCAGAAGCAAGATGAAGATAAAGCCTGGGCAATCGGTCATGATTTCTGTGCATTTTGATTTGAAGTTTTTGTCCTAATCTGGAGTTCAACTTACAAGAAATTCCTTTGCTTCTTTTCTTGCTCTTTCCAGTTGTCTGATAAGATCATCAATCTCCTGATCTATTTCAGCTTTTGATGTCAATTCATGGCCTGTTACAACCTGTTTTGACCCCTGTGGGTATTCAGACATACCAATTTTAACAACAGGTCTGTCAGCCTCTTTATAGCATGTGCTGATTATGGTTAATCCCGGCATGATGCTTTCCTTTCATGTAAAATTTGCTACTAACAAAAGGACATAAATTATACCCTGGTGTAGCAATCCTTCTGAACTCTCTGGTAGTCAAAAAACGATAACATGACAAATGTAGATATAAAAAATATCCCGGTAATGATATTCTTAATGCTGATTTTTTTCTTCATACCCTTGAACCAACAATTGAATCAACAATAATTTTTTTAATTCTTTCTTTTTTTCTTTATTTTTCCTGCGTTTTTCCTTTGCCCTTTTCAGTATTTTTTCTTTGTTTCTTAAATAGCTTGCTCTTGCAATTGCATTTACTCTTTCTCGGTTACCCTTATTCCATTCCTTCTTTCTTTGAGTTATTTTTTCTTTGTTTTTTTCCCAGTACCGTTGTCTTGTTGCTTTTATTTGATCTGGGTTCGCTTCTCTATATTTTTTATCTTTCAGTAAATATTTTTCTCGATTCGCTTTATAGCGAGCCCTGATCCTTGCGTTCCTTTCTTCTTTAGTGATGTTTCGCCTTGGTTTTTTGTGGGTTGCATAAAAATTATTGTGATAGATTCTATTACATTCCACACATGCCCATCCTTTAGTCCTTCTTGGAACTACATGGCCCCATTTACAGGGTTTCCCAGTAAAGTAATGCAAGTGCATAGCTGCCCGTGCAGCTGCTGGATTTGAATGCAGTTGTTCGATTGTTAGATTTTCTGGGCCGTAAGTTTTGTCAGCCATTTTGAAAATTCCATCTTTTTTAAGGTTTACAAATACCACAAGGTCTATATCCAGATTTTATTGCAGATTCTCTATTCTGAAATATTTTTGTACACTTTTTACAATTAAAATATTTACAATCTGGTGCATGGAAAATATGAGAACTTATATTCCCATGATATTTTCCTGAGATCTTGTCTTTACTTTTATTTGATTTTCCTCTCCTGAACTCCCATGGTGCTACAGGATTATCATAGGTCCATAATCCAAGTTTATTTACCCGGGCTTTCCGTTCAAGTTGTAACCAGCGATTACAAAAAGATTCTGAACAATATTTTTTATATACCCAGGCATAACCATTTTTAATCAGCTCTTCATTTAAGCATTTTTTACCGATATATACCATTCCAACTGTTCTTCCATATCTGTCTGTATCATAAGCGACAATTTTAACCTGCTGCCTAAAAACCATATCGGAGGTAAACTTTTTTGCCTTCTGGCCAAAGCCCTGCTTTTTCTCAGGGGTATCAATACCATATAGCCTGATTTTATATTGTTTGGAATCTTGAAGAACTGTTATTGTATCACCATCAGCCACGCCTACGACTTTACCTTGGATTGGGGACTGAGCGTATGAGATTCCGGAAAGAAAAAGAACGATGATAAAATAAAATATGATGTAGTGAGATATTTTTTTC
>Ga0233437_1005039_pt1 | contig 14838 bp, 11 predicted proteins | sample SI_122_August201_FD_182714 | JGI IMG/M metagenome (GOLD analysis project Ga0233437, IMG submission 182714) | Seawater microbial communities from Saanich Inlet, British Columbia, Canada - SI_122_August2016_200_MG | ecosystem: Environmental > Aquatic > Marine > Inlet | place: Canada: British... | reverse complement strand
GGATCGGTAATCCGCCGTTTGCCAGAACAACTACTTCCGGCTCTTCGGTAAGAAGATCTTCTGCTTCGACGTACGTGTTGAGATGAATCGTTATTTCCAGGTGATCAAGTTCAGCACTCAGCCAATCAACAATCCCTATCAGGCTTTTTCGCCAACCAACCTTAGCGGCTAATACCACCTGGCCGCTAAGCTGCTTATTCGCTTCGAATAGTGTCACTCGATGCCCCCGTTCCGCTAAAATCCGAGCCGCTTCAAGGCTTGCTGATCCACCACCGACCACTACGGCTTTCCTGGAGGTTTCTGCCTTGGGAATCTCGTTCGGCAGTTTTACCTCGCGCCCTGTTGAGGGATTGTGCAAACATAAAGCATCCAGTTCCCTATATGGTCGACCAAGGCAATAACCGGCTCCTACGCATGGGCGAATACGATCCAGTCGAAAACAGAGCTTTTGGATACGTCCAAGGCTTAATCGAAGATGAGTGGGGTTTATACGTCGCTAACTGAATTGGAATCTATTCAAAGACCTTTTGGATTGAGGATAGAACGTGATTTATACTTTGTGCAGAAGCCCCTATCTGAGTGCGTGGAGTAAGGATGGCAGATGTGAAAGTCTGCCTATACTATATTTTTCTAAGTCACTTACTACTCATAAGGCAACATAAAACTAAAGGTTGATCCACCCTCAGAATTGTTTTCAGCCCATATCTTACCGTTGTGAGCTTCTATAATTTCTTTGCAAATCGCTAAACCTAATCCTGTACCGCCAGCCCCTGTTTTTGTTTTACTACTTTGGACAAACTTATCAAAAACACTATCTAATTCTTCCTCAGGAATTCCTATTCCCTGATCCATAACTCTGATACAAATTGCAGGAATTGTTTTCACATCAGATTGTCCACGCAGTTCACCTGGATCAAGAAAAACAGTTATTTTCTTATCCTTTAGTGTGAATTTAATGGAGTTGGATAACAAATTTCGAATTATCTGGCTAATTTTATATTCATCACAAATGATCTGAGTTGGGACTAGGGGTTGTTCATCATATAGCGCAAAGAGGCGTAAGATCTATGGATATTTTTTTATTCTGAAAAAGATCATAAAGAGTACTTGTTTCTTTTAAACCAGCAAGATGAAAAAGCTGGGTTAAGATACGTCGCCTATTGCCTAATGACAAACCATGTTCATTTATTGGTGATTCCCTATAAGGAAGATAGCTTGAGATGGGGTATTGGTGAAGCCAATCGTTTATATACACGTTATATTAATTTTAGGGAACAAACACGCGGTTACTTATTTCAAGGCCGCTTCTTTTCCAGTCCCATGGATAACGCATATTTTACTGCTGCGGCACGTTATGTGGAAAGGAATCCAGTAAGAACTAAAATATGCAAATCTGCTGCTGATAATAGTTGGTCAAGTGCCAGGTATCATTTAGGAAAAATCAAATGAGATCCAATAATTAAATCCAGATATGAAGGCATCGCTAATCCATCAGAATGGAAAAGGTTTTTAAAAACTGAACCGAATGGAATCGACATGATGAAGGTTAGTTTCAGAACTGGAAGACCAATTGGTTCGGAAGCATTTATGGAAAAAGCTAAAGCAGTAACTAGCAGGAACTTAAGCCACAAAAAAGGTGGAAGACAAAGGAAATAAACTAGTTCTACATCCCCGGATTTATGTCCCCGGATTTAAAATGGCCAATACGAAAAAAGGCGGATGAAAAAATCCTCGGTTTTATCACTGGATCTTTTATTAAAAGGGCTTTAATGAGATTTAAGTATTTTGACCAGATGACACATTGACAAGTTTTTATTTTTAGAGGTATTGTGTTGCTATATACGTAGCAACATATGATTGATTGTGTTGCTACATTCATACAAACTTTTAATTAAAAGTATTATGAATACAGTTGATCGATTAAAGGAACTGGGATTTTCTCAATACGAAGTTTCATGTTATTTGGCGCTTGTGGCCAATCATCCTGTCAATGGATCTCAACTCAGTAAACTATCGGGGATTTCACGCTCTCGGATATACGACGTGTTGAGGAATATGAGAAAGAAAGGGTTGGTCCAGGAAGTTGAAAATGGACATTACGTTCCGTTGCCACCTGATGAATTTGTCAAACGTCTACGTAGTCAGTTCGAAGGAAATATTGCATCGTTAGAGCATCAACTAAAAGAAGCCTCCGAAGGACAAGGTTACGAATATGTGTGGACTATTATTGGTTACAACGAGGTTATGGACCGAGCAATCGATATGATTAATTCGGCCAAAAAAGAACTGTATGTTCGCCTTTTTCCAGAAGGTGGAAAAATTCTGGATCCATATTTACATCAAGCCTCTATTCATGGTGTGGAAGTTCGATATATTGCCATGGGTAATGTTCCGCTCACTTTTGACGTGCAAGTTATTCATCCAGAATCGGAAAAACTGATTTTTACGATGGGGGGCCGCTCGTTGGACGTGATTGCGGATAAGTCGGAAGCCCTTGTGGGGATATTCGAAAAGGGAAAAGAAGATCAATCCCCCATCAATTGGACTAGAAATCAATGGTTCGTAATCGCTAATCGGGACAGTTTACGTCACGACTTTTATCATTATTTTTTAGATAAAATCTATGATCGAAACCTGCCTCTGACGGAGCAAGAAGAAAAGATTTACCAATTGATCAAGTCAGATGATTAGTTCGACTTTCCAAACAATCTTAGATTATGAACAACAGTTTGGCGCTCATCACTGAAAACAATTGCCTGAAGTTATTCGTCAATGGTTTCATCAGAGACCTCATTTCAATATAAGGAAAGAGTATTATGAAACAAGTTTTAATATTAGGTGCAGGCTTATCGAGTTCAAGTCTGATAAAATACATGATCGATCATTCAGAAAAATACGATTGGCATATTAAGGTAGGTGAAATTTCTCTTGAATCATGTGAGAAAAAGATTGCAGGACACAAAAACGGCGAAGCTTTTATTTTTGACATAAGGAATCAAAAACAAGTCAATCAGGAAGTGAAAAATGCCGACATCGTTATATCTATGCTCCCCGCTAGTTTTCATCATATCGTCGCTAAAACTTGTTTAGAATACGCTACAAATATGGTCACCGCTTCTTATGTTTCAGAAGAGGTAAAAGCCATGGATCAAAAAGCTAAAGAAAAGGGCATTGTTATGCTTAATGAGATTGGTGTTGACCCAGGAATAGACCATATGTCCGCTATGCAGGTTATTGATAGAATAAAGGAAAAGGGTGGGAAAATCCTTGAATTTGAATCGAATACAGGTGGGCTAATAGCACCCAAATATGACAATAATCCTTGGAATTACAAATTTACCTGGAATCCAAGAAATGTAGTTTTAGCAGGAAAAGGTAACTCACAGTTTTTGCACAACGGGCGGTATAAATATATACCTTATAATCGGCTTTTTGAGCGTTATGAGAGAATCAACGTATTAGATTTAGGTGAGTTCGAGGCTTATCCCAATCGTGACTCTTTGAGTTATAAAAGCATATATGGCTTGGAGGATGTTAAAACGATATTCCGTGGAACCATTCGTCGTCCCGGGTTTTGCAAAGCATGGAATGCGTTTGTTCAGTTAGGAATGACAAGCGATGATTATATTTTTAACAATTCCAAAAATTTAACTTATCGTCAGTTTATTAATTCTTACTTGCCATATGGTGAAGAAAAACCTGTGGAGCATAAAGTCGCTGAATATCTAAAAGTCGATGAAGATAGCAGTATGATGTATAAGCTGCGCTGGCTAGGTATTTTTAATGAAGATGTAATTGGTCTTGAAAATGCGACTCCTGCAGAAATTTTGCAACAATTACTGGAGTCAAAGTTATCTTTGGATAACGACGATATTGATATGATCGTAATGCAACATCAATTTGTTTATGAATTGAATAAAAAGATCAAAAAAAAATACTCTTCCATGATTGTTTATGGTGAAGACAACGTTCATACAGCCATGTCTATCACAGTCGGACTACCGGTCGCTATTGCTGCAAAAATGCTGTTAACAGGTGAAATTTCCGATCTCGCTGGTGTACATATCCCAACCATTAAAAAGATTTATGAACCCATAATGAAAGAATTGGAAAATTGCAAAATCAGCTTTAAAGAAGAAGAAAAAGATTGGAAAATTTTATGGAAGTGAATTCCCATTCAAACAGTTGCTCATAGAGTTTTCTGATTTAGAAATATAAATAGGTGAAAACTGACTCCTAATTCTGGTAAGTATTTTGAGAACATATTGCAACCCTTAAGAGAGAAAAATGGAAAAATTATTAGGTATTCGAAGAGAAGATAAAAACAAATGGGAACGGCGGGTTCCTCTTATTCCAGAAGATTTAAAAGGACTAAAAGACGGTTATGGAATAGATGCAATCGTACAAACATCGCAAAATCGTATCTACCCTGATGATGCGTTTAGAGAGTGTGGTGCTCTGATAGTTGAAAATTTAAGAGAGGCTGATACTATTTTTGCCGTTAAAGAGATCCCGGTGGGTCTCCTTTCCGCAGAGAAAACATATGTCTTTTTTTCTCATACTATCAAAGGCCAAGCCTATAATATGGAGCTTCTCAAACGCCTTATGGCATTGAAATGCAACCTCATTGACTATGAACGTATTGTAAATGAAAAAAGTCAGAGATTGATATTTTTCAGTACTCACGCGGGTTATGCAGGCATGATTGAAACTTTGGTCGCTTTTGGTCAAAAAATGAAATTAAAAGGGTTTGATTCGCCTTTGGCACAGATTAAACAAGCTTTCGAATATCAATCTCTTGAAGATGCAAAGGAGCATATAAAGCAAATCAGTTGCCAGATTTCAGAAAAGGGTCTACCGGAAGCGTTCAGTCCACTGGTCGTCGGTTTCGCAGGTGACGGCAATGTTTCGCTAGGTGCTCAAGAGATCATGGACCTACTTCCGATAAAAGAGATTTTACCTTGCCATCTTGATGGTATTCGAAACCAGAAAGATGTTGATCGCCATACCATTTATAAAGTAATTTTCAGAGAGCAGGACATGGTTAAGCCCTTGTCAGGCGAATTTGAGCTTCAGGATTATTATGATCATCCTGAAAAATATGAATCCACCGTGGAGCAGCATCTACCTATGTTAGATATTCTAGTCAATTGCATCTTCTGGACCGAGAAATATCCGCGTCTGATTACCAAAGACTACCTTAAAGCACAGGCAGTTTCACAAGCGGATTCAAATCTATCAGTGATCGGGGATATCTCTTGTGATATTGAAGGCTCCATTGAAATCACTAAAGAAGCTACCATGCCGGACCAAGCTTGTTACACATATTTTGCAGAAACAGACACATTTGAAGAAGGTATTCCAGCTAAAGGCATTACTGTGATGGCGGTTGATAACCTACCCTGCGAGTTTTCAAAAGGGTCGTCCATGTTCTTTTCAAACGTATTGAAGGAATTTGCCAACGATATCGTCTGTGCAGATTTTGGTAAATCCTTTGATGATCTTGATTTGCCCTATCCGATTAAAAAAGCATTAATTCTTCACAATGGTCAATTTACAACAGATTATACATTTATGGAAAAATTTATTTAAATAATACTTATCAGGTTGACAGTCTAACGTTCACAGTTGTCAGCACAAACGAATGTGAGAGATCATTTAAAATTACAACAACACCCCAAAGATCTTTCATTTTCGTTCGCATTGAGGGACTATTATTGCGTTGTTGATATGTTTTTGTTTAGCAGCAGGCAAGGAGATCCAGTGAATTCAGCAATGAACGTATGTAACGAGTATACTTTTAAAAGAGACTGGTGGATACTCAGGGAATTTGACACCCAATTGAATAAACAAACATTTCTAGCAGCCTGTCGGATTAAAAAGTTGGTTTTTTGAATCATTATTTGCCTATTTGCTACCTTGAACTTATTATTCATTTTTTTTAATACTATTTTGAAATATTTGGCTTCATTAATCTCTTGATCATCTTTATTTTAGAAACTTGATCATCTTATGAATGTGATATGAGTTTTTTTTTGTTTATACTGCTAAATTAAGGGTAAATAGTCTTCTGAGATTATACGCAAGACACACTAATCCCCATTCTTTTGATACTTTTTCCTGCCCTCTAAATGAAAATCGACGAAAACCCATGGCCTGCTTGATGATGCCAAATACAGGCTCCACCGTCATTTTTCGGTATCGATAAATCTCTTTTCCTTCTTCGGATCTTAATTTCCGTTTCATTTTTTCGATTTTCGACAATGCTTTACTACTTTCAATTTCAACCTTAGCTCCATTAAGCTTGTCTTCCAATGCCGCCATCATGCTCAAGGGAATATATGACACTTGCCTTCCGAATGGCATCCGGGGCTTCCTTGTACAATTACTGTACTACCAGCCTGATTTCCAGGGACACTTCGTTCAAGCAAATAGATATTGTCGCCTATTATCTCTGATTTATTATTTTCATCACCTTTTACAGTAACAATACAGCCATTTTGGATCAGTTCAAAAGTAGCGTTTTCTATCCTTTTGGTTCCTCCGCAATTGGATGCATCAACTTCTTTAGTTAACTCAAATATTCCTGATACATCAATACATTGTTGTTCTTCAGCGTTAACTCTTATTAGCAATAATACCAATAAGATAAAAAAAAGAGAGATTGAAACAATTTCCTGACAAATAACTTGCTTCATGGTGATCACATATACTTATGTAAATCAGAACTGCTATACGGCCCAATAGAGTCGTACTTCTGCAGATACTCAGAATGGCTTTGGATCTTTCTGTTTCTTCCACGCATGTAAAGAATAACAAATATAACAACGTCAATTACTAATCCGAGAGAGATGTACGATAAAATAGACATGTTTTACCTCCATTTTTTAGTTAAAAACAACGTTCCCTAAGGAACGGAATTAATGAGAGAGGTTAGAGCCGACCAAATCAGACCTTAATATAGATAAACACCGAAACAAGCTGAGAAGGTGGGATTTTAAAGCTAGATTATTGTGATTTAAAGTAAATCTTTGTAATTCAACACTATACACAAATATCTGAAACAGCTTTGACACAATATGGCGCTAAATTATACAGTCCCGTAGTATATCTTTTTATAAATATATAAATTTTCTGCCTAAAACACAGAAACTAAGAGTATTATGGTTTTTACATCCCCTAACTATCGGCAAGGAGTATTTTTAGTGTTATTCGCGGGTGTTTGCTGGTCAACAATGGGACTGGGTATCCGCTTTATTGAAGTAGCCAATGTCTGGCAGATACTTTTTTACCGATCGATATCCCTGACACCCTTCCTGTTTTTCATTATCTATACCAGATTTGCCGAAAACCCACTATCCGCCATTCGTAATGCCGGTATCGCAGGTATTATCGGCGGATACGGACTTGTATTTGCTTTTGCCGGTGGTATTTTCGCCATCCAGACAACCTCGGTTGCTAATGCTGTCTTCCTGTTTGCAGCAGCTCCTTTTTTTGCTGCTTTTTTAGGATGGGTGATTCTTTGTGAAGCGGTGCGACCGGCTACCTGGATTGCATCTACCGTTGCGATAATGGGAATTAGCATAATGGTTTGGGAAGGGTTTTCAGTAGGACAGATAACCGGTAATCTATCCGCCCTTGCCTCAGCACTGGGATTCGCTGTATTCACTGTCACTTTACGTTGGCGCAAACTTGAGGATACGATACCAACAGTTTTTCTGGGCGCTCTCTTTGCCATCATCATATCGGCTGCAGTTTGTTACTTTGCTGAATACACATGGGCAATACCAGTTAATGATATATTGATAGCATTCTCTCTGGGTATTTTCCAGGTCGGGGCGGGACTGGTTATCTACTCCATTGGATCAAAAAGTGTTCCAGCAGCTGAATTAGCATTATTATCGATGACTGAAGTTGTACTTGCTCCGATCTGGGTGTGGATAGTGCTGGGAGAAACAGTCGGGATTTACACTCTCTTAGGTGGAAGTGTATTACTTATAGCTATAGCCGGAAATGCAATATCCGGATTACGTAGAAAACCTGCACCAATAAGATATTCTGGGTCAAACCTTGAATTGTGAATCAAAAACTTCTCTATTCACAATTCAAGGTTTGACCATTGGCACTATCATATCTTACTAAAAACGAATAAAGCGATCCTTTCAAATGCAATGCATCGTATAGGAAGTACCTATACGATAAAGTATTCAAGGTTTGACCATTGGCAGCATAGGAAACTAAAATATTTCTATTCACAATTCAAGGTTTGACCCCATGTTTATTGTAGAGAGTATCAATATTTGACCCCCGATTCACAATAAAAATAGGTCTCGTGTTCCGATTTTAACACTTGTAAAATAATTTGAAGGTTTGATTTCAAAAAATAAATCGCAACAACGCAACTACGTCCCGGAATATTGCATGTCGTATTTATTAGGGTTTGAATATTTTCAAGGGATATAATAATGTTACTAACAACTAACAATCAAAAGTTAAAAAGGCAAGGACGTCCCCTTATCCACGGTTTTGAAAACCTGACCATTCCTTTAATATTTACGATTGTATCAATTTATGTAACCGGTGAGAAATCTCATCATGACTTTTGAAATTGATATTTTACCCGTCTGTAGTGTAGTAGGAGATGAATCTCTTAATATCTTCTTTCTTTTGATACCTCTGTTTTTTATATGATGAAGCACCCACAGGCATCTATTCTGGATTGTCTTGGCATTGCATGTCGTATTTATTAGGATTTGAATATTTTCAAAGGATATAATAATGTTACCAACAATCAAAAGTTAAAAAGGCAAGGACGTCCCCTTTTCCGGAATATAAAACGATTAACACCTGTAAAATGATTTGAAGGTTTGATTTCAAAAAATAAATCGCAACAACGCAACTACGTCCCGGAAAACAAAAAATAAATCGCAACAACGCAACTACGTCCCGGAATATACAATCTTTTAGCGTGGCCCGACCCCCGACCCTAAAGATTTTATAAAACAACAGAATAGCTATGATTCTAATGAGTTATAGTAAGTGACGCAGTAGGTATAGGAACGATTTAGTTTTTTTGGTGTATATTACAAATTTGTTATTATTATTGGGTTTCCGGGGAGGTGGGTCGGTGTGTAGCCCTTAATGGAGAAAATGTTTTTTATTTTGATTTCCTCTAGTCCCTTCTTGGTTATTCTTAAAGGAGCTACACGAAACTTTTCAAAAATCGAGAGATTCGCCGGATTTTATAATCTCCCCAAGGCATCATTCTTTTTTGTGGCCATGTTACATACAAGAATCTTTTTGCACGGGTAAAAGCTACATACAGATTGTTTTTTTCCTGTTTCATCTCTATCCCTCCATTCCGTATCGCCCGATAATCGGGAAAAGTATCATCATCCATTCCAATAACAAAAACAATATCAAATTCTTGCCCTTTCATCGTGTGAACAGTACTTAATGTTATACCAGAATGCTGCGTTAATGGATGTGTTTGTCCCAAAGCCATGGCGTTCTTAAACTGGTGTATTGATTTATTATCGGTTTTCTTGGCGTAGTTAAACCAGTGTTTAAGTAACTCAGTAATATCATTGAAAATTAAATTTCGTTCATTTTCATCATTGATATCGAAATTATCTCTAAAGCTTTCCAATGCTTTTTTTATATCGCTCCCATCATCACGTAATTTTGTTACTAGAGTTAAAATATCTTTTACTGGTTTTTCTGACACTAGTGGAATAAGTTCTTCCAGGGTATTATTTTTATCTGATTCAATTTTCAAAAGGTTTAATAGGCGATGTTTGTGTAAACTGTCTTGAGGATTCAATCTAACTCTCAATACAAGATCAAATATTTTCATTAAATCAGATTCAAACTTAATAGCTCCGGGAGTCATCTTGTAATAAAAAGGTAGCTGTTCTTCTGATAACAGTCCTTCTAATTTGTTAAAAATATATTTATTTCTGGCAAGAACTGCTATTTTTTCATAAACAATTTCACCTTCAATATCATCATGCTTTTTTGCTGCAATTAATCCTTTTATTTTGTCAACAACCCACTGAGTCTCTCTATTTTCATCTTCTAAACCATTTATTTCAAAAAGCCCTTTCTTAACCAATCCACTATTATCTTCAGCATCTGGAATTATCTTGTTTGCTGCCGATAATACAGCTTTTGAGGAACGATAATTCTCATATAATTCTACTACTGTTGGATTAAAATCATCAACAAAATTTTTATCCATATAATCAGGAGAGGAACCAACAAAATGAAAAATAGATTGATTTGGGTCTCCCACCATTATAATATTAGTAAATTCACTACTCGTTAATGCAAGTAAAAACTTATATTGAGCATTATTCAGATCCTGTGCTTCATCTATACAAATAGCATGGAAACTGCGTCGATAAAGCGCGGCAGTTTTGGGATAGTTTATCAATAAACTATACGCAAGCAGCAACAAATCATCAAAATCAATAGCATTTTGAGTACGTAAAATATCTTGGTAGTTCTGGTATAATAAAACGAGATCATCATCGTCAGTGTGCTGTTCAAGCTCATTCTCAGCAATGAGCTCACGTTTTACTTTCGAAATAAAGTTTAATACACGATAACGGAAGTTTTTCTGTTCTTTTGCTGCTTGGGTTTTATATTTGCTGGCATATGAGGGCGTTTGTTTAATTGCCTTTTCAACCAATTCTAATCTGTCTGTTTCATCCTCAAAAATGTGTGGCATTTTTAACAAACCTATCAAATTACCTTGGTTCTCTAATATAGATTGGCAGAAGCCATGGAAAGTCCCCACAAATAAACGTTTTTCTATTTCGAGGATGTCTGTTAAACGTTCTTTGATTTCTTCACCGGCTTTGTTGGTAAAAGTTAAAGCAAGTACTTTTTTCTTTGTTTTTCCTAACAAATAACGAACTCTTTCAGTCAAAACCCTTGTTTTACCGCTTCCAGCACTGGCTTTGACATATATTGCTTTATTTTCAGCAAAAACAATTTCTTCTTGCTTTTCTGATAATTCAACACTGGTTGTCATACTTATATCTCCTCAACTTTTAATAAAGTTGTTATCTTCTCAAACAGATCAATCACTTTTGCTGGTAGATCTTTTTCAACTTCTGTAATTTGTTCTGCTATCGCAGGACCATATTGAGTTTTATTACCTGTGATAACTTCATATAATTTGTCATTATCATAATTGCCAATTTCCAGTACCTTCGCTTGTTTATGCTGTTCATTCTGATAATCACCTTCTTTAATAATCGCCTGTTTAATTTCATCACCAAAACCATCTTCAATTAGCTGTCTTTCAAAATCATTTCCATCATTTAAAAAAACAATACAATCCTCTTCATTTTTATCTGTACCACAATCTAAAAACTGCTTTTGGACACTTGCTTTTGGTTGGTTTTCAGCATCACTAAAAATGAACCATGGAATATTTAATGCTTCAGTAAAACGTAAAAACGGGAGATAGTTACCATACCCCCCGACGCCAACAAAATCCAGTCCTAACTCAACAGATGTATTATCAAAAAACTTTTGTGCTAAAATAGGTAATGCTTGCTCCTCCGTCTCCCCTTCAAAAAAGATGATAACTTTAGAAAAAAATATTTCACCGCGAGAATTAATTACTTGGCGCACAATCTTCCTGATCTCTTCTTTCGTTAAATTTTCAAGATCTAACTTACCACAAGAAACAGTTTCATTTTTATAAAAGTTACGGATCTGATTTAATTTTGCCATCGCTGCTATATAAGGTGAATGAGTGGAGATAATTTTTTGACCATTTATAGCATCCATCTGGGTATATAGCTTTTTCTGCGCATTCGGATGCAAATGAGCTTCTGGCTCTTCAATGGCAAGAATAGGAAAAAATGCCGATTTGTCTTCTTCAGCATTGCTTGCTAACAAAGAAATAAAGGATTTCAACGTCAGAAGTGATGACCAACTTCTTGTACCCATACCGTGATAATCCATTGAGAAACTTTCTTGCTGATCAGAATAGTAAATTGTCAAACCTTTGTTTAAATCTCGGATTTTTTTTGTAAAGGGGGTGATTTCTATCCCTTCACTATTAGTATCCATAGCAGTGTCTAGCTCTTTTAAAGTTGTCTTGATCTTGGATAAAATATCGCTGCTACTAACCGCCTGTTCGTTCAAAGTTTTTATCTGTTTTTCGATTTCCTTAATATCCTCTTCAGAGTATTCAATCTTGGATAACATTTTACCAAGATAAGAATTCCTTAATTTCGTATCCTCCAGAATATCCCGTTGGGCATCCATGTAAAAGAATGGAATTTCATCAAAATGAAAGCTCTTCTTTTTACCATTTTCATTATCAAACCAATTTACATCATCTTGAATAAATTCAGGCCATACTTGAAGTATAAACTGTTCACTTTTATAGCTATTTTTAATTGTATCAAAAGTGATAATAGTTCTTAGCGGAACAATGCTATTACCAATATCATCATTTCGGATTCTGTCAGTAGTGAGTAGAGATTCCCAATCTTCTGAGAATTCATCCCCCTTTTTACCATCGGTTGTTATAGGAACAATCAACAAATCCACAACAATTCTATTGGATGCTGAATTTCCTTTAATAAAAAAATCGTCTTGTGTAATAAATTGTCGATAGCCCAATGCTAATTGCAATGCTTTAAGAAATGAGGTTTTTCCGGTATTATTCATACCGGTCAAAATTGTGGTTTGTTCAAGCTCTACTTGTATATTCTCAAGTCCTCGAAAGCCAGATACTCTCACGCTCTTTAGTAAGATACTCATTTATTTTCCTCTTTGTAATATTATGTAATTGTTTGTTGTGCAATTGCGTTAGTGAGGTGGAGCTGGGTGGTTTGGGATTCTGTTATTTTTGTTTTTAGTTGGTCACATAATTTAATTAGCTGATCTACTTTGGCGACAATTCGATCCTCTTCATTCAAAGGTGCAATAGGTATTACGGTGTTGGCGATTTTGCCAACATTCAAATTTGGTTGTGCTCCTCCAGCAGAAAAACTGCGGATTTCATCATAAGATTTATTGAAAAACAACTTAATAAATTTTCTATGTGCAACATTTGAATTAATCAACTGAATTGCTGCACAGGCTTGATTAGTGCCAGCTTCAATGGACAATTCTGTAATCTGTCCTCGTGTTTTTCCTTGTCCATACATTGCAACTATTAACGTTCCTATAGGATAGATACTGACATTTGTTTCTTTTATGGCTTTTAATGAAATCTTTTCTTTAGTTTCAGTTATAAAATCTGAATTTGTTTCGCCACTTGTGGCCCAATTATATTCAGCGGGATTATAGTACTCTAGTTTCGCTCTTGATGGTGTAGCACCTGTTCCAACATTTGCTATAGTGCTTAATTTAGCCCATTCCCAACCTTGTGGAATATCAAATGGTTTTTCTTCTTCGGTGATGGAGGGGAGGGGTTTTTGTTTTTTGATTTTTTTCTCTTTGATGAGGCAGTCTTTTTCTTTGACGATTTTTTCCAGGAGGATAGATGCCGGTTCATCATTCGGATCTTGAGGAACCAGATTTCCCATCACTGCTAACTGCAATATGGTTTGTTTGAGTTGGTCGATGCTGTGTTCGGTGGTGAAGAGGGTATCGAAATGATCGCTGATTCGGTTCCAGTTTTGTGTGAGTTCTTCTGCGTTTTGGCTTCGGGTCAGTGTATTGAGAAGTGTTTCCACCAAGGTCTGATGGGCAGCGATGCTATCTTCTGTTTGCTGTTCCAGTTGGTCGCAAAGTGACATCAGTTCATCAACTTTGGCTACGATACGGTGTTGTTCTGATAGTGGCGGGATTGTTATAGAAAGGTTTTCCCATTTTAAGCGATTAATAATGGGTGTTGCTGAACCCGTTGCATGATCTAAAAGCGATGAATAAAAGTTTCGTGATGATACTGCAATGTAGAGGTATTTAGAATAAATAAATAGAGGTCTAATTGAATTTATTTGTTGATTAAACGTTAATCGAGTGGAGATTATTGCACATTTTCCAATAGAACCACCTATGCAAACCATCAGGACATCTCCATTCACTGCTTCTACACTTTGCGTTACTCCACTCTCAGATAATTGTTTTTCTGCGGCCAATATGTCACCATTCACCGTAATTTGTCCTGGACCTATAAAAGGAATATTGCCGTTAAAATACTCAACTACTTTCGTGCTGGGGGTTTTTCCAGTAAAACCAATACCTGTATTTCCAAGTCTTTCCCATTCCCATCCTTTCGGAAGTTCAAATGACTTTTCCCCTTCCCCCATTTTTAACAATGGTTTCTGCTTTTTAAGTTTCTTCTCTTTAATTAACCGCTCCTTTTCAGTTGTAATCTTCTCTAGCAATACTGATGCCGGTTCATCATTGGTATCTTGTGGAACCAGTTTACCTCTTACTGCCAACTCCAAAATCAATTCTCGAAGCTTTTTGATGCCATACAAACTTATTTTGTTATTTTTACCACGACCTGAAGTTGATTTCATTTCAACTGCCGATGTCCAGATATCAAGGTGATCAGTCACCAATGATTGAATATCTGTCATGATGGATCCTCCAATTGTTTGGTTGAAGGATCATCCACCAGAATTTTCATTTGTGAAATGGCGATCAGATTCAGTTTTTGAATGCGTTTCTCTGCAGGTAATCCCTCCTCGATAAATACGGCATTCAAACTTTCCAAATTTGAGAGACAAACTAATTGATTGATATCTGCATAGTCCCGCATGTTTCCTTTTAGGTCCGGATTCGCATTCCGCCAATCTTTAGCGGTAACCCCAAATAGTGCCACATTTAATAAATCAGCCTCACTGGCATATATCT
>Ga0233437_1005038_pt1 | contig 14838 bp, 18 predicted proteins | sample SI_122_August201_FD_182714 | JGI IMG/M metagenome (GOLD analysis project Ga0233437, IMG submission 182714) | Seawater microbial communities from Saanich Inlet, British Columbia, Canada - SI_122_August2016_200_MG | ecosystem: Environmental > Aquatic > Marine > Inlet | place: Canada: British... | reverse complement strand
TGTAGTCCAATGGTATATTTAGGAAGTGATTAAATGAGTGAAATAAAACGTATTAATCCAGAATCGTTGGGTGTTCCGACAAAAGCGTATAGTCAGAGTGTGTTAGTGCCTTGCGGGGATAAAGAGTTATTATTTGTTACAGGACAATTACCACAAGATTCAGAAGGCAATGTAGTTGCGATTGGCGATGTAAAAGCTCAAACAAAACAAGTTTTTTCACGAATTTCAACAATTCTGGCGGAAGCTGGTTTTTCACTAGACGATGTTGTAAAAGTACAGATTTTTGTTACAGATATTAAAAATGGAAAAATAATTTCTGGTGTTCGGGATGAAATGTTCAAAAAAAGTCGTCCAGCAAGCACATTCGTTGAAGTAACCGGATTTGTCAAAGAAGATTGTGCTCTTGAGATTGAAGTTATCGCAGTGAAATAACTTCTTCACTCCTTTTTTTAGAATTTTTTCGTAGCACTCTGCTTTTCTCAGTTTAAACTTTTTCCTGTTAGGTCGCCTTCGGCTAAAAGTTTAATACTTCAAAAAGCAGCAGAGCCGTTCACGAAAAAATTTTCTTTCTAAAAAAGGAGGTGATAAGAATGGTTTTTTCAATGAATACTTCTCCACCTAGTTGGAGTGAAATTAAAGCCGTATTACATATGGCAAAGAATTATCCCGAGTTGTTGGATGGCAGAGAGGCATGGATTTACGAAAATTGTTGTCAAGGTGGTTTCGAATGAAACTGCCGGCATCAACCCCTCGAAGCGATTATAAATACAAAAATTCCACTTCTAATATGGAAGTGGAAATGACACCCGATTTAGCTGAAGTTTGTGGTATTCATGCCGGAGATGGATATATGCGCAAACGCAAATCGGGATATGAACTTGAGATAAGTGGCGGCTTTGATGAAAAAGAATATTATGATTCTCATGTTGTTCCATTGTTTGAAAAAGTTTTTAATATTCAAATAAAACCACAATATTTTAAAACCAAATTTACATATGGTTTTCGAGTTTGTCAAAAAGAAGTTTGTGAAATCTTGCATGCTTGCGGATTCCCATTTGGTAAAAAAACCTTTACGGTTAGTGTTCCAAAACAAATTCTTGAATCTAGAAATTTGGATATAATTTATAGATTTCTAAGAGGGGTTTTTGACACGGATGGAACTTTGTCTTTCAAACGAAGAAATGGTTCGGGTTATCGTAAAATTCACACTAAACGACATACTTTACCCATAGTACAATTTGCATGTTGTTCAAACAAGTTAAGCGAAGGGATTAGTAAACTTTTGATCCAAACCGGATTTCATTTTTCATTTGGAAAGCGACAACCAAAAGAAAATAGAGGATTAATGTATAACGTAACTTTACAAGGTGATCAAGATATGTTGATTTGGTTAAGCAATATTGGATTCAAAAATACAACAAAACTAAATCGATTTTTAATTTGGCAAAAATACGGTTTTTGTCCAAGCTGGCTAAGTCTTGCTGATCAGAAACGAATACTTGCTGAAGAAATTGATCCCAACACTTTTTACAAAAGTAAAGTAGATTTCCCAGAAAAACCACTTAATGGTATTGCTTTGAGGCAATTAGCTCGAATAAAATCCTTAGGAATGCAAATCCCTAAAGATTAAAAACTAAGCGATACCACATTACTTTATGGGGCCCGTGTGCCAATGGATTAAGCGGCAAGCCTTCGGAGCTTGAGATGGGGGTTCGATTCCCTCCGGGCCCATTAACAAGTTCAGTCTCTTTAAGTCGGTTTTTTATATTTTTTGTAGTCAAATATGATTTATGTTTGATGCAGAAATGAAAAGTTTTCTTAAAAAAGTATTTGTTAACAAATCGTTTTTATTGTTGGCGATTTCACTTGTTGTGTTTTTTATTGGTTGGAATTTTGAAATAATTACTGTTAGAGTTTTTTCATTATTATTTGTAGTCGTATTCTTTTCAGGGTATTATTTCAACGTGGCTCTAAAGCTGGAAAAGAATCGTGCACAAAGAATAAATTATACTTTATTAGTTCTTTCACTTTTTCTTTTTTCGGCCGCATACATTTCAGCGGTCGTAGGTGAAGCGCATATTGCCGTTTGGTCGCTTGTAGCTGCAGTGTTTTTTATTATATTATCTCAAATTATTGGATATTCATCAGATTTAATGAATAGTAGAGAGTTGCCACAAACGATTATAGCATATGTTGTGCTAAGCTTGGTTTTAATAATTTTATTCAGCGGGTTTTATGCATTTTCTGGGCCAACTAGTGAAAGTGCGCAATTGGATGGCATAGATTTAATATTGTGTAGTGGGCAAACATTTTATTCGACAGATTTTAGCGTTACCTGCCCAAGTGGACAAGTTACGCAGTTAGTTCAACTTTTTGAAACAGTACTTGCTGTCATTATTCATGTGATTATATTAGCGATTGTGGTCGCAAGGGTATTTTATGAAGGTAATCTGCCAAAGGAAGTTGAAAAGAAATAGGGGTTCGATTCCCTTCAGGCCCATTGAGTATTCTTTTTTGCGGAGTACAAGTTTATTAGTTTCATCAGGTATTGATTAATCATGGTTAACAAACTCAAGGCGGTTTTACTTAAACGATACAAACAACAAATAGGTCTTGCACATCGCGGTAGATATGGTGATGTAGAATTAAGTTTTTCAGCACGTATGCCCTATCTTACAGGCGAGGAACTTGATGCGATAAAGCATGCGGGGACATTATCTAGCATTTGTGACGATATGGCGGATAGTATTTTTAATGAACAACACGTAATTACAAACGAAAAATTTAGCGAAGAAATGAGTCGGCGATTAAAACTAGTTAATGGGTTAATCCATAAATATGCGCAAGCGCGTAGAATTCCTGTTGACATAGCTGCGTATAGTTCGCATAATTTTTTCAAGGAGCTTCTTCGAACGCGTGGTGAAAGTCTGTCGTTTGTAGACTTAACAAAGTCATTTAGTCTTTTTACTCGTTTTACAAAAACATGGGGTCGAGCTAGACCAAAGCAATTTGGTGATTTCACGTTTCGCAAAATGTTGTTTCCGCACATGGATGTTCCGCTGGGAATAGAAATATTAAATAAAGCTGGGCAACGAGTTGCAACTAGTGGTGGCTTTTTTTATTTTAAAGGAGGCAAGGTGCATATGCGAATGTGTAATTTCCAAGGCGTAAAAGTGAAGCAGGGTTCAAAAGAAACTGCAAAAGAATTTGCTAAGCGAAAAAGAGTGCATGCGACACAATATTCGCGTTTAACAAATGAATTGGGTGAAAATTGGAGAGGATTTTTAGCGCAAGCTTTTGTGGCAATTGCTAGAAAACACAAGTTGCCAATTTCTGGAATATTACCAAAACGTTATCCCCTGACGACAAATAAAAAAGATTTGCCGAGACAAAGACGCGTTGTTGCCAAAGCTTATGAATCTGCAGATCTTGTACCAACAAAGAAAGGCACCTACGCACCTAAACCAACACCGAAACGAAGAGGATAATGTCATTCAAAGTTTTCTTTTCCTTCTAAATAATGTGTAAAGAATTCTGCGAATTCTCCTTTGTAGATTTTTAATAGATCTTTTTCGCTTAAAACTTTTGGGCGTTTCAAGCTTTTCCTAATAGCGGCTCTTTCACCTTTTTTAGTTCCTTTCAAAAACGCTTGCAAAACTTTTTTAGCAAAAACTTCTTTTCTTTCTATTTCAATAATAACTCGTCCTTTTTCAATTCGGGGGCCTGAAAGAACTTTTTTCTTGTTAGCTAAAAATCGTTCAACATTTTCTTCGTCTTTAACTTTCGGTCCTAAAACTTTCTTTGCTTTTTGTAGTTTGAGCGTTTCTAATTCAAAAATATAATAGATGTCTTTTTCATCGCTCCAAATGGTTTCGCGTAAAACCTCAAAATCGTTTTCGCGTAATTGAGTAGAAAGCTTCCTTAAGAATCTTCGTAGTTGTCCCCAAACAATATCTGATAAAAACTTTTGAGGAAAACTTGCTTTAACCGCAATAACTTCTTTTTTGTCAAGCATTTTGCGAACACGATCCTTACTCCAAATCTTTCGCTTAGAAGGAAAAAAGAATTTCATATCTGGTTTTGCTAAAAACAATTTACTTGCTAGTTTCATTCGATCAAATTGTTCGTTAGAAAGTGCAGAAGCAACATTTCTCTGGGGATCAACTGGATCAATTAAAACAAGTGCTTCATCAAAACGCTTAATAGTTTTTTTCGAATTAAAACGTATTATTTCTCCGTTTTTCCATTTACTAATGCCTTTCAAAGCACTTTCAAATCCACCATAATAAACAATCATTAATTCTACACCATAACCTGGCAAAGAACAATTTTTCAAATCTGCACCATACGAACCAATTCCTTTCAAAAATTGTTTTAGCAAACGTGCTTCTTGTCTTTTGTGCAAATTAAGCTTTTTCTTAATATATTTATTGTGAAAAGGTGTTCGATCAACAGCACTTTTTTTTTCAGCACCAGTTTTTACTATATAGCTTGGAACAACTTCAACATCAAAACCACGAATCACTCCACGAATATACGGATGTTGTGAATATGCCATCTCCCATATGTGGCCGTTAAAAATTTCTTTTCCTATTCGTAAACCTTCTTCTTCAAGAGAATTATCGCTTAGTTTTTCATCAAACATCACAAATAAATCTAGGTCACGGTCACCTTTCAAATGTGTTCCGCGTGCACTTGAACCACACCATTCTAGGTGAGAGTGTTTTCCTTCTAGCGTTTCAACTTGCTTTTTGATTTCTAAAAATAATTCTTTTTCTTCGAGTAAATCTTGTTTTGTGGGTGTAACTCGCGCTAAAACTTTGTTATAAATATCTTTTTTCTTTTGTGAGTTACTCTTGCCATTTTTTGTATTTTTTTGCTTCATAATAAGCTTATTATAGTACTTTTTATATAAATTGATTTGCATGAAGTTTACAGACATAAAACTAGCGAAATTAGCGGATACTGCGCTTGGAGAAATACACAAAGGGCTTACTCATAACTTCTATGATGTAAAACCAGTGCTTTTATCCGAACAAGAAGAAGTTTTTGCAAAAACGTTAGAAAAGGTTATTCAAAGAAAAGCTCCTTTCTCACAACTATCAAGTGATGCGTTGCCAGAGAATTTTGAAGACAAATTTAGGGAAGAAATAACGTTGGCGGTTGAGTTAAATGGTTTACTTGAAAAAATGCCTTCAAGAAAAGTTTTTGTACAATTACTTGAATCGCTAATAAAATTAGTTGCACCGATATCATTCATTGAAAACAAAGCATTGTTCGCTGAAAAGGTTTTGCATTCTTCAATTGGGTTAAAACAATTAGCATTTTTTTCTTTAGAAGATGATTTTGAAGAATTAATGGTGAATGGGCTTGAATCAGTATTTGTTTTCCATCGAGAATATGGTGTGTGTAAAACAAATATAGTTCTTGATGAAAAAGTTTTCAATAATATTTTGCAAAGAATTGCTTTTTCTATTGGGACCAATTTTGATTACAAAAATCCTTTGCTTGATGCGAGATTGCCTGATGGTAGTAGAGTTAATGCGACAATGAAAAATGTTTCTCCTAAAGGAATTTCTCTAACAATAAGAAAGTTTTCACAAGTTCCAATGACTATGCTTGATCTGATTGAAAAGCAAACGATTACTAGTGAAGCTGCTGCATTTTTGTGGATGATGACTGATGGTTTTGCAATTAATGCAAAAAACATTTTAGTAGTTGGTTCTACTGCGAGTGGGAAAACAACTATGCTAAACGTTTTATCAAATTTTATTCGTTTGAATGAAAGAATTGTGACAATTGAAGATACTTTGGAAGTGTCTTTGCTTGATCGCGAGAATTGGATTGCTCTTGAAGCAAAACACACGCGGGGAGAAGAAGTAATGATGGACGCGTTATTAAAGAATTCTCTGAGAATGCGTCCTGATCGGATTGTGGTTGGAGAAGTGCGAGGAGAAGAAGCCGTTACTTTGTTCACAGCAATGGACAATGGACATAATGGTTGTCTTGGAACAATACATGCTAATTCTGCAAGAGATGCAATGACAAAGTTACGTGAAAAACCGTTGGCGGTTCCAGAAGCAATGCTGCCGTTAGTTGATTTAGTTGTTGTAATGCAAAGGAAGTATTCAAAAGACACTGGAGTGAGTAGAAAAGTTTCTCAAATTGCCGAAGTAACTAGTATGGAGCGAAAAGTTTTGCTTGCAAATGTATTTGAACTAAATTCTAATAGATTAGTAAAAACAGATTTGCCTAGTCAGTTACTAGAAGACTTCGCAGAACAAAGCTCGATGACAAAAAACGAGGTTAAAAAAGAAATTGAAACAAGACAAATTGTTTTAGAATGGTTGTTAAAAAAACAAATTAGAAAACCACAAGAAGTATTAGAGTTTATTCAAAGCTATTATTATGATTCCGAGAAAGTTCTTTCTCTAATATATGGGAATGATGTCGAACAAACGCTGACGGAACAAAATGATTATCAACAAGTATAATTAGTTCTTTTTAGTTTGTTTAGTCTTTTTCTTTAATTCTTTTTTTAGTTCTTGTCCTAACTTTTTCAAAGCTTTTTGATTTTTAACAAATTTTTGGTTAGCTTTTTTTACAATATATTTTAGCATTTCGTCGTCAATCATAACTTTTCCGTTTTCTTTTACGGGTAAATTGATATTGTGTGCTCCGAGCATTTCGATCAAAAACTTTCCTTCTTTTGCAACATTTATTCCGCTTTTTTTTGCTCCAGATCTTCCGCTTGCAGCCAAAACGCGTCGAGCATTCGCAAGATTATTTGCAACTAGGTGGAAAATAAGTGGTTCTTGTTTAAACCAAAGAACTTCGCCGTTATACTTTTCAATACCTTCTTTTACTTCGGCGAACGTTACTTTTCGATGCCATTTTCGATGAAACGCACTTTCTTTTTTGCTTTCGCGCGCATCGAGTCCAACAAGAGTTATTCGTCCTGCACAACAACTACTTGTAAAGAAATCGTCGAGTTCTTTGATAAAATCACAGATAGAAATGAATTCTAGGTCCATTTTACCGTCTTTTTTAGCTTTTTCGAATGTGGCGTTGTGATGCTGTTTTAGCATTTTAAATCGGCTTTGTGCTTTATCCATAGAAGTACCTTTTTATTTTATTCCTAACCTAAGTAATTTGATTTGCAATGTTTAAAAAAGCATTTATTGTATTGTCTCTGCTGATGCTGTTATTGATTACGTCAACAGCCTTTAGCGCAAGACTAGTAGATCCGATTTCAAAAGAAATTGTGTTTGGTGATTTTGCAGGATCTATTGTTCCAGGAAGTACGCTAGAATTAATTGTTTCAAAAGAACTAGGTAAATTTGATTCATTAGAAGTAACAAGTACGCTTCCAGAGTATTTTGATGTTCGCGTTGAAGACTATTTAGAAGCAATCAAGATTTACATAAGTGCTTCAAAGGAAACTCCGCTAGAATCTTATAACTTGGACTTTATTTTAAAAGGAGAATATGATGAAGAGCGAGTAAATATTTATTTTAGTGTTGAAGAAGATTTGTTAGATGTTTCTTTAAATAATTATTCGGCAGAAACATTTGTGAATGATACTGCAGTATATGAATTTTCTTTAATTAATAATTCACACGGAGACATAGAATTTTTTATACGGCCTAACTTGCCGTGGTACTGGTTATCTGAAAAAAGTCATGCAGTTGATTATTACAAAAAAGTAGTTGTTCCAAAAAAATCTATTGTAAAAGACACACTTATTATTTCTCCAAGAGTTTCTGGAGAACGCGCGTTTAATACGTTAATTAGTTTTGGTAACAACGAAAAAGAATTTTCTTTGTTAGTGAATACAAAACCCACTTTTGGTGGAAAGTTTAGTGCAGTATTTAATGGATTTCCATTTTATTCTTTCTCTCTAACTCCAAGTTATTATTTAACTGGGGTATTAACTTTGTTCTTTGGATAAATTCTTTTGTATGATTATTTTTGTGATGTGATGGAGTCTTTAGAGAATCGAATAGCTTATGCGAAATCAATCGCAAGGGATATTAGAAAAGGAAAGATAAACACTTTGCGCGAACTAGACCAGCGACAGTTTTTTTGGTGCAAGGAACACAAACTAAATGAAGTTCCAACAAGACCATTTGTTTTAAAACAAATAAAGAATCCTTCTAAAAAAATTATTAAGTTGCTGTCAATTAAACCAACTAGGAGTCTTTCAGGTGTACAAGTGATTGCAATAATGCTTCCTCCATTTGATTGTCCTGGAAAGTGTGTGTATTGTCCAACTTCTTTTTCGGATAAATCTGCTCCAAAATCATATACTGGTTTTGAGCCTTCTGCAATGCGAGGGCAACGGCTTAATTTTGATCCTTATAAAATTGCACAAAACCGAATAGAACAATTAGATGCAACAGGAAATAATGCTGAAAAGATCGAATTGATTTTTCAAGGAAGTTCTTTTACAGTGTTACCAAAAAAAGAACAAGAAAAAGTTGTAAAAAGAGCTTTGGAAGGAGTAATGGGAAAAAGATTTTCTTCTTTCACAAAAACAAAGAAAGCTGCTGAAACTTCTAAGCGAAGAGTTGTTGGAACAACATTTGAAACTCGACCAGATTATTGTACACAAAAAGATATCGAACAAATGCTTCGTCTTGGCGGAACAAGAGTAGAACTTGGCGTGCAAAACATTGATGATGCAATTTACACTAAAATTAAACGAGGGCACACAGTTAATGACGTTATCGATTCAACTGCGCGCTTAAAAGATTCTGCTTTCAAAGTGTTGTATCATTTAATGCCGGGACTTCCAGGAAGCACGTACAAAAAGGATCTTAAAAATTTCAAAGAAGTTTTTACAAATCCTAAGTTTAAACCAGATATGGTTAAATTTTATCCTTGTTTAGTAATAAAAGGAACTAAGCTTTATCGTGAATGGAAAAAAGGGGAGTTTACTCCGTTAAATGAAAAAAAAGCAGTTAAGTTACTCGCAGATATAAAAGAATCTATTCCTCCATGGGTTCGCATAATGCGAGTAAACCGAGATATTCCTAGTAACGTTATTAGTGCGGGGATTAAGAAAACAAATCTAAGACAAATGGTTCAAAAAGAACTAGGTGTGCGAGGAGAAAAATGTAATTGTATTCGTTGTAGAGAAATTGGTTTGAACGATCGTAAAAAAGAAGATAAAAACAAGCCAAAATTAAAAACGACTTTTTATGATGCGTCAGGTGGAGAAGAAGCTTTTATTTCATTTGAAACAAAGAATCACTTGTACGGCTTTTTACGTTTGCGAAAACCGGCAGAGCCGTTTCTAAAACAAATTACTGATCGAACTGCGTTAATCCGAGAGTTACACGTTTATGGAAAATCATTGCCTTTGGGAGGTAAAAAGAGTTTGTTGTCACAACAACACAAAGGCTATGGGAAATTGTTAATGGAAGAAGCACAAAAAATTGCAAAAGACCGTTTTGATGCAAATAAACTAGTTGTTATTTCAGGAATTGGTGTGCGAGAATATTATCGAAAAAACTTTAATTATCGACTCGAAGAACCATTTATTTCTAAAAAAATTTAATAAGAACAAGTGCGTTTGATTAATATGTTCGAATTAGTTTTGTTAGTCCTAGTAATTATTCTAATTCTTGTCGTGGTTGCGCTTCTCACACAAGTATTTTCATTAAAAGACGAGTTAGCTTCAATTCATTATCTAAAACGTTCTCAAAGCGTTAAATATGGTCAATTAACCGAACAATGGATTCCGTTTAGTAAGGGCTTTCCGTTTAATTCTCAAAACTTTCGTTTCATTGGTAAACCGATTGATGGAATTTCTTTTGAAGATGACAAAGTTGTTTTTGTTGAATTCAAAACAAATAAATCTGGTTTGAGCGAGGTACAAAGAAAAGTAAAAGACTTAATTGAACGAAAACAAGTTGAGTGGTTTGAATTAAAAATCAAATAATTTCGTAACTTATTTCTTCTTATAATGTAGTATCGCAGTGATTCCGCCAAAGTTGTAGATTGTTTTTTCTTGTGGGTTTTTTGAAGAAATAATGTTAACACTACACTTCATTTTTTCTGCAAGATCCATTATCTTTTCAGTTTTTTCTCGATTTTCCATCAAAAAGGTTTCACTAACAATGACTTTTGCAACTAAACCGTTTGTAATTGCTTCGCTAACTTCGAATACGCCATACTCGGCTTTATTTTTTGGCAGAGATTCAACTAGTTCTTCAATCAACTGAGTTTCTTTTGTTAATTGAATTTCTTTTTCTATTTTGTTTAGTTTTCCTTGTGAAAGTAATTCGCGAAAACCGGTTTCGCCTATCGAATTAACAACTTCAACAAGAATAGGTATTTTCAAAGCTTTTTCATCTAAAAACTTTTTGAAATTGTCTTTTGTAAACCCTGGGCCAGCTAGCAAAATCTTTTTTGGTGAGAGTAAATTAATTTTATCAAGTATTTTTTTGAAATAATCGCTTTTCTTTTCTTCAAATCGTTTACCTTGTTTTCCGGAACTAATTTTTGCTTTTTTATTAATAGAAAATTGATTGATAAAAGCGAGTTCGGAACTTTCATCGTCCATTAAAATAACTAGTAACTTAGCTGAAGCACTTTCTTTTTCAGCTTTTTTTAGTCTTTCGATTTGCCATTGTTTTAATTGTTTTTTTCTAAACTTAATTTTTTCTCCAATCCCAACGTCAATACTTTGGTGTGCTTTTAATTCAATAAATTCAATAGGTTTTCCGCCAACGATAACTCCGCCAATTTTCAAATTTTCACTAAACTCTTGAAACGACACCTTTTCAACGCTAAGTTCAACAAAGATCGTTTGTCTAATAGTTTTTTCTCCTTCTTTTGAAGGTTTTATTTTTCTATCCGTTTTGCCAAAAACGATGTCGCCAGTGTCCACTACCTTTTCTAGATGCCATAAGTCGTCAAGACTCTCCGTTAGCACGGTTATTTCGTTCAATTTGTTGTCAATTTTTAGGATTTTCATAAAAAAACAGTCCTCAAACACGTTTAAATAAACTATGTGGCGTAATTTAATCCCTATGGATGATTAGAATGGTTAGTGTAGTAGAAGCAATAATTCATGATAACGATGGTAAAGTATTATTACTCAAAAGAAGCGATAAGAATAGATATTACCTAGGAAAATGGCAATTGCCTGGCGGAAAGGTTGAGGACGAAGAAACGCTCGAAGAAGCGATTCAAAGAGAAGTTTTTGAAGAGACGGGTTATTATTGTTCTGAATTAGAATTAAAAAAAGAAGTTTGTTTTCTAAGTGATACTCGCGGAAAAGAAGAAAAAGTGTGTTTAACTGTTTTTTATTGTAAAGTAGGTGGTGACTTGTCTTTGAGTGACGATCACAAAGCACATAGTTTTTTTGAAAAACATGCAATTGAAAAAGAAGAGTTAACTCCTGAATCAAAAAAAGCTCTTTTTGAAGAATAACTTTTTTTAGATATAATAATTTCCGTTTTGTTTTTGTTCGCGGTCAAGTACTGAATCAAATTTGTTTATGCGCGGTCTTTTTGTTTGGGGGTCGCGTCGAACAGTAATTTCTAAGTATTTTAACAAAGTATTCATTCCATATTCAACTGCGAATGGACCCGTAGCATTTCCGTGAATTGCGCTCTCGCCTGTAAAAACCATTATTCGATCACTAACATAATCGATGAATGTTAGGTCGTGATCAATTATGATTGAAGAACATTTCTTTGTAGCGATATGGTTTCGAATTGTTTTTCCGATAATCAATCGTTGTTCAACATCCAAATATGCACTAGGTTCGTCTAGTAAATAAATTTCTGCGTCTTTAGCTAAACAAAGTGCAATCGAAACTCTTTGTAGTTCTCCGCCAGAAAGATTTTTTGCTTTTTTCTCAAGTAACATATCTATTTCAAGCGGTTTTATCAAAGTGTTTTTTATTTCTTCTAAATTAAGTTCACTAAATAAGTCTTCAACAGTACTTTCACCCGTATATGAAATGTATTGTGGTTTGTAAGAAATCTTTGCTTTTTGTTTTAACGTGGTGTTATCTGGTTTTAATTCGCCCGCCAAGATTTTCATAAAAGTTGTTTTGCCTATTCCATTTGGACCTACAATTCCAACGACTTCGTTTTCATTAAGTGTTTTTCCTTCAACGTCTAACTTAAACTTTCCAAGTGTTACTTCTAGTTTTGGCCATTCAACTAGTTTTTCTTTTGCTTCGTCAATAGTTTTGTTTGATGAAAAAAAGTCTATTGGATAATCTCTGAAACGAAAGTTTTCTTCTTTTGAATAACCTTCTAAATAAGAATTAATTCCTTCTTTGGTTGTTTTTATTTGCGATACGAAACCGTAAACGCTGGGTTTTCCATAAATCAAATTAATGTAATCACTCAGATAATCTAGCAGTATCATGTCGTGTTCTACAACTACAACAGATTTTGTTTCCGCGATTTTTCTAATGAATTGTGCAACGCGTAGTCTTTCACGAATATCCAAAAATGAAGTCGGTTCATCAAAGAAATAAAGGTCAGCGTCTTTAAGGCCGGTTGCAGCAATAGCAACTTTTTGGAATTCGCCCCCCGAAAGCTTTTCGATTTCGCTATCAAGCAATTTTTCTAGTTGTAATTCTTTTACAACTTCATCAAATGCTCCTCGTTCGTCAATGGTTTTCAATAATTTTTGAACTTTTCCCTTTGCTTTTATCACTTCTATATTTTGTGGTTTAATAGCTACGCGAAATCCGGAATAAACTTTTGTAAAATAATCAAATGCTTCTTTTCCTTTGTAATGTGTGAGCACAGTTTCTTGTTTTCCTTTGTCTTCTCCAAAATTAGGGATTGTTGTTCCTGCAAGTATTTTGATTAGAGTTGTTTTTCCAATACCGTTTCGTCCTACAAATCCGAGCGTGGCTTTTTCTCGAGGGATGGGTAAACCATATAATCGAAAAGCATTTTGTCCAAAAGAATAAATCGGGTTCTCTAAATGCATTGCAACGTTTACAATACTTATTGATTCAAAAGGACAGCGATTCTGGCAAATCTCACAACCAATACATAGTTCTTCTGAGATAACGGGTTTTTCGCCAGTCTCATGTTTAATGCATTCTTTGCCGTTTCGATTAACTGGACAAACCTTTTCGCACAAGTAATTTCCGCATTTCTCAAAGTTACAATTATCATAATTGATAACTGCAATTCTTTCCTTTTTCATAAAAATAATTTCTAAAGAAACCTATAAATAGCTAAGGTGCGCCAAACTTTTCAACAAATAGTTCTTTACTAAACTCATTTTGAAATATGAGTTCTCCGTCAACAGTTATGTCGTAAGTACATGTGAGCGTTCCATTAACTCCTTGTCCGTTTGAACTAAATGTCGGTTTATTGCATTGTAATGAATTTTGGTATAATAATGCGTTCAAAATAGCATCAGATCTTGTTTTCACACAAGTCGCAAGTTCGGCCCAATCACAACTTTGGGCTTGTCGATTTAATAACACCGTATAGTTTGTTAAAAACAAATTGTTTTCCGAGAAAACTTCTTTTTGTATGCTATGATTATAACTGGCATTTCCTGCGTTAAGCATAATTATTGCAACAACAAAAATACATAATGCGACAAGAAATGTTGCAAACCCTTTTCTATTCATGAGTGTCCCTCACATATTGATTGTTGTTCGAGTCGGATTCCATCTGGAGTATAGATAATTGTTCCACAATACAATGTGTTTGCATCTATTGTCGTTGGAAAATCACTTGTGTAAAATGCAATTGCTCGGCTATTCTGATTCTTTATTATAAAATAATTATTTTGTTCTGTTGTGGCACCCGATTGAGTTAACATTAGCAAAGCAACTAAGAGTATTGTTATTGCTGCTAGCGCTTCGATAGAAAAAATAAATCCTTTCATCTACCCACCCCAAAAGACATTGTTTTTTTAAGGTCACACGTGCTCGTACAAAGAATAATTTGTGATAAATCAAGAGGCGCGTTACAAGTGAGTACTTCGAAATCAAATACATATATTTGTTCGCTTCCAGCTGTTTCATCAAGAATAGTTGTGCCATCAATTTCTAAAAATATTAGTTTATCTTCTAAACCAAGATATGATTTTAATTCTGTTGCGCTAGCGGGGGTTAGTAAAGTCAAATCAATTGAGCTAGCTAGTTTTGTGTTTGCGTATTCACAAGAATAGTTTCCGTTTAATAACGTAATAGCTGCGGTTTCAATAGAACTTGTAAATTCTTCGTCCAAAAGTTCTGCCTTGGAATTATATTGTTGTATATTTGCGGCATTAATAATTGTTCCTAAAAATAATATAAGCAAAACAACTGCTAAGATAAAATCCAATGAAAATATTTGTCCTTTCTCCATATTATCACATTAATTTATTGTGTTCCTTGAAATCAAATAACCATTAACCAAATCTGCTTCAATTTTTTGCCCTAATTGCATTGAAAAAGTAGATCTTTTTTCCAAAGCTAAGAAATCAACCGAGACTACTACTTCACTCCCATCGATTGCAACTATTGGTAAATACTTTTTTCCGTCATAATTAATTTGTGGGATCTTGATTTTTGATTCAAATGTAGTTGAACTCATAACTTGACTGGCGGTAACAAAATCTGCTAGTTCGAAAGATATTTTGTCTAACTGGTTTTCTAACGCAACCTCTTCAGACGCTTGTTGAAAGTCGCCTACAAAAACACTCATTGTAGTAATTGTAATTACTGCCACGATAAGAATCAATATTAGGTCAAGACTTATTTGTCCGCGCATTTTTCTTTGCATGATTGAATATTGTTTTGCTTCTTTTTTAATATTGTGTTTTTGTCAATTGCCTGTAATATTAAGCATTATT